>ENA-OZGS01000166-OZGS01000166.1-human-gut-metagenome-genome-assembly--contig:-NODE-166-length-27637-cov-16.394496_pt1 | contig 27637 bp, 24 predicted proteins | sample MGYA00245121_ERZ653667 | MGnify/ENA primary metagenome ERZ653667 (study PRJEB26926, sample SAMN06165248) | human gut metagenome | biome: ENVO:00009003; feature: ENVO:2100002; material: ENVO:00002003...
ATTTAACCAATAGGCATTTTGACGGTGGATAACACCTCTGAGAAACTGAATATTTCCAGTTTTTCAGAGGTATTATCCACGAAATTAATAATGATTGTGTAATTCAGATGACTTATTACACTATCTGTATTCTGTTCGTGGATAAGTGCCGGTAACAATTAAATATGCTCCATAATGAAGGATTTTATTTTCTACGTATTGCACAAAACTAAATGGCTCTAGGCGGGTTAGTAAGCTCTGTGATAGGGCGCTTTGCAACAATGGCGAAGCCTTCCATGAGAAGTTTATATTGTTCTGAGGTAATCTCAAGGGCCTCTGCTGTATTACGAGGCCAGCTGAATGCTCCGACATCAAGTCTCTTGTAGAGAAGCAGAAAGCCGTCACCTTCCCATAGAAGGCCTTTGATTCTGGTATTCTTTTTGCCGCAAAATAGAAACAGGGTGTCCTTATCATATGGATCCAGCTGGAACTGAAAACGGATAATGCTTGCCAGGCCCTCAATTCCACGCCTAAGATCCGTTTGTCCGCAAGCTATATATATTTTTTTGAATCCAGTTGCATTATTAAGCATGCTTCATCACTCCTATTAACTTTAGTAGAAAAGCTTCTGATACTGATTCAGATATTTCAATCTTAAAGTTGGGACATGATATCATAGCTGCTGGCTTGTCTTCACATGAGCATGTGGCAACTGGTAATTCAACAAAAGCTGGCATAGCGGGCTCTGATAATACTGAGAGTTCAGAGGATTCAGCTGATACCTGACATGATTCCAGGCATCTGTCCTGAACCTTTTGTAAGCGTGTTGCAAATGTAGACTGCGCAATTCCCCGTGATTTACACCAGGCGGACATGCTCATGCCATCTGGCCTTTCATTGTACTCTTTAACCTGTTGAATCCACTGTTGGAAGCGGATTTCACGTTTTACTGAAGTAGATTTACCCATTTAATTTTGACTCCTTACGATTTATTCGATGTAATCGGCGAATTCGACGAATTCGGCGAAAATACCGATTACCTTCGTAAGCTAATTATCTAGGAAAATGAGCAGGTCTACAAGAGTACCACCTATGGAGCGTTTACTTTAAAAGAGTTATATACGAAAATCTTGGGATAATCGAATTTGATGCTTTAATTGAAAGATTGAAGACTGAAAAAAGAGTACTGTGTATTGTTAATACAAAAAAATGTGCACAGCAGCTTTACGAACAGTTAAGAGGTGATGGTGTGTATCATTTATCAACAAGTATGTATCCTAAGCATCGTAAAAAGATATTTGCACAGATTAAAGAAAGGATGAGTGATAAATCAAAATCATGTGTGCTTATTTCAACAAGTCTGGTAGAGGCGGGAGTAGATCTTGATTTTAATTCGGTATATCGTCAAGTAGCAGGAGTAGATTCGGTAATACAGGCTGCAGGTAGATGCAATCGAGAAGGAACTGAGAAAAAAGAAAACAGTAAAGTTTATATTTTTGATATAAATGGAATGAAAACAGTGCCGGGACAAAGTCTGCAAAGCTCAATCACTAAAGGATTATTGCAGGATTATGATGATATTTCTAATCTTGAATGCATTACAGAATATTTCAAAAGGCTATATCATTTCAGAGAAAATGATTTGGATAAAAAGAATATTATAGGCGAATTCAAGGATTGGAAATATAATTTTGAGACGGTATCAGAAAAATTTCATTTGATTGAGGAAAATACAAGAATTGTATTTATTCCGATAGAACAGGAAGCTAAGGATTTATTATTTGAAATAAAAAATCAGGGTTATGGAAAAGCCAGAATGAGAAAGGCATACCAGTACTGTGTTCAGATATATAATCAGCTTTTTGATACTTTGTATGGTGCTGGTATAATTAAGGAAATAACATCGGATATAGAGAATTTTTATGAATTGGTAGATGAAGAAATGTATACAGATGACAAGGGATTAAATTTGTCGGTGGAATCTGGAATGGATTTATATCTGTAATTTAAATGGCTGTGTGAATTATAAACACAGCCATTTATTTGCATTATTAAAAATATTATTATTTCAATCCACAGGATTAGCCTGACAAATGTAATTGTACAATATGAATTGATTTATTTCAATAAAATTTTAAATAAAAAATTGAAAAGTGTTGATTAGTAATGTTTGAAGTAGTATATTTAAAACATAAGAAGATAATGTATGTGTAATAAATTAGATAAAGGAGTAGGGTGATGATTTTATATCATGGAAGTAAAGAAATAGTAGAATTTCCTGAAATTAGAACAGCTCGTTATAACAAGGATTTCTATTTTGGGTTTTATTGTACGCAGATGCCGGAGCAGGCAATGAGATGGGCAACGAGATATGGAACGCGAGACTATTTGAATAAATATGAATATACTGAAAATTCAAAGCTTAAGTATCTTGTATTTGAAAAAATGACAGAAGAATGGCTTGATTTTATTGTTGATTGCAGAAGAGGAATAGCGCACTCGTATGATATTGTTGAAGGACCTATGGCTGATGATACAATATATAATTATATACAGAATTATATTGATGGAAAGATAAGCAGAGCAGCTTTTTGGGAACTGGCGAAGTTTAATCATCCGACTCATCAAATAAGTTTTCATACGGTAAGTGCGCTTAGTACTTTGAGATATGTTGGAAATGAGGTTGTTTATGGCGATTAAAAATAATAATAATCTATTCTATACATGCAGTCTGATTGAATATATTGGCAGGCAGATTAAAAGGAAACGTTATGAGGTGGTTGATTTACTGACAAAAGAACGGATTAAACGTATATATAAATATGCAGATATTCTCCATTGCGAACCAATTGAAAAAGTTGCAGATGAGTTTATTACGGAAAGCAGTATGAATAATGGAAATTATGATAATATACATGATTGTAAATATAGGATTCCGGATTACTGGGATATTGGCGAAGTATATGAGAGATTGATAGAGGATTGTTTTAGTGATGATGAGATACTTCATGGTATATGGAAAGTGTATCATTCGTGGATAAGTGACAAGATATCAAATTATAATACCGATTTTTATTATCAGCCACGAGACTACATTGCAGCTTGTTATGAGGAAGGAGATGTCCTGTAAATGGGAGTAGGTGTAAGAGTTAAGGTATGGGGAGATTATGCATTATTCTCACGACCGGAAATGAAGGTTGAGAGATGCTCATATGATGTTATGACTCCATCGGCAGCAAGGGGAATAATTGAGGCGATATATTGGCATCCGGGATTGAGTTGGGTGATTGATAAAATCTATGTGAAAAATCCAATCAGATTTACCAGTGTCAGAAGAAATGAGATAAAAAGTAAAGCTTCCGCAAATAATATATTACAGGTATATAATGGTGCGGATAAGCCTTTGTACATAAGTACAAAGGATGATATTGTACAGAGGGCATCTCTTATTTTGAAGGATGTGTCTTATGTTATAGAGGCGCATTTTGAGATGACGGAAAAAGCAAATAATACAGATAATCCCGGGAAATTTAAGGATATTATGATGAGAAGACTTAAGCGTGGGGAATGTCATCATATGCCATACTTTGGCTGTCGTGAGTTTCCGGCAAATTTTTGCCTTTGTGAAGAGAAAGATATACATACATTTTATGATAATATTCCGGAGAAAGATTTGGGATTTATGCTATATGATATGGATTATAGTGATTGTGAAAGAGGCAATATCAGTCCAATGTTTTTTAGAGCAGTGATGAAGCGTGGAGTAATAGATTTAAGGGACTGTGAGGTGATAAGATGATCTTACAGGCATTAGTGAAAGAATATGAAAATCTTGCAGAGAATAATCTGGTGCCGAAGAGAGGCTGGTGTCAGGCCAAGGTTTCTTATGCAATAGATTTAAATCCCAATGGGAAAATCAAAGAAATTTATCCACTAAAAACAGAAAAGACTAGTGGAAAAAAGAAGGTTTTTCTTCCAGTTGCGAAGAGTGTTCCTGAAATGGTTACACGTTCATCGGGCGTGGCAGCTAATTTCCTCTGTGATAATGTAAAATACATGCTAGGGATTGATCAAAGTGGAACAAATGCAAGGGTGCAGGAGTGCTTTCAGGCAGCGAAGGAAAAACATTTAGCGTTGTTAAAGAATGTTGATGAGCCTATGGCAAATGCAATTTGTAATTTTTTTAATTTATGGAATCCAGAGACGGCTTATGATAATGCATGTGTAAGAGAAAAATCAGATGAATTAAATGAGGGGGGTAATGTCATCTTCTGTATGGGAAATGATTTCGCACAGGATAATGATACAATTAAAAAAATTTGGGACAACTATGTTGTACATCAGACAGAAAATACCAATGATGGTATTTGTCTTGCAACAGGTGAAAAAACGGAGATATCAAGAATTCATCGTGGAATAAAAGGTGTTCCAGGAGCACAGACAAGTGGAGCTGCTTTGGTTTCGTTTAATGCACCGGCATTTGAATCATATGGCAAGGAACAGAGCTATAATGCACCTGTAGGAAAATATGCAGAGTTTGCATATACAACGGCATTGAATTATTTGTTGAGTAATAGGGATAAGACATTTCAATTAGGTGATTCAATGGTGGTTTATTGGGCTGAAAATGGCATGGAAGAATATCAGAAAACATTTAGTTTTGTTATGAATCCTCATGTAGATAATGAGGAACAGCTTCAAAGAATATTTGACAGCTTGAAAAAATCAAGATATGTGGATGTAGATAATGTTCAGATAGACTTTGAGCAGTCATTTTATATTTTATGCCTTGCACCGAATGCTGCGAGGTTATCTGTTCGTTTCTTTTATCAAAACACATTTGGTGATATTTTAAAAAATATAAAAGAACATTATAAACGGTTGGATATTGTGAAACCGTTGTGGGTGGAAAAGAAATATCTGAGCGTATATGAATTGTTAAGAGAGACTGTCAATCCTAATTCAAAGGATAAGACTCCAATCCCTAATATGTCTGCAATGGTACTTCAAAGTATTTTATCGGGAAACAGATATCCTGCAAGTCTTTATACAGACACTGTTATCAGAATACGATCTGAGCAAGGAAATGTTACATGGGGAAGAGCTTCAATTATCAAGGCTTATTTAATAAAAAATTATTCATGGAAGGAAGGAGAAAACTATATGGGATTAGAAGAAACATGCAGTGATACTGCATACATATTGGGAAGATTATTTTCAGTTTTGGAGTCAATCCAAAAGGAGGCGAATCAGGGAATAAATGCTACAATTAAAGACAGGTATTTTAATTCAGCATGCGCTACGCCTGCATCTGTTTTTCCAATTTTATTTAAATTAGAAAATAGTCATATAAAAAAACTTGAGCGTGAAAAAGGTAGCGGTTCTAAGATTTTTTATGAAAAATTAATAGGAAACCTTATGGACAAATTAGTATTATTTCCACGGAGATTATCTTTGGAAGAACAAGGAAAATTCATGTTGGGATATTATCACCAGACACAGAAAAAGTATGAAAAAAAGGAGGACAAATAAATGGGAGAAGTTATTAAAAACAGATATGAGTTTGTTGTTTTATTTGATGTGGAAAATGGAAATCCTAACGGGGATCCTGATGCTGGCAATATGCCAAGAATTGATCCGGAAAGTGGCTTAGGAATTGTAACTGATGTATGCTTAAAACGTAAGATTCGAAATTACATAGAGACTGTGAAGGAGGACGAAGAGGGATATAAAATTTATATCAAGGAGAATATTCCTCTTAACAGAAGTGACAGGGAGGCATGCAAAAGTCTTGGTATAAATGATGATGAAGATAAAAAGGTTACAGAAGCATTAAAAAAATTAAAAAAGTCAGATAAGGATGCAGATATAAAATTAAGGGATTATATGTGCAGAAATTTTTATGATATTCGTGCATTTGGTGCTGTAATGACAACTTTTGTTAAAGCTTCATTGAATTGTGGGCAGGTAAGAGGTCCTGTACAGCTTGGATTTGCAAGAAGTATTGATCCTGTTATTAGTCAGGAGGTAACTATTACGAGAGTTGCCATTACAACAGAAAAAGATGCTGAGAATAAGAGTAACGAGATGGGAAGAAAGAGTATTGTTCCATATGGCTTGTATCGTGTAGAAGGTTATATTTCAGCAAATCTTGCAAGAAAAGTTACTGGATTTTCTGAGGAAGATCTAGAATTGTTATGGAATGCAATAATAAATATGTTTGAAAATGACCATTCTGCTGCAAGAGGAAAGATGGCAGTTCGTGAGCTTATTGTTTTTAAGCATAGTAAAGAGCTTGGTGACTGTCCTGCTTATAAATTATTTGATGCAGTTAAAGTGCAGAAAAATGATGATATACAATATCCAAGAAAATATCAGGATTATACAGTTACTATTAATGATGATGAGATACCGGATACGGTAGAAGTGAAAAGGATGATTTAATGGAATATTCTCAAGATGATTATCTGATGATTTCTGGAATACAGCATTTTAAATTTTGCAGAAGACAATGGGCGCTTATTCATGTTGAGCAGCAGTGGGCTGAAAATGAACATACTGTTATTGGCGAACTTATGCATAAAAAAGCGCATGATCCATATCTGACAGAAAAGAGAAAAGATATTCTGGTTGTCAGAGCTCTTCCTGTATCCTCAAGAAGCATGGGTGTGAGTGGGGAGTGTGATATTGTTGAATTTCACAAATGTGAAGATGGAGTGAAGCTCTATGGACATCGTGGAACATATTCATTATATCCAATTGAGTACAAAAAGGGGAAACCCAAAGAGTCAAACGAAGATGAACTTCAGCTAATGGCGCAGGCTATGTGTCTGGAAGAAATGTTTTCAACAAAAATAACAGAGGGTGCTATATTTTATGGTGAGACAAGAAGACGCCAACCGATAGTGTTTACAGATGAACTTCGGGACGAAGTGAAAAAAATATTTGGAGAAATGCATGATTATTATGATCGAAATTATACACCTAAGGTCAAAACGTCGAAAGGGTGTGTATCTTGCTCTTTAAAAGATATTTGTATGCCAAAGATTGATAAAAGTGGTTCGGTGAAATCGTATATCAATAAGATGCTGGGGGAAACGTTATGAAGAAATTATTGAATACATTGTATGTTACATCGGAAAATAGTTATCTGGGGTTGGATGGAGAAAATGTTGTTGTATATGATGATAAAAATGAAATAGGCAGATTACCTTTACACAATCTCGAAGCAATAGTTTCATTTGGATATAGAGGAACAAGTCCGGCATTAATGGGAGCTTGTGCGGATAGAAATATTTCTCTTTGTTATCTGACACCACAGGGGAAATTTCTTGCAAGAGTTTCAGGCAAAGTTAAGGGAAATGTCGTGCTAAGGAAACAACAATTCCAAAGCAGTAGTGAAGGTATAAAGTGCCTGGAAATCGCAAAAAACTGTATTCTTGGAAAAGTGTATAATTCAAGATGGGTTCTAGAAAGAGCAATTAGAGATCATTCAATGCAGATAGATATGGATAAGGTAAAAAAAGCATCTATAAAGCTGAAAGAATTTCTTGATTATATCCAAAATTCACAGTCTATGAATCAGTTAAGAGGATATGAAGGTGAAGCTGCAAGTATATATTTTGGCGTATTTGATGAGTTGATTTTACAACAAAAGAAAGATTTTTTCTTTCAATGGAGAAATCGGCGTCCGCCTCTTGATAATGTAAATGCAATGTTGTCGTTTACGTATACATTGCTTACAACTCAAATTACATCAGCGCTAGAGGTTGTAGGGTTAGATCCCTATGTTGGTTACATGCACACGGAACGTCCTGGTAGAGTATCACTTTCATTAGATCTTATAGAAGAATTGCGAGCAGTCATGGCTGATAGATTTGTTTTATCATTGATTAATAAAAAGATTGTAAACGGTAAGAATTTTATAAAAAAAGAAAATGGTGCTGTATTGATGGATACAGATATTCGTAAAAAATTACTATCAGAATGGCAAAACAAGAAAAAGGAGATTATTACACACCCATATCTTAATGAAAAGGTGGAATGGGGAATGGTTCCATTTGTACAGGCAATGCTGTTGGCAAGATATTTAAGGGGAGATTTGGATGAGTACCCTGTATTTTTATGGAAATGAGGTGATGGTGTGCTTGTATTGATTACATATGATGTGAATACTGAAACTGCTGAAGGAAAAACCAGGTTGAGAAAAGTAGCTAAACAATGTGTAAATTATGGGCGCAGAGTTCAGAATTCTGTGTTTGAATGTATACTAGATAATGCTCAATGTGTGATGCTAAAGGCCATATTAACGGATCTTATTGATAAAGATGTGGATAGTCTCAGATTCTATTATTTAGGAAATCGTTATCAGACGAAGATAGAACATGTTGGTGTTGACCATGGAATTCCTGCTGATCAGACATTGATATTATAAAATGTGGTGCGAAAGATAAGTAAACATGAATGTACCGGTTGTCTCGCACCTGAAATTACTTGTAAATTTGTACAATAAAATGAATAATAGGTTTTTGGTTTTACTTGTTATTTATCTTATTATATATTTATTGTCGGTATTGTATAAAAATAAACAAATTTTTTGTGCAATATTGCTGTCGCTCCTCTCGCGGGAGCGTGGATTGAAATCTTTTGGGAAGAGAAAATGTTAGATTTTGGATATTGTCGCTCCTCTCGCGGGAGCGTGGATTGAAATATTTAATGGTAATGCAAAAATGTTTAGGGATATCCCGTCGCTCCTCTCGCGGGAGCGTGGATTGAAATAATCCCCACAGGAGCTTAACGAAATGGAAGCATGGGTCGCTCCTCTCGCGGGAGCGTGGATTGAAATAGCTATACAAAGAGGATTTGACAATCAGGCAGTGTCGCTCCTCTCGCGGGAGCGTGGATTGAAATCCGGAGAGTGGCAGACATTAAAGAAAAGATAGAAGTCGCTCCTCTCGCGGGAGCGTGGATTGAAATAGTCAGTAGCACAGCAACAACTTGAACAGAAACGAGTCGCTCCTCTCGCGGGAGCGTGGATTGAAATAAACAATTTAATTTCAAGATTTACAAAATTACAGTCGCTCCTCTCGCGGGAGCGTGGATTGAAATAAAAAGCATTTGGAAACATGCGAGGTGAAATGGGTCGCTCCTCTCGCGGGAGCGTGGATTGAAATATTTGATAAATTAAATAACACAATGTCTTCCCAGTCGCTCCTCTCGCGGGAGCGTGGATTGAAATTGTAAAGCTCGATGGATTAACCTGTCGTTTGATTGTCGCTCCTCTCGCGGGAGCGTGGATTGAAATAAAATATAACAGATGGATTTAGCAGTTTAGTAGGTCGCTCCTCTCGCGGGAGCGTGGATTGAAATAAACGTAAATTGGAGGAATAAAATGATTAAGATAAGTCGCTCCTCTCGCGGGAGCGTGGATTGAAATTACAGAGGACAAAGAGCATAAAATGAAAGCTCTTGTCGCTCCTCTCGCGGGAGCGTGGATTGAAATACTGTCCAGAACCTCGAATCCGTATTGCTTCTGCAGTCGCTCCTCTCGCGGGAGCGTGGATTGAAATTTTGCTGCCATAAGGCCTGTTGCATAATCGATAATGTCGCTCCTCTCGCGGGAGCGTGGATTGAAATGAGTCGAACGACATCTCAAATATCGCGGAGATGGGTCGCTCCCTTCGTGGGAGCGTGGATTGAAATACATAAATAAACAAAAAATGGTACGCTATTGGTACAGTCGCTCCCTTCGTGGGAGCGTGGATTGAAATGCATGGTTGGAAATAGATATTGTGTGGCTCTTGGTCGCTCCCTTCGTGGGAGCGTGGATTGAAATGTTCTCCGTCCTTCAATAAAATCAAAAGTAGCGGTCGCTCCCTTCGTGGGAGTGTGGATTGAAATATCAGCATATGAACCTATACACAATCATAATATGCTGCGTTATTGTAGAATTAGTAGTTAAGTCTATTTTTATAGCAATAACGTTGCTTATCAATAATACAATATATAAATATTGTTGCAAACCAGTAAATAGCAGGTATAATAAAGAGTAACATATTAACAAGGAGGCATATTCATTGGGCATTTACGTTAATCCGACAGGAAGATCGTTTGAGCTTGCGATAAATTCAGAGATTTTTGTTGACAAAAGCGGTCTGATTAAAGAAACGAATAAGTGTATAAATACATTACAAAGGTATATGTGTGTAAGCCGTCCAAGGCGATTCGGAAAGTCAATGGCCATGGATATGCTTTCAGCATATTATGGTCGAAAGACTGATGCAGAAAATTTATTTAAAGGCCTTAAAATCAGTCATGATGAGTCGTATGATAGGCATATTAATAAGTTTGATGTACTCAAAATTAATATGCAGGAATTTTTGAGTGTTACACACAGTGTTGATGATATGCTCAAAATGCTGTGCGAATACATTACGGATGACTTTTCAATAGAGTATAAGGATATTATTTTTCGGGACAAGTCAAATATTGTGAGAGTAATGCAGGATGTTTTTATGTCTACAGGCAGGCCGTTTGTGATTCTTATTGATGAATGGGATTGTCTGTTTAGAGAATTTACGCAGGATAAAGAAGCGCAGAAGAAATACCTTGATTTTTTGAGAGGCTGGCTTAAGGATAAAGACTATATAGCGCTTGCATACATGACAGGTATACTGCCGATTAAAAAATATGGTTCACATTCTGCTCTTAATATGTTCACGGAATATTCCATGACAGATATGGGAGCTTTGGCAGAGTACTTTGGCTTTACAGATGATGAGGTCAGAGAATTGTGTGACAGATATGATATGGACTTTGAAGAGGCAAGGGCATGGTACAATGGATATAAGCTCGTGTCCCATAGCAAATATGGAGTAAAGAAATATGCGATGTACAGTCCGAAGTCTGTAGTAGAAGCCATGCTAAAGCATAAATTTGGTACTTATTGGAATCAGACTGAAACTTACGAGGCTCTCAAGGTTTATATTCAAATGAATATGGATGGTCTAAAAGATGCCGTGATTAAAATGCTTGCCGGTGAAAGTGAGAAAATAAATACAGGCACATTTGAAAATGACATGACATCATTTGCCACAAAGGATGATGTGCTTACACTTTTAGTACATCTAGGCTACCTGACATATGATAGTGAGACGGAAGAGGTTTCAATTCCAAATCGAGAGGTGTCAAAGGAATATCTTAATGCAATTAGTACAATGGATTGGGATGAAGTATCAAAATCAATAAAAGCATCACAAAAATTGCTTGAGAGTTTGTGGAATATGAATGGTGCTGCGGTTGCTGACGGAATTGATAAGGCACATAATGAGATATCTATTTTACGGTATAATGATGAGAATTCTTTAAGCTGTACAATTAATTTGGCATTTTATTCGGCCAGGGAGTATTACTCAATAGTTCGTGAATTACCAACAGGAAAAGGCTTTGCTGATGTATGCTTTATTCCAAGAGTGAGTCATTTGGATAAGCCGGCAGTTGTTATTGAATTGAAATATGATAAGAATGTTGATGGTGCCATTTCACAGATAAAGTCGAGACAGTATGTGGAAGCCTTGAAGGATTATATGGGTAATTTGCTTCTTGTTGGAATAAACTACGATAAAAAGACAAAAGAACATCAATGTGTGATTGAAAAATGGAAGTTGTAAAGGTGAAATTAGCAGGGAGTATAGCAACAATTAATGCTATACTCCCTGCTATTATATTTTGGGTTGCAAGAATTTAGTTTATGCTATAAAATATTTATAACTGTATGCAGATATTTAATAATCACAATATCTGTCTGTATAATAAAATACGCATAAAGAGGACGAAAGAATGATCAACAAATTAGTAGACAAAATCAAGAAAACAAACGCACCTATCGTAGTAGGTCTAGACCCGATGCTTTCATATGTGCCTGAGCACATCACAAAGAAGGCATTTGATGAGCTTGGAGAGACACCGGCCGGTGCAGCGGAGGCTATCTGGCAGTACAACAAGGCTATTGTGGATGCCACATATGACCTGATTCCTGCGGTAAAGCCACAGATTGCCATGTATGAGCAGTTTGGAGTGGAGGGCCTTAAGGCATTCCAGAAGACAGTGGATTACTGTCACGAGAAGGATCTCGTGGTTATCGGAGATGTAAAGCGTGGAGATATCGGCTCAACATCGGCTGCATACGCCACGGGACATCTCGGAAAGGTACAGATCGGCAGCAAGAGCTATTCTACCTTTGATGAGGACTTTGCCACTGTCAATCCATACCTTGGAACAGACGGTATCAAGCCATTCGTAGATGTATGCAAGGAGGAGAAGAAGGGTATCTTCATTCTTGTAAAGACATCTAATCCATCAAGTGGAGAGTTCCAGGACCGTATGATTGACGGACGCCCATTATATGAGTGGGTAGGCGAGAAGGTTGCAGAGTGGGGAGCTGACTGCATGGGTGATTCATACAGCTATGTAGGTGCGGTTGTCGGTGCAACATACCCTGAGCAGGGTAAGATTCTTCGTAAGGTAATGCCAAAGAGCTTCATCCTCGTACCGGGCTACGGCGCACAGGGAGGCAAGGGCGCAGACCTTGTTCATTTCTTCAATGAGGACGGACTTGGTGCAATTGTCAATTCATCACGTGGAATCATCTGCGCATACAAGCAGGATAAGTACAAGGATATGGGCATAACAGCAGAGAATTTTGCAGATGCATCACGCAAGGCTGTTGAGGACATGATTGAGGATATCTCAGGAGCACTTGCAAATCGTTAATAAGTTATTCAGAAAGCTTAAATATATTAACAAACGAAACCAGGGAGATAAAATGGCAGAGAAATTTGAGGAGATTGCAGTTGTAGTTGACCAGAGCTCACTCGGCAATGGCATCTACGACCTCACACTTAAGACAGACAAAATTGCAAAGGCAGCAAAGGCGGGACAGTTTGTATCGGTTTACTCAAACGACAAGAGTAAGCTGCTTCCGCGTCCGATAAGCCTTTGCGGCATAAACAGAGATGATGACACAATTCGTCTTGTGTACCGTGTGACAGGTGAAGGCACGGGAACAGAGGAATTTTCAAAGCTTGTCAGGGGCGATAAGGTAAGGATTTTAGGACCTCTTGGAAACGGCTTTACAGTACAGCCGGGAAAGAAGGCATTTCTTATCGGCGGAGGAATCGGAGTGCCGCCTATGCTTCAGCTTGCCAAGGATATAAATGCAGGCATTGTGCAGACATCAGGTGAAGAAAAAAATTCGGGACAGGCAGCAATGGAAGGTGCAGAAATTAAAACAGCAGTATGCGATATGAGCATCGTCATGGGCTATCGCGATGAGAATACATTCCTGCTCGATGAGTTTAAGGAGCAAGCGGCTTCCTTTGTAGCCACAGAGGACGGCAGTGTCGGCACAAAGGGCAATGTCATCGATGCGATAAAGGAGAATGCTCTTGAGGCAGACGTGATTTATGCATGTGGACCTATGCCTATGCTTCGTGCACTCAAGGCTTACGCTGCAGAGCATGATATGGACTGCTTTATATCAATGGAGGAGCGCATGGCATGTGGAATCGGTGCATGCCTTGCGTGCGTATGCAAAACAAAGGACAAGGATGCCCACAGCAATGTAAACAACAAGCGTATATGCAAAGAGGGACCTGTTTTTGATGCGAAGGAGGTGGAGCTGTAATGAGTAATATGTCAGTAAATGTGGCCGGTGTTGAGTGGAAAAATCCTGTTACAGTTGCATCCGGCACATTCGGCTCCGGTGCAGAGTACAGCGAGTTTGTTGATTTAAACAGACTTGGTGCAGTCACTACAAAGGGTGTTGCCAATAAGCCGTGGGAGGGTAATCCTACACCGAGAGTAGCAGAGGTGTACGGCGGCATGCTCAATGCAGTCGGACTTCAAAATCCCGGTATCGAGCTTTTCTGCAAGAGGGATATTCCTTTTTTAAAGCAATTTGATACAAGGATTGTGGTAAATGTCTGCGGTCATTCGCTTGACGAGTATCTTGATGTGGTAAAACGTCTTGCGGATGAGCCTATTGATATGATGGAAATAAATATCTCATGTCCTAATGTTAAGGAGGGCGGAATTGCTTTCGGAACAGATCCAAAGGGTGTTGAGACAATCACAAGCGAGATTAAAAAATATGCAAAACAGCCTGTTATCATGAAGCTTTCTCCAAATGTCACAAGTATTGCAGAGATAGCAAGGGCGGCAGAGGCCGGTGGAGCTGATGCGGTTTCGCTCATCAATACAATTACAGGCATGAAGATTGATATAAACAGAAGAAGCTTTGTGTTAGCAAACAAGACGGGCGGCATGAGCGGTCCGGCGGTTCATCCGGTTGCAGTGCGCATGGTTTACGAGACAGCACATGCAGTCAATATTCCGATTATCGGAATGGGCGGTATCACAAATGCTGCCGATGCTATAGAGATGATACTTGCCGGAGCTACGGCTGTTTCAGTCGGCACAGCAAACTTTGTAAATCCAAAGACCACAGAGCAGATAGTGGATGGCATCGCAGAGTATATGGACAGGTATGGAGTAAAGGATATTTCAGAGCTTGTCGGCGCGGTTGACAGATAGAGCATAATGGATAGACGGAGGATAAAATAATGATTCTGGCAGCAGAATACGTGCCTTCTATGTATGCCACAGTCTGGGCACTTGTTCCACCTGTTGTGGCTATAGTTCTGGCACTTATCACAAAAGAGGTCTACAGCTCATTATTCGTTGGAATAGTGATTGGCGGACTGTTTTATGGAAATGCATTTCAGCCGGGTTTTTCGGCTGAGAGATCAGTGCTTCACATATTCGAGGACGGACTTGTTGGAGTGCTATCGGATTCGTACAATGTGGGAATACTGATATTCTTAGTCGTGCTCGGTGTTATGGTGAGCATGATGAACAAGGCAGGCGGCTCGGCGGCCTTTGGAGAGTGGGCGAGTGAGCACATAAAGACAAGGATTGGTGCCCAGCTTGCAGCTATAATACTTGGAGTACTCATATTTATAGATGATTATTTCAACTGTCTGACAGTAGGAAGTGTGATGCGCCCTGTCACCGACAAGCATCAGGTTTCAAGAGCAAAGCTTGCATATCTGATAGATGCCACAGCAGCGCCTGTATGTATCATTGCACCTATATCATCGTGGGCAGCCGCGGTTACCGGCTTTGTAAAGGGTGAGGATGGCTTTTCTATTTTCATAAAGGCCATTCCATACAATTATTATGCACTCTTTACTATTATTGCTATGGTGACACTTGTTGTTTTACAGGTAGATTTCGGTCCGATGGCAAAGCATGAAGCCAATGCCCAAAAGGGTGATTTGTTTACCACAGGAGACAGGCCGTATGCGGAGGCAAAGCAGGATGTTATAAAGGGCAAGGGGAAAGTTATAGACCTTGTATTTCCTATTCTTATACTCATAATAAGCTGCATCATCGGAATGATATACACAGGAGGCTTTTTTGACGGAACAGGCTTCGTTGATGCGTTTGCAGGCAGCGATGCTTCAATCGGTCTTATGCTTGGAAGCTTTTTTGCGTTGATAATCACCATATGCTTTTACTCAATCAGAAGGGTACTAAGCTTTACGGATTGCTGTAATTCAATCCCTGAGGGCTTTAAGGCAATGGTACCTGCAATACTTATACTGACCTTTGCATGGACACTAAAGACCATGACAGAGAGCCTTGGCGCCAAGGAATTTGTCGCAGGCTTAGTGGGAGGAGTATCGGGACCACTGCTTGGACTGTTTCCTGCAATCATATTCCTGGTGGGAGCCTTCCTTGCCTTTGCAACAGGAACCTCATGGGGCACCTTCGGTATACTCATACCGATAGTAGTAAATATCTTCTCGGGCACAAACCATACGATGATGATTATCTCAATCTCAGCGTGTATGGCAGGTGCAGTATGCGGAGACCACTGTTCACCGATATCCGATACCACCATCATGGCATCGGCAGGAGCTCAGTGCAACCACATGAATCATGTGTCCACACAGCTTCCGTACGCTGTGCTTGTGGCTGGCATATCATGCCTGACATACATCATAGCAGGCTTTGTCAGAAATCCGGTAGTACCTTTTATCATAGGAGTGCTTATCCTGATTGGAACCTTTGTCGGAATCAAGTATATCATCAAGTATATCACGAGAACCGATAAAGCAAATGAACAGGCGGAGTAGCCAAAGGGAGACCAAAAAGAGTTCTATTTTTCACAGACTTTGTGTCTGCGAATGATAGAACTCTTTTTTTATAGTAAATTCTATACCGGACGGACGACTGCGCAGCATGGGAAGACACGCCGATAGTGCACGGTCGATTTTTGACGAGCCGTGTATGAGTTATATGCGCCACAGACAAAAGGTGGCACGGAAAATACTCGTTCAAGCAACACAGCATAGAGAATGTTATAAAGGTAAAAAGCGCGTTTGATTTTCCGTGCCTTATAAACTCTGTCTGTGGCAGCATTTACTCATACTAGGCGAGGAAATATGAGACCGTGCACTATCGGCGTGTCTTCCCATGCTGCGCAGTCGTCTATCTGCTATCAATAAAATTTATAGCCCGCTAACAAATATTAATAACCCTAATTACATTTACAAAAATATCAATTAGTGGTAACATATCAATAACTTAGAAATCATATTTGAATGGTAGGAAATCCCGGCCATACAAACTAAGCTCAAACTCATAACAAACATTAACAAAAAAGAGGTAATATCAATGGCAAAAATTGCAAAGCAGCTCACTGAGCTGATAGGTCACACTCCGCTTCTGGAGCTGACCAATTATGAAAAAGCCCTTGGGCTTGAAGCAAAAATCATAGCAAAGCTGGAGTATTTCAATCCACTTGGAAGTGTAAAGGACAGGGTGGCGGCAGCTATGATAGAACAGGGCATAAAGGATGGAAAGATAAATCAGGACACAATAATCATAGAGCCGACAAGTGGCAATACCGGAATCGGACTTGCATTTGTGGCAGCCTCAAAGGGACTTCATCTGATACTTATAATGCCTGATACCATGAGCGTTGAGAGAAGAAAAATCGTCACAGCGCTTGGCGCAGAGATAAAGCTCACACCGGGGCGTGAGGGCATGAAGGGTGCAATTGATGAGGCGCAGAGACTTAAAGAGCATTATGGCAATGCATTTATTCCACAGCAGTTTGAGAATCAGGCCAATCCGGATATCCACAGAGCTACAACCGCTCAGGAAATCTGGGAGGATACAGATGGAAAGGTAGATATCTTTGTATCATCTGTCGGAACAGGTGGCACCTGTACAGGCACCGGGCTTGGATTGAGAGACCATAATCCTGATGTAAGGATAGTAGCTGTTGAACCAAAGAGCTCACCGGTACTCTCAGGTGGAAGACCGGGGCCTCACAAGATACAGGGAATCGGTGCAGGCTTTATTCCAAAGGTCATGCGCATGGATATAGTGGATGAGGTTATTCCGGTGGAGAATGAGGCCGCTTTTGACAAGGCAAGAGAGGTTGCAAAGAGCGACGGACTTCTCGTTGGCATATCCTCAGGAGCAGCAATATATGCAGCAACAGAGCTTGCGAAAAGACCTGAGAACAAGGGAAAGAATATCGTGGTGCTGCTTCCGGATACAGGAGAAAGATACCTGTCCACACCGCTTTTTACAGTAAACTAATGGTATATAAACTGACGGCATAAGCTTGCTTTGCCGGAAACTGTAACATGAAAAATGAGAAACATACATGAGAAACATACATAAATATACGGCAGCCCTGCTGTCGACAGTGATGATTCTGTCACTTCTTCTGACAGGCTGCTCAGGCAGGAAGGATGACGGCACAGTCACCATAACCAATGTGTCGTATGATCCGACACGAGAGTTTTACGAGAAATACAACAAAATATTCGAGTCTTACTATGAGAGCGAGCACGGCAAAAAGATAAATGTGATTCAGTCACATGGCGGCTCGGGAGCACAGGCGCGCTCGGTTGTGGAGGGCTGTAATGCAGATGTTGTCACACTGGCACTTGAGCATGACATAGACCTGATACAAAATACCGGCTTAATTGATAAGGGCTGGATTGATGAGTTTTCTGACAGCTCGGCACCATACACATCAACAATCGTTTTACTTGTAAGAAAGGGCAATCCAAAGCATATAAGTGACTGGGATGACCTGGTGAAAAAGAATGTGGATGTGATTACGCCTGATCCAAAGAGTAGTGGCGGAGCCTGCTGGAATTTTCTTGCAGCGCTAAGCTATGCGAAGACAACTTATGACAGCCTGAAGGAACAGAAATCGTTTATGAAGAAGCTGTATGAAAATGTCACAATTATGGATTCGGGTGCGAGAGGCTCAACAACCACATTTGTGGAAAACGGTCAGGGAGATGTGCTCATAGCGTGGGAAAACGAGGCACTTACGACCATGGATTCATATCCGGGCAAGTATGAGATAGTGAATCCGTCCGTCAGCATCTTAGCACAGCCCTCTGTTGCTATTGTGGATGACAATGCAAAGAGCAACGGAACACAAGAGGTAAGCAAAGAATACCTACAGTATCTCTATAGTGATGAGGCACAGCAGCTGATTGGCGAAAGCGGCTACAGACCAACCAATCAGGATATATTAAACCGGTTTTCCGACAAGTTTGATTTAAATATCAGGCTTTGGAGCATAGAGGATTACGGCGGATGGAATGAAGCCTACAAGACATATTTCGATGATGGAGCAATGTTCGATGAAATATACGGCAACTGATAAAACAGCAAAAGAGAAAACTAAATCAAAGAACGTAAAGACCAGAGTCATACCGGGCTACCATCTTTCGCTTGGAATAGTGGTCACGATGCTTTCAGTCATCGTTCTCATTCCGTTAGCATCAGTGCTTGTGTATTCGCTAAAGATATCGCCGGGTGATTTCGTGGCACTTATTATGAAGGAGAATGTGAGGAATGCCTTTATCACAAGCATCACCTCATCATTTATCGCAGCAATCGTAAATGTGGTATTTGGACTCATCGTGGCATGGACGCTTGTAAAGTACGATTTTCCCGGGAAATGGCTGCTTGACGGACTTATAGAGCTTCCGTTTGCACTGCCGACAGCGGTTGCGGGCATCACGCTCTCAAAGCTGTACTCAGGCACAGGCTTTTTTGGCAAGGGCCTTGGCAAGCTTGGAATAGATGTAGCTTACACACAGGCAGGAATAGTTGTGGCACTTGTTTTTGTAGGCATTCCCTTCGTAATAAGAGCTGTACAGCCGGTGCTTGAAAAGATGGATAATACATATGAGGAGGCCGCTTATATGCTTGGCGCCACACCCTCTAAGACATTTTTTAAGGTAATACTTCCGGAGCTTCGCCCGGCACTCTTGACAGGCTTTGGTCTTGCCTTTGCCAGAGGCATAGGAGAGTACGGAAGCGTCATCTACATATCAGGCAACAGTGCAAGGCACAGGACGCAGGTGGTATCATACGTCATCATGCAGAAGCTTAGCTATATAGATTATGCTGGCGCGACTGCCATAGCACTTGTGATGCTTGTCATATCATTTTTACTGCTGCTATTTGTAAATATAGTGCAGGTTAAACAGTCACAGCGCACTAATTTGTTGTAGAAGGCTGCATATAAATCAAATGCGATGCACACAAACAGGAAAGGAGCACAATGCGATGACCGAACAGGTAAAGCTTGAAAGAAGAAAAAAGATCACAAAGATAATACTCGTCACTGTCACGGTGCTCTTCATATTTGTCATGCTTGTAGTTCCGCTTTTTTCTGTGATGGCAAGTGCTTTAAAGGAGGGGCTTGGATTCTATCTGAAAGCTATCTCCACAAGCTACGTGCTTTCAGCACTCAAGGTGACTTTGATAGCAACAGTTTTTGCGGTAGTTATCAACACCTTCTTTGGAATATGGACAGCGTGGCTGTTGACCAGGTTTTCGTTTAAAGGAAAGCAGGTGCTTGCAACACTTATTGATATACCGTTTTCTATTTCTCCGGTCATCGTAGGACTTGCGTATCTTATGACCTTCGGACGGCTTGGGTGGTTTTATCCGGTTATCAGATGGTTCAATGAGATATTCGGCACGAATGTGAGAATCACCTTTGCAGTACCGGGAGTTGTGCTTGCTACGATATTTGTCACGTTTCCGTATGTGTCAAGGGAAATTATACCGGTGCTCAATGCAGAGGGAAAGGATGAGGAAGAAGCCGCAGCGCTGATGGGAGCATCCGGCTTTACGATATTTCGGAAAATAACACTTCCGCAGATGAAGTGGAGCCTGATTTATGGAATCATACTTTGTACGGCGAGAGCCCTCGGCGAGTTCGGCGCGGTAAATGCGCTCTCGAAGACAAGAGGCGAGACATTTACACTGCCGCTTGAGATTGATGCCTTGTATATGTCGGGCACAGACAGCTCGATAACATCGGCATTTGCTGTATCGTCTATACTGTTAATTATTGCATTAATCATTCTTTTTGCAAGAAATATAGTTGAGCATAAATTTAAGAAATTACACTGAGATATACTTGGAAAATATGATTTACACTAATAAAATCTGCTGCATGGGAAAAGCAGGAAGGAGATAACGTATATGTACGTTGAGATGAAAAATATATACAAAAAATACGGAGACTTCCTGGCATCCGATAATGTGAGCTTTGGAGTGGAAAAGGGAAAGCTTGTGGCGCTGCTTGGTCCGTCCGGTAGTGGCAAGACAACACTTCTTCGTATGATAGCAGGGCTTGAGACGCCAAATTCAGGTGACATATATATAGATGGAAAGCGAGTGAATGATATTCCGGCCTCGAAGCGAGGCATAGGCTTTGTGTTTCAGAACTATGCGCTGTTTCGATACATGACAATATACGACAATGTGGCATTTGGGCTGGAGCTTCAGAAGATGCCGAAAAAGCTCATAAAGGAGCGTGTTACAAAGCTTCTTGAGATGACAGGTTTATCGGGGCTTGAAAAGAGATATCCGAATCAGCTTTCCGGAGGACAGCGTCAGAGAGTGGCATTTGCAAGGGCGCTGGCGCCGAATCCACAGGTGCTCTTACTGGATGAGCCATTTGCCGCGATAGATGCAAAGGTGCGAGGTGAGCTTCGTACCTGGCTGAAGGAGCTGGTCGAAAAGCTTGGAATCACAAGCATTTTCGTCACACATGACCAGGATGAGGCTGTTGAGGTGGCAGATGAAATCATTATCACAAACCACGGCACGATAGAGCAGATGGGGACACCTCTTGAGATATACAAGTCGCCTGATACACCTTTTGTGGCGCAGTTTATAGGACACACCACAGTCGTTGAAAACTATGACAGGCTAAAAGGCTTTGACAGGATAGAAAATGCCGACAAGGCGGTAATCAGACCTGAGTTTATCAAGATATCAAAAAGTGGCAACTTAGACCGCTATCAGTCAGCGGCAGAGGAGGGCGTCGTAACAGATGTGGTATTCAGAGGAAACAGGATGGATATCACAGTCAGCATAAACGGCATCGGGGTGGTCGGTGAGCGCTCACTTGAAAAGGACCTGATAGCAGTCGGCGAGAAAGTGCATGTGCTGATTTACAGGCTGTATATATTTGATGAAGAGAAAACATACCTGATGGAAAACAGCGAGATGCAGGAGCAGGATGTATTCTACATTTAGATATAGGAATAGTCTAAAGCTTGTGATTGAAAGAGGAAGCAGAGGGAGATAAATGAAGATAGAAAACAAAAAAATCCTACACACGGACATCCTCATAATAGGAGGTGGCACGGCGGGCTGTTATGCAGCGCTCACCATCCGTGAGAAATCGGATTATTCGATTATAATTGCAGAGAAAGCGAACATAAAGCGAAGCGGATGCCTTGCAGCAGGTGTCAATGCGATAAATGCATACATAGTAAAGGGCAGAAAGCCTGAGGACTATGTAGACTACGCAAAAAAGGATGCTGACGGCATAGTAAGGGAAGACTTACTCATGACTATGTCAGAGGGCTTAAACCGTGTGACGGACAAGATGGAAAAGCTTGGACTTGTCATATTAAAGGATGAAAACGGTGAGTATGTAGCAAGAGGAAACCGAAATATCAAGATAAACGGCGAGAACATGAAGCCGCTTTTGGCAGAAGCTGTATCAAAGCTTACGGACTGTACAGTGATAAACAGAATCAATATCACGGACTATATAGTTGAGAACAACACCATAAAGGGTGCATACGGATTTTCAATCGAGGATGCGACAGCCTATGAAATCAGAGCTAAAAAGGTGCTCTGTGCAACAGGCGGAGCGGCCGGTTTATACAGACCAAACAATCCCGGATTTTCAAGGCACAAGATGTGGTATCCGCCATTTAATACAGGCGCCGGATATGCGATGGGCATAAGAAGCGGAGCAGAGATGACCACCTTTGAGATGAGATTTATCGCACTCAGATGCAAGGACACAATTGCACCGACCGGAACAATTGCACAGGGAGTCGGGGCAAAGCAGGTCAATTCTCTTGGAGAGGTTTACGAGACAAAATACGGCCTCACCACATCAGAGCGTGTATACGGAACGGTCATGGAAAATCTTGAGGGAAGAGGCCCTTGCTATTTAAGGACAGAGGGCATCTCTCCACAGCAGGATGAGTCATTAAGAAAGGCATATCTCAACATGGCACCAAGCCAGACACTTAAGTGGGTGGAGGCAGGTAAGAATCCAAGTGAGCAGAATGTGGAGATAGAGGGCACCGAGCCGTATATCGTAGGTGGGCACACAGCGAGCGGCTACTGGGTAAATACCGAGCGTGAAACCACAATCCACGGACTCTATGCCGCAGGAGATGTGGCAGGAGGATGTCCACAGAAATACGTTACAGGAGCCATGGTGGAGGGTGAAATCGCTGCGATAGATATGGTTTCAAAGCTTGATGCAGATACCTCCGATGGAAGTTTTGACACATCGGCATTTGATGAGAAAAAGGCGCTTGACGCAAAAGCTTCAGAGTACGACCATTTCCTCACTGAAAGGTCTCAGATGTTTACAACAGAGGCTATCGAGGAAGCCATGCAGAAGGTCATGGACAACTACGCAGGCGGTATTTCCACACATTATCAGTTCAACGGCAAGCAACTTGCCCTGGCAAAGGAAAAGATAAATCATCTGATAGAGCTGACCGGTGATTTATATGCATCGGATATGCATGAGCTTATGTTCATATATGAGCTTAAGGAGAGGCTTACGGTATGTCTTTCGGTCATAGCACATCTTGGTGCGAGAAAGGAGACCAGATGGCACAGCTTTGCCGAGAATCTGGATTATCCCGACAAGAGTGATGACTGGATGAAATACGTCAATTCCAAATACGAAAACGGGCAGCTTCATATGATTTACAGAGAGCTTGTCGGAAGGGAGGCGCGTTATGAGCATAATGATTGATAAAGCAAAGTGTAAGGGCTGTGGCATGTGTACAAGTGTATGCCCCGGAAGCCTGATATATCAGGACTCGGAGAAAAAAGCCTTTATCAAATATCCTAAGAACTGCTGGGGCTGTGCCTCATGCATCAAGGAATGTCATTTTGGCGCTATTGCTCTTTATCTTGGAGCAGACATAGGAGGCATGGGAAGTCTCATGACAGTAAAAAGCACGCCGGACACGCTGACCTGGGATATCAAAAAGCGCGATGGAAGCAAGGAAGAGATTCTTATCAACAAGAAGGAATCCAATAAATATTAAAGAAAAGGATGGTAACAGACATGGGTGAATTATCACATCTTGACGAACTCGAAGCAGAGGCAATATACATAATACGTGAAGTAGCCGCAGAGTGCGAGAAGCCGGTTATGTTGTACTCAATTGGAAAGGACAGCTCGGTAATGCTTCATCTTGCAATGAAGGCATTTTATCCGGAGAAGCCGCCATTTCCGTTTTTACATGTAAATACAACCTGGAAATTCCATGAGATGATAGAATTCAGAGATCGCATTGCTAAGGAAAAGGGCATCGAGATGCTTGAATATATAAATCAGGATGGCGTAAAGCAGGGAATCAATCCATTTGACCACGGCTCAGCATACACAGATATCATGAAGACACAGGCGCTTAAGCAGGCGCTCGACAAATACGGCTTTACAGCAGCGTTTGGCGGCGGCCGAAGAGACGAGGAGAAATCAAGAGCCAAGGAGCGAATCTTCTCCTTCAGAAATGAAAACCACGCATGGGATCCAAAGAACCAGCGCCCGGAGATGTGGAAGCTCTACAACTCCAGAATCAAAAAGGGCCAGGAGGTGCGAGTTTTCCCACTGTCAAACTGGACAGAGAAGGATATCTGGCAGTATATAAAGAGAGAGAATATCGAGATTCCTTCACTTTACTTTGCAAAGGAAAGACCTGTTGTATACAGAGACGGCAACATCATCATGGTAGATGACGACAGAATGAAGCTTCGTCCGGGTGAGAAAATCCAGATGAAGAGTGTACGTTTCAGAACTCTCGGCTGCTATCCACTGACAGGTGGTGTGGAGTCGACAGCGGATACACTTGATGAGATTATTGATGAGACACTCAGTGCTGTTTCCTCAGAGAGAACCACCCGTGTCATAGACAACGAGGCGGCAGGCAGCATGGAAAGAAGAAAGAGGGAGGGATATTTCTAAAATGAGCGGATTACTTAAATTTATTACATGCGGAAGCGTGGACGACGGAAAATCAACTCTGATCGGACATATATTATACGATTCAAAGCTGCTCTATGCAGATCAGGAAAAGGCATTGGAGCTTGACAGTAAGGTCGGAAGCCGTGGCGGCGCCATCGACTATTCACTCCTCCTCGACGGACTGATGGCAGAGAGAGAGCAGGGAATCACAATCGATGTGGCTTATCGTTACTTCACAACAGATAAGAGAAGCTTTATCGTGGCAGATACACCGGGCCATGAGGAGTACACAAGAAACATGGCTGTAGGTGCATCCTTTGCAGACCTTGCGGTAATTTTAATAGATGCAAAGCAGGGCGTATTGGTTCAGACAAGAAGACACGCAAGAATCTGCGCGCTCATGGGAATCAACTACTTTGTATTTGCTGTAAATAAGATGGATCTTGTAGGCTACGACGAGAAGCGTTTCGATGAAATCACAAAGCAGATTATTGAGCTTACAAAGGAGCTTGAACTCAAAAATGTAGTAATAATTCCTGTTTCTGCAACAGAGGGTGACAATGTCACAACAAAGTCTGAGAATATCCCATGGTACAAGGGACCTGCTCTTTTATCATACCTTGAGGATGTTGACATAAAGGATGAGAACGAGGAAGAGGGCTTTTACATGCCTGTACAGAGAGTCTGCCGTCCTGACCACACCTTCCGTGGATTCCAGGGCCAGATAGAGGCCGGAGAGGTAAAGGTGGGCGATGAAATCACCACACTGCCAAGCAATGAGACAGCCCATGTAAAGAGCATCCATGTGGGTGATAAGCTAAGCGATAGCGCATTTACAGGCCAGCCGGTTACAATCCAGCTCGACAGAGAGGTGGACGTATCAAGAGGCTGTGTGCTCACAATCGGTTCAGGAGCAAAGGTTGCTTCATCTATCACAGCTACAATACTCTGGATGGATGACGATGAGCTCTTCAAGGGAAAGAACTTCTTCTTCAAGCTTGGTACCAAGTCAATACCGGGCATCGTAACAGAGATAGAGCATACTATCGACGTAAACACAGGTGAGGAAAAGCCTGCCGACAAGCTTAAAAAGAACGAGATAGCAGTTGTAAAGATTGCATTCTCGGACAAGATAGTCTGCGATAAGTTCAAAAATCACAAGACACTTGGTGAGTTCATCTTAATCGACCGTGTGACGGATATGACATCTGCCTGTGGTGTGGTTGAAGAGGTACACACAGAGGAAAGCGGCCTCTACGAGGGCAGAGTAGACAGAAACGTAAGAGCTGCAATCAAGGGCCAGAAGGCAATCACCGCCGTATTCGTAGACGGAGTGGATGGTGTAAACCGCGGCTTTGTGGAGGATGTCGAGAAAGCCTTAAATATAGACGGACGCCATACTTATCTCTACGCACCAAAGGAGGGTGAGGACTTCGTAAATGTAGTCAAGCACCTAAGTCATGCAGGAATACTCGTACTTCTGCTCATCAGCCAAAAGCAGGAGAAGGAGCTTGCAGCCGACAAAGTTGAGTTCACAAAGGACTGGAACAAAAACGGCAGAGATGTGGACAAGGCTGCGGAGTTTATCAAAAAGCAGTCGGTATATGACGGCGTGATCGTAAACACAAGTGAGTATATCTAATAAAAAGGGTACTTGATTTCTCAAGTACCCTCATGTATAATCTACTTAGAAAGTGAATCGGATATGACTCCGATTTGCCCTCAGTGTTAAAATGTTATAAGAATAGCATCCTAAACTTTGGACGGTGTGGGATGCTATTTCTTTTTATTATTATGATTGTCTATGTATGACAGAGCCGCAAAAACAACTAATATTTCCACGTTGAAAAGCACGCCCCAATGTGGTAAAATTGACAAAGATAATTTATAGAAAACATACAGGAGGATTAACATACAATGGAAAGTTACAAGAGCGAATTTATAGATTTCCTACCTGCTCCTTTATCTTAACCCTTGTGAATGCCCTCAAATGCTTGATTTTACAGGCTTTGAGGGCATTTTTAATTTGAGAGGAAACTATCGTAACTTATCATAAAATGGTGTAATTTGATGAAAAAAGTGTGTAGTAAAGTGTGTAGTAATTCGTAGGAAGGATACGCTAAATATCAAGAGTGGCAGTTGATTCGTCCATGTGTTTGTAGAGATACAGATGCATGGACTTTTTTATTTTGGTTACCGGCACAGATGCCGGAGAAAGAGAGGATTATATGACAGAGAAGATTAGAGAATACAGTATGAACGGAGCACTGATTATCGGTGTGGATAATGGCTACGGAAATATGAAAACAGCCAGAAGATGCTTTAAGACAGCAATTGCAAAGTATGACAGCGCACCTGTGTTAAGCAGAGATTATATCGAGTACGATGGTGGATATTATGTCATTGGAGAGGGAAGAAAGGGTTTTGTGGCAGATAAGCAGACTGATGACGACAATTATATGCTGACACTTGCGGCTATTGTAAAGGAACTGGAAGCAAGAGGAATGACAGACTCTGTAAACAGGGCAAGGATTCATCTTGCAGTTGGGCTTCCTCTGAAATGGGTGCAGGCACAGAGGGAGGACTTTAAGAGATATATGCTTAGAAACAGCAGTGTGGAGGTCGGCTATAAGGACAGACTTTATTGTATTGAGTTTGCAGGATGTACGGTTATGCCGCAGTGTTACTCGGCAGTGACAGAGAATCTGAAGGATTTTGCAGGTGTAACGCTTCTTGCAGATATTGGAAACGGTACCATGAATCTGATGTATCTGAATAACGGTAGACCAATGGAAAGCAAGGCATGGACCGAGAAGCTTGGTGTGTTCCAGTGCTTTCAGAAGATTCACAATATGGTGCAGGACAAAACGGGAGACAATCTTATGGATGATGTAATTGATAATATTCTCCGTAGCGGAAAGATTGAACTGCCGGATCCCCATGCATCACTCGTGGAAAAGGCTATTTGCTGTCTCTTATACACATCTCCGAGCCCACGAGACCGGAGCCTATCTC
>ENA-OZGS01000185-OZGS01000185.1-human-gut-metagenome-genome-assembly--contig:-NODE-185-length-25933-cov-23.353350_pt1 | contig 25933 bp, 26 predicted proteins | sample MGYA00245121_ERZ653667 | MGnify/ENA primary metagenome ERZ653667 (study PRJEB26926, sample SAMN06165248) | human gut metagenome | biome: ENVO:00009003; feature: ENVO:2100002; material: ENVO:00002003...
ACGAGATAGGCTCCGGTCTCGTGGGCTCGGAGATGTGTATAAGAGACAGATCACTGATATTTGCCAGATTTATATTCAGATCAAACGTATCACTGTGCTTCTTCAGGATTTTCTCATTGGTGGGGCGGAAATAATTCTCTGCTGCAATCTCCTGTGCTTCGTCGGAATACAGATAATTCAAATACTCAGTTGCCACATCTCTTGTATCTCTGTAATCCACCACTTCATCTACCACCGCCACAGAAGGCTGTGCCAGAATACTTACGCTTGGAGTAACAATCTCATACTCATCCGGATAATCCCGCATGGATAGATAAGCTTCATTTTCCCACGCAACCAGCACATCTCCTTGTCCGTTCTCCACGAAAGAGGTCGTTGCGCCTCTTGCGCCTGAGTCAAGAACCACCACATTCCGGTAAAGTTTCTTGATAAATTCCTTCATCTGCGCTTCATCGCCACCATACTTTTTATCTGCGTAAGCCCACGCTGCCATGTAGTTCCATCTGGCACCGCCGGAGGTTTTCGGATTTGGTGTTACTACTCCCACTCCTTTTTTCGTCAGGTCGTCCCAGTCTTTGATATCCCTGGGATTTCCTTTCTTCACCAGAAATACGATAGTGGATGTATAAGGAGAACTGTCATTATCAAATTTATCTTTCCATCCTGCCTTGATCAGCCCTGCGTTTTCAATAGACTCAATATCATATTCCAGTGCCAGGGTTACCACATCTGCATCCAGACCATTGGCTACCTCAAGTGCCTGTTTCCCTGAACCGCCATGGGACTGTATCACTTCCACATCATCCCCGGTCTTCTCCTTCCAGTGGTCTTCAAATATTTTATTATACTGTTCAAACATCTCTCTGGTAGGATCATAGGAAACATTAGTGATAGACACCGTTTTTCCAAAAGCCTGTACCGGCATCAGTGCCAGTACAACTGCAAGACCAAAGGCAAATAATTTTCTGATCATGTTTCATCTCCTTTAAAGTACCAGTAGTTTTTTGCATTCTCTACTTTTCATAGTTATTCGATATGTTTTATATGATATTACAAGAAATGACAGAATTTGTCAATAGTGTATTAAAATAAGTACAATTTATGTTGTGTAGATAAGAACACAAAAAAGCAGCATCCTGAAATACAGAATGCTGCAGTCAAAATTACATATTTTTTATTGATTTGATAGCCGGAAATCTTCTTATAAGCCCGCGCAAGTGTTTATAAAACCTTGCGAAAATGGCTTAAAATCAAGGTTTTCCGCGTATCGTCATTTATCTTGCCGTATCTCCGTATAAGATGATTTTGTAAGACCGGGCACCATTTTGGCACCACAGATTATAGGAGGACGACATGAAAAACGTACTTTTAGACAAGGGTATTATACTCCCGTCCGGCGAAATCAGCAAGGATAAGGTAAACCTTGTCGCCGGGGCAATCACGCAGTCATTCGCAGAAATGGTATGGGTAACGACAGGCGGCGACATGGAAACCGTAAACCGCTTGACCGACGTACTTGTTACCATGAACACCCCCGCCGACCGGGGGAAGCTGTTCAAAATCATAAAAATGCTCTATGGGCTTATGGGCTTGCCCTTTTCCGAAGAAGCCGAGCCTATGGACGCAGACCCCGCCGTTTTGGAATACTTCATTTTTTCCTTTACGGCAGACTTTGGCGAAGTCATACAAGACCTCATAGCCGAAGAAGCAGAATAACGCACCGCACAGGCGGCGTTTCTCACTTCCCACAAGGAAGAACAGGAACGCCGCTTTTTTCATGCCCTTTGTTACGCAGTAGGCAGGAAAAAGCCCTTGATTTATGCGGCTTTGCGGGCGCGGTTTTCAGCGGATAAGGGATTGATACCTAAACCCTCAAAATCGCGTTTCTATTGCGTAACAGGTATGCAGCAAAGGAGTGATGAAGCTATGGCAGTTTTCAGAGTGGAGCGCAACAAGGGCTATACGGTTATGAGCAACCACCACTTACGCAATAAGGAGCTATCCCTAAAGGCAAAAGGGCTGTTATCGCAAATGCTGTCCTTGCCGGAGGATTGGGACTATACCCTTGCGGGGCTGTCCTTTATCAACCGGGAGAAAATCGACGCTATCCGGGAAGCCGTTAAGGAACTGGAACGCGCCGGGTATATCGTCCGTTCAAGGGAGCGCGACGAGAAAGGACGCTTGCGCGGCACAGACTATGTAATCTTTGAGCAGCCGCAGACCCCGCCTGTATCGGATTTACCTACATTGGAAAATCCAACATTGGATAATCCAACGTTGGAAAAACCTACGCAGGAAAAACCTACGTTGGAAAATCCAACGCAATTAAATAAAGATATACAAAGAACTAACTTACCAAAAAAAGAAAAATCAAATACGGATTTATCAAGTACCCATTCCATTCCTATCCATTCCCTAAATCCCTTGCCTTATGGCGAGGACGAAACGGCACAGCCGCCGGAACGGAAAAGAACGGAAAGGAACGACGCTTACAGAGTGTATGAGGAAATTATCAAAGACAATATCGCCTATGACATTCTCTTACAGGACAGAAGCCTTGACCGCGACCGTCTGAATGAAATTGTTGACCTCATGCTTGAAACCGTCTGTACGGCAAGAAAGAAAATCCGTATTGCCGGGGACGATTACCCCGCCGAGCTTGTGAAGTCAAAGTTTATGAAGCTGAACAGCGAACATATCCGCTTTGTGCTTGACTGTATGCAGGAGAACACCACGAAAATCCGCAACATCAAGCAGTACCTAAAGGCGGTGCTTTTCAATGCCCCGTCTACCATTGACAGCTACTATACTTCCCTTGTCGCTCACGACATGGCAAGCGGCGCATTATCCGGCAAGCCTAAATACGGCGACCCGGACTACTACACCTACAACGAGGGCGAAAGCCTGTAAACGAAAAAAGGAGGATTTACCACATGGCACAGAAAACAGGAGCTTTAATTTTTGACGAAACCGCTGACCGCTACGATATTCGCTTTGATATTGCCGACTATTACGGCGGCTTGCATTGCGGCGAGTGCATGGACGTATTCACAGGCGGCAAATGGAAGCCGACCCGGATTGAGTACGGGGACAACTGGTATCTTGTAGGTATCCGCGCCGAGGACTTGAACGGGCTGCGGGTGCGGATTTAACGGGGCGGCGTGAAGAACGGACGCCCTTTTTTCACGCCCAAAAGCGGCGTACCACCTTAACACTATCACTACTACCGGGAAAGGAGGACGGTAAACATTGCAAGATGAAATCAACGAAAAAGTGGTTGCGCTCTCTGTCAAGGGAGCGAAGCTGACCGCTGAAACGCTGCAAAAGGCAATCAAAGCCATGCTTGCACAGGCAAAAAAGCAGCAGGAAAAACAGCCCCACGGGAAGCAGACCCTAAAGCAGCTTGCGAAGCAGAACGCGGGGCTATCCAACATTGAGATAACCGAGGGCAATATCAAAGCCTTTGAGCAGACGGCAAAAAAATACGGTATCGACTTTGCCCTAAAGAAAGACAGCACCGAAACGCCGCCCCGTTATCTCGTCTTTTTCAAGGGGCGGGACGCGGACGCTCTGACCGCAGCCTTTAAGGAGTTTTCCGCAAAGAAGCTGACACAGGAGCAAAAGCCCTCTATCCGAAAGGCACTTGCCACATTCCGGGAAGCAGCAAAGCAGCTTAACGCGAACCGTCAAAAGACAAAATACAAGGACAGGGAGGTATCGCTATGAAGCCGAATATCAAGAAGCTGCTTATCCTAAACGCCCCCTATCTGCTCTTTGTGTATCTCTTTGATAAAGTCGGACAGGCGGTGCGGCTCTCGCCGGGGGCTGACCTCTCCGGCAAGCTGGTTTCCATTGGCAGCGGCTTTTCCGCTGCCTTTTCAAATGCCCTGCCGAGTTTTAACCCTATGGATTTGCTTATCGGCATTGTCGGGGCTGTCGTTATCCGGCTTGCGGTCTATGTGAAAGGCAAGAACGCAAAGAAATACCGTAAGGGCATGGAGTACGGCTCTGCACGTTGGGGCAATGCCGAGGATATAAAGCCATATATCGACCCCATGTTTGAAAATAACGTGCTGCTGACGCAGACCGAAAGGCTGATGATGAGCAGCCGCCCGAAGCACCCGAAGTATGCAAGAAACAAAAACGTGCTTGTCATCGGCGGCTCCGGCAGCGGCAAAACAAGGTTTTTTGTAAAGCCCAACTTAATGCAAATGCACAGCAGCTATGTTGTCACAGACCCGAAAGGAACGGTTTTAATCGAGTGTGGAAAGCTCTTGCAGCGGGGCGGGTACAAAATCAAGGTGCTAAACACCATCAATTTCAAGAAATCCATGCGGTACAATCCCTTCGCCTATCTGCGCAGCGAAAAGGATATTTTGAAACTGGTAAATACCATTATCGCCAACACCAAAGGCGACGGGGAAAAATCCGGCGAGGATTTTTGGGTGAAATCGGAACGGCTTTTTTACTGCGCCCTTATCGGCTACATCTGGTACGAAGCCCCGGAGAATGAGAAAAACTTTACGACGCTGCTTGAAATGATAAATGCGTCGGAAGCCCGCGAGGACGACCCGGAATTTCAATCCCCCGTTGACCTCATGTTTGAACGCTTGGAGGAAAAAGACCCGGAACATTTTGCGGTGCGCCAGTACAAGAAGTTTTTGCTGTCTGCCGGAAAAACAAGAAGCTCTATCCTCATTTCCTGCGGTGCGCGTCTTGCCCCCTTTGACATTCGGGAACTGCGCGAGCTGATGGAAACCGACGAAATGGAGCTTGACACCTTAGGCGACCGAAAGACCGCGCTTTTTGTTATTATCTCCGACACCGACGACACCTTTAACTTTGTTGTATCAATCCTTTACACACAGCTTTTCAATCTGCTTTGTGACAAGGCAGATGATGTGTACGGCGGGCGGCTACCTGTTCATGTGCGCTGTCTGCTTGACGAGTTTGCAAATATCGGGCAGATACCGAAGTTTGAAAAACTCATTGCCACGATAAGGAGCCGCGAAATCTCCGCGTCCATCATCTTGCAGAGCCAGTCGCAGCTAAAGGCTATCTACAAGGACAACGCCGATACCATTGTCGGCAACTGCGATACGACCCTGTTCTTGGGCGGCAAGGAGAAAACGACCCTTAAAGAAATGTCGGAAATCTTGGGGAAAGAAACCATTGACAGCTTCAACACTTCCGAAACAAGAGGACGGGAGCTTTCCCACGGGCTGAACTATCAGAAGTTAGGCAAGCAGCTTATGAGCGAAGATGAAATTGCGGTCATGGACGGCGGGAAATGTATCTTGCAACTACGCGGGGTGCGTCCGTTCTTCTCCGAAAAATACGATATTACCAAACACCCGAAGTACAAGTACCTTTCCGACTTTGACAAGAAAAATGCCTTTGACATGGAAAAGCACTTGCGCCGCCGTCCTGCAATCGTAAAGCCGGACGAGGTATTTGACTATTACGAAGTTGACGAAGCAGATTTGCAGGAGGACACAGAAAATGAATAAGCGTATCAGAAAGAAAAAGGCAAAACAGCAGCTAATCCGGGCTATCAGCGGGCTTGTGGAAGCTGCCGAGGAAATGCAGCGGGAACAGGAACGCAGGACAAGACAGGCAGGTATTTCCTATATCAAGTATATCGAAGCTGTCCGGGAACGGCAGTACGGCATTAAGCCTGTCTACACACCGCTTTTTGAAAAGGAGGGAGCTTAAAGTAAAAATAATAAACACGGGCTACATGGTACGCGCCCCTACTCCTTGCGCGTATCGCGGCAGGAAGCCGCACCCTACAACTGAATACCGCCGCGCAGCAGCAACAAACGCAGCGCGGGGACTTATGACCGCGGCAGTTATCGAAAACTGACCGCCGTTTTTTATGCCCTTTTTCGGGCAGCCGCACAGCGGCAGAAAGGAGTTATATTATGGCATTTTTCAACAGCGCAGTAGGCGTTTTGCAGACACTCGTTATCGCTCTCGGAGCAGGTCTTGGCATTTGGGGCGTTATCAACCTCTTGGAGGGCTACGGAAACGACAATCCGGGCGCGAAAAGCCAGGGCATGAAACAGCTCATGGCGGGCGGCGGCGTTGCCCTTATCGGCGGCACCCTCGTACCTCTGCTTGCCGGACTGTTCGGTTAAGCGGCGGGATTAGCCTATGCAGAGCATACTTGACGCGATTAACGAATGGATAAAGGAAATCCTCATTGGAGCCATTAACGGTAATCTGTCAACTATGTTCGGGGACGTAAACGAAAAAGTCGGAACTATCGCCGCAGAGGTAGGACAAACCCCGCAGGGGTGGAACGCAGGCATATTTTCCATGATACAGAGCTTGTCGGAAAATGTGATTGTACCCATTGCGGGGCTTGTCATTACCTACGTTCTATGCGTGGAGCTTATCAGCATGGTAACGGAAAAGAACAATATGCACGATATTGACACGTTCATGTTCTTTAAGTGGTTTTTCAAGGCGTGGGTAGCGGTGTATCTCGTTACCCACACCTTTACTATCACTATGGCGGTGTTCGATATGGCGCAGCACGTTGTTTCCGGCGCGGCGGGCGTGATCGGCGGCGATACGAATATCGACGTTGACGCCGCCCTATCGTCTATGCAAGCCGGACTTGACGCTATGGAAATCCCCGAACTGCTTTTGCTCGTTATGGAAACAAGCCTTGTGAGCCTTTGCATGAAAATCATGTCGGTGCTTATCACGGTTATCCTGTACGGCAGAATGATAGAGATTTACCTTTACTGTTCGGTATCGCCTATCCCGTTTGCAACTATGACCAACAGAGAGTGGGGGCAGATAGGCAACAACTACTTAAAAGCCCTGTTCGCCCTCGGTTTTCAAGGCTTCCTCATAATGATATGCGTCGGCATTTATGCGGTTTTGGTTGGCAGCATGATTGTAGCGGACAACCTGCACAGCGCGATTTTCTCCCTTGCAGCCTACACCGTGATTTTGTGCTTCTCCCTATTCAAAACAGGCGCACTTGCGAAGTCAATCTTTAACGCCCATTAAAGACCGAAAGGAGGAGGTTTTCACTTGGCGTATGTACCCGTACCCAAAGACTTATCAAAAATCAAAACGAAAGTCGCTTTTAATCTGACAAAGCGGCAGATTATATGTTTTGCGGCAGCCCTCGCTATGGGACTACCGCTTTTCTTTTTGCTCAAAGACAGCGCGGGAACAAGCATGGCGGCATTTGCAATGATTGTCGTTATGCTTCCCTGCTTCCTCTTGGCAATGTATGAAAAACACGGGCAGCCCCTTGAAATCGTGATAAAGAACGTCATTCAGACAAAGTTTATCCGACCAAAGGAGCGCCCCTATCAGACGGAAAATTTTTATGCCGTCATAGAAAAACAACGAAAACTGGAAAAGGAGGTATCGGCTATTGTCAATGGCAGAACGAAAAACCATGACCCGCGCGGTAAAAAATCCCGTGAAGCGTAAGCTGACCCGCGCAGAAAAGAAAGAAATCGCCGCCGTGATACAGGCGGCAAAGGGCGACGGGAAGCCCCACACCGCACAACAGACCATTCCCTACTTGCAGATGTACCCGGACGGGATTTGCAGGGTAACGGAAAAGAAATACAGTAAAAGCCTTGTCTTTGAAGATATTAACTATCAGCTTGCACAGGCAGATGATAAGACCGCCATTTTTGAAAACTGGTGCGATTTTCTCAACTACTTTGACGCTTCCGTTTCGGTGCAGCTCTCTTTCATCAATCAAGGCGCAAGAAAGGAAAAGGCACAGGCGGCTATCGAAATTCCGGCGCAGGACGACGCTTTTAACTCTATCCGCAGGGAGTACGCGGATATGCTGAAAAATCAGCTTGAAAAAGGCAACAACGGACTGGAAAAGTGCAAGTACATTACCTTTTCCATTGAAGCGGACAATCTCGCAGCCGCAAAAGCCCGCCTTTCCCGTATCGAAACCGACGTACTCAATAATTTTAAGGTGCTTGGCGTAACAGCCCGCCCCATGAACGGGCAGGAACGCTTGAACGTACTGCATGGGATTTTCCACCCGGAGGGCGAGCCGTTCCGCTTCTCTTGGGACTGGCTTGTACCGTCCGGGCTTACCACAAAGGACTTTATCGCCCCGTCCTCGTTCCGTTTTGGCGACGGGCGCACGTTCCGCATGGGGCGAAAACTCGGTGCGGTTAGCTTCCTTGAAATCCTTGCGCCGGAGCTGAATGACCGTATGCTTTCGGACATTCTCGACCTTGAAAACGGGATTATCGTCAATCTGCATATCCGCAGTATCGACCAGAGCGAAGCAATCAAAACTATTAAGCGCAAGATTACCGACCTCGACAAGATGAAGATTGAGGAACAGAAAAAAGCGGTACGCAGCGGGTATGACATGGATATAATTCCGTCCGACCTTGCTACTTTCGGCAGCGAAGCAAAAAATCTGTTGCAGGATTTACAGAGCAGAAATGAAAGAATGTTCCTGCTGACGTTCCTTGTGGTAAACATGGCAGACACAAAACGGAAACTGGATAATGACGTATTTGCTACGGCGGGCTTTGCACAGAAAAACAACTGCGCTCTGACCCGCCTTGACTATTTGCAGGAAGCGGGCTTTATGTCCTCTATCCCTCTTGGAGAGAACCTTATCCCCATTCAGCGGGGACTTACGACCAGCAGCACCGCTATTTTTATCCCGTTCATCACGCAGGAGCTGTTTCAGCGGGGCGCAGCCCTTTACTACGGGCTGAACGCACTTTCTAACAACATGATACTCTGCGACCGCAAGCAACTGAAAAATCCCAACGGGCTTATTCTCGGAACACCGGGAAGCGGTAAATCCTTTGCGGCAAAACGGGAAATGACAAACGCCTTTCTCATCACCGACGACGATATTATTATCTGCGACCCGGAAGCAGAATATTTTTCCCTTGTGCAGCGATTGGGCGGGCAAGTGATACGCCTGTCGCCTGCCGGAAAAGGCATGGACGGCAAGCCCCAGTATGTGAACCCTATGGATATTAACCTCAACTACTCCGAGGACGACAACCCGCTTGCCTTGAAATCTGACTTTATCCTTTCCCTTTGTGAGCTTGTCATCGGCGGCAAGGAGGGCTTGCAGCCCGTGGAAAAGACCGTCATTGACCGCGCTGTTAGGAATGTGTACCGACCTTTCCTTGCAGAACCCGACCCGGCAAAAATGCCGATTTTGGGCGACCTTTACAACGAGCTTTTGAAGCAGCCGGAGCCGGAAGCTGCCCGCATTGCAGCGGCATTGGAGCTTTATGTTTCGGGAAGTCTGAACGTCTTTAACCACAGAACGAATGTAGAGCTTTCTAACCGCCTTGTCTGCTTTGATATTAAGCAGCTTGGAAAGCAGCTCAAAAAGTTAGGTATGCTCATTGTGCAAGACCAGGTGTGGAACCGCGTTACTGTCAACCGCGCCGAAAAAAAGGCAACCCGTTACTACATGGACGAATTTCACTTGCTACTCAAAGAAGAACAGACCGCCGCTTACAGCGTGGAGATTTGGAAGCGTTTTCGTAAATGGGGCGGCATACCGACGGCAATCACGCAGAATGTCAAAGACCTTTTAAGCAGCCGCGAAGTCGAGAATATCTTTGAAAACTCTGATTTTGTCCTCATGCTCAATCAGGCACAGGGCGACCGGGCTATCCTTGCAAAGCAGCTTAACATCTCCCCGCAGCAGATGAAGTATGTAACCCATACCGAAGCAGGCGAGGGGCTTATCTTTTACGGGAATGTGGTGCTGCCGTTCATTGACCGCTTCCCAACCGACACCGAGCTTTACCGTCTGCTTACGACAAAGCCAGAGGAAGTGAGCAAGCCATGAAAACGGACGTAATCATCAACCGCGACGCCCTCTATGCCCTGCGGGAGCTGCCGAGTGAAAGCGTGAACTGCTGCGTCACAAGCCCGCCCTACTATGGACTTAGGGACTACGGGCTTGACGCACAGATTGGACGGGAGGACACGCCGGAGCAGTACATTGACAGGCTTGTAGAAGTATTCCGGGAGCTGCGCCGGGTACTCAAAGACGACGGGACGTTTTGGCTGAATATCGCAGACACTTACTGCGGCACAGGCATGAAAGCGGGCTGCAAGCAAAAGGATTTAATCGGTATTCCGTGGCAGCTTGCTTTTGCCCTGCGCTCTGACGGGTGGTATTTACGCAGCGATATTATCTGGCTGAAAGAAAATCCTATGCCGGAGAGCTGCCGCGACCGACCGAGCCGCTGCTATGAGCATATCTTTTTACTGACGAAATCAAAGAAATATTACTATGACGCTGCCGCCATCGCAGAGCCGATTGCGCCGGGAACGGCTGCGCGGTACCGGCAGGGGCGCGGCGCAGGACACAAATATGCCGAGGAAATACCCGGACAGGGCAAGGTACAGGGTATCAATAAAACCCGCAGCGGCGGCTATTATGACGACGCTCTTATGCCGACCACAAGGAACAAGCGGGACGTTTGGCTTATCAATACCGTACCGTATAAGGGCGGGCATTTTGCCGCCTATCCCCCGAAGCTCGCGGAAACGTGCATACTGGCGGGCTGTCCGGCAGGCGGCGTTGTCCTTGACCCTTTCTTTGGAAGCGGCACCACCGGGCTTGCAGCGAAAAGCCTTGACCGCCGCTATATCGGCATTGAACTGAACGCCGAGTATTGCGCCCTTGCAGGGGCGCGGATTGGAGGTGCAGAACCATAAAGCAATACAAACCTCGTGATAAAATCACGCAGAAAATGACCCGCGACGGGGCTATCGCAGAAAATCAGACCACGGGCGAAACGGAGCGTATCAGCAACCGCATACGGGACGCGGATTTTCAGAAATCCCCGGAGCAACAGGCAGCACAGCTACAAGGTGCAGCTTCCCCGACTTCTCCCTTGCCCCATGTGCCGGGAGCTGCCCCCAAAGCGGACACAGGCAAAACGGAGCGCGTCATGGAGCATATCGAAGCCGCCCATACCCGCAAAGCGTCTAAAAAAGCGGTACGAAAGGCACAGGCGGAAGCTACCGCCGGGACGAAATCTTCCCGGCTGCAATTTACCGACGAGGAACGCGCTGCCCCGGAGCTTGAAAAGTATATCAAGAAATCCGACAAAGCCGCCGACCGCTTGGATAAGGCAAAGGCAGCTATCCCCAAAGAAAAGAAACTGGTAAAAGAGCGCACCTTTGACGAAACCACCGGGAAAGGCAAGACCCGCCTGCACTTTGAGGAAAAGGACAAGCCGCCCGGATTTAAGGAGAAGCACAACCCGCTATCCCGCCCCACACAGGAAGCCGGGATTTTGGTACATAACAAAATCCATTCTGTCGAAAAGGATAATTCCGGCGTGGAGGGCGCACACAAGAGCGAGGAAGCCGCAGAACGGGGATTGAAGTACGGGGCGCGGAAAATCAAGCAGGGCTACCGCAGCCATAAACTGAAACCCTACCGGGAAGCGGCAAAGGCAGAAAAAGCGGCTTTTCGGGCGAATGTGGATTTTCAGTATCACAAGACCCTGCATGAGAATCCGCAGCTAACCAGTAACCCCATTTCCCGGTTTTGGCAGAAGCAGAAAATCAAGCGGCAGTATGCAAAGGAAGCCCGCAATACCGCAAAGGGTATCAAGGGCGCGGCAGAACGCACCCGCAAGGCGGCAGCCAAAGCCGCCGAGAAAACAAAGCAGACCGCAGCATTTGTGGCAAGGCACCCGGCGGGTGTGGCAATCGCTGTCGGGGTGCTGCTGCTCTTTATCATGGTTATGTCCGGGCTGTCCTCTTGTGGGGCAATGTTTTCCGGCACGTTAAACGGCGTGCTTGGAACGTCCTATACGTCCGAGGACAGCGACCTTGTGGAAGTGGAAAACAGCTACGCCGGATTGGAAAACGAGCTGCAAAGCAGGATTGACAATATCGAGCGCGACAATCCGGGCTATGACGAGTACCGCTATGACCTTGCAAATATCGGACACAATCCACACGAATTAGCGTCCTATCTGACCGCAAAATATCAAAGCTACACCCGCGCCGAGGTACAAAGCGAATTACAGCGGATTTTCAATCAGCAATACAAGCTGACGCTGACCGAGGAAGTGGAAATACGCTACCGGGAGGAAGAACGCACCGACACATGGACAGACGAGGACGGCAACGAGCATACGGACACCTACACGGTACAAGTGCCTTATGAGTATTACATCTTAAACGTCAAGCTGACGAACACCCCGTTATCCACGATTGCAGAAAACAATCTGACCCCGGAACAGCTTGAAATGTACCGGGTGTACTTACAGACAAGCGGAAACAAGCCCCTTATCTTTGGCGGCGGTTCTTCCGATACTTCCGCGTCCGAGGATTTAAGCGGCGTGGAATTTGTGAATGGAACGCGCCCCGGTAATACCGCTATCGTTGACCTTGCAAAGCAGCAAGTCGGAAATGTGGGCGGCTATCCGTATTGGAGCTGGTACGGCTTCAACTCCCGCGTGGAATGGTGCGCCTGTTTTGTGTCCTGGTGCTACGGGCAAATGGGACTTTCCGAGCCACGCTTTGCCGCCTGCCAGTCGCAGGGTATTCCGTGGTTTACTTCTCACGGACAATGGGGAGCGCGGGGCTATGAAAACATTGCCCCCGGCGACGCTATCTTTTTTGACTGGGATTTAGACGGCAGCGCAGACCATGTAGGACTTGTTATCGGCAGGGACGAAAGCCGCGTCTATACCGTGGAGGGCAATTCCGGCGACGCCTGCAAGATTAAGAGCTATCCCCTTGACTATGCCTGTATCAAAGGGTACGGGCTGATGAACTGGAACTGACACATTTTTTGAAAATCGAAAGGAGAAAAATTTTATGGCAATGAGTAAAATCGAAAGAATTGACAAGGAAATCCAAAAGACCCGTGAGAAAATCACGGAGTATCAGAACAGGCTGCGCGGACTGGAAGCACAGAAAACCGAAGCGGAAAATCTGCAAATCGTTCAGCTTGTGCGCTCTATGCGCCTTACCCCGCAGGAGCTTACCGCTATGCTTGCGGGCGGCGGTATTCCGGGCATTGCCCCTATGCCCGCAGACTATGAGGAACAGGAGGACAATGCAGATGAAGAATAAAATCCTTACAAGCCTTACCGCACTTTGCGCCGTCCTTGTCCTTGTGGGCGGCTTTTCCGTTACCGCCTATGCACAGACCCCGACGGAAGAAACCGACGACAGCGGCGTAATCGTGGAAACCGAGCCGCAGCCCTTGACCCCGGAGGGCAACATGACCCTTGTGGACGACATTGACGGGGACGCTGCCGAGGATAAGCAGTTTATCGTCGTGAAAAGCAAAGGCGGCAACTATTTTTACATTATCGTTGACCGGGCAGCCGAGGGGGAAAATTCCGTCCACTTCCTAAATCAAGTAGACGAAAGCGACCTTATGGCGATTATCGGGGAGGAACAGACCGAACAGCCCCCGGCTGTCTGCAACTGTACCGAGAAATGCAAGGCGGGCGAAGTAAACACCGCCTGCCCCGTCTGCTCTGTCAACATGGATAGCTGCACAGGCAAGGAAGCCACGCCGGAGGAACCCGCCGAGCAGGAGCAGCCCCAGAACGGCATGGGCGGGCTTTTGATTTTCCTTGTCGTGGGCTTGCTTGGCGGCGGCGCAGCCCTCTACTACGTTAAGTTTATGAAACAGAAACAGAACGTGAAAGGCAGCACCGACCTTGACGAGTTCGATTTTGACGAATACGACGAGGACGAGTCGGAAGAAGCTGACCGCGCAGACACCGAACAGGAGGACGAGGAAGAATGAAACTTGTGATTTGTGAGAAACCCAGCGTCGGGGCGGCGGTTGCCGCCGCCCTTGGCGTAAGGGAGAAGAAAGACGGATATATCGAGGGGAACGGTTATGTTATCTCTTGGTGTATCGGGCATTTGGTAGGACTTGCGGAAGCTGCCGCCTATGGGGAACAGTACAGGAAATGGAGCTATGACAGCTTACCCATTCTGCCGCAGGAATGGCAGTACACCGTAGCTGCCGACAAGGGAAAGCAATTCAAAATCTTAAAAGACCTCATGCAGCGCAGCGACGTTTCGGAAGTCGTGAACGCCTGCGACGCAGGACGCGAGGGAGAATTGATTTTCCGCTTTGTCTATCATCAAGCGGGCTGCAAGAAGCCCTTTACCCGTCTTTGGATTTCCTCTATGGAAACGGACGCCATCAAAAGCGGCTTTGACAATCTGAAGGACGGGCGCAGGTATGACGCTCTCTATCATTCCGCATTATGCAGAGCAAAGGCTGACTGGCTTATCGGCATTAACGCGACCCGCCTTTTCTCCTGCCTGTATGGAAAAACCTTGAACGTGGGGCGCGTTCAGACCCCAACCCTAAAAATGCTTGTAGACCGGGACGCTGCCATTATGAACTTCAAGAAAGAAAAATATTACCATGTGCGCCTTATGCTCCCCGGCGCAGAAGCGGCAAGCGCGAAGATCTGCGCCGCTGATGAAGCGGGCAAACTGAAAGCGGCCTGCGAAGCGTCGGCGGCTGTCTGCACTTCCTTGACCCGTGAAAATAAAACCGCTATACCGCCGAAGCTCTTTGACCTTACCTCTCTGCAAAGGGAAGCAAACCGTATCTACGGGTACACGGCAAAGCAGACCCTTGACCTTGCACAGACACTTTATGAAAAGAAGCTGCTTACTTATCCGAGAACGGACAGCAACTATCTGACCGACGACATGGGAGAAACAGCGACGGGCATTATCAAGGTGCTTTGTGAGAAACTTTCCTTTATGGAGGGCGCGGATTTTTCGCCGGAGATTGCAAAGGTGCTGAACAGTAAAAAGGTATCAGACCACCACGCAATCATTCCCACTATGGAGCTTGCAAAGGCTGACCTTACCGCGCTGCCGGAAAGCGAGCGCAATATCCTTACCCTTGCCGGGGCGCGTCTGCTTATGGCGACCGCCGAGCCGTACAGTTTTGAAGCGGTAACGGCGGTTTTCTCCTGCGCCGACCATGAATTTACGGCAAAGGGAAAGGCGGTAATCGCTGCCGGGTGGAAAGACATGGAACGGCTTTACCGGGCGACCCTCAAAAAGAAGCCGGACAGCGACGACGAAAACGAACTTGTTTTAGATGTGCCGGACTTTACCGAGGGACAGACCTTTGAAAACCCTGCTGCAAAGGTTACGGAGCATGAAACGACGCCGCCGAAGCCCCACAATGAAGCGTCCTTACTTTCTGCTATGGAACGCGCTGGGAATGAGGACACCGACCCGGACGCAGAACGCCGGGGGCTTGGGACGCCCGCTACCCGCGCCGCTGTCATTGAAAAGTTAGTAAAAGGCGGCTTTATCGAGCGCAAGGGCAAGCAGCTACTTCCTACCAAAGACGGCACAAACCTTGTGTGCGTCCTGCCGGACAGCTTAACTTCTCCGCAGCTTACGGCTGCATGGGAAAACAATCTGACGCAGATTGCAAAGGGTAACGCTGACCCTGCCGCTTTCATGCAGGGTATCGAAGCAATGACGCAGGAGCTTGTAAAAACCTATGCTTCCGTGTTGGGTGAGAAACAAGAGCTTTTCAAGACAGAAAAAACAGAGCTTGGGAAGTGTCCCCGCTGCAAGTCCCTGGTCTATGAGGGAAAGAAAAACTACTACTGTTCCAACAAAGAGTGCGGCTTTACCATGTGGAAAAATGACCGCTTCTTTGAGGAACGAAAAACCGCCTTTACCCCGAAGATTGCCGCAGCACTTCTTAAATCCGGCAAGGCAACAGTTAAAAAACTGTACTCTCCGAAAACGGGCAAAACCTACGACGGAACGGTACTTTTAGCCGACACGGGCGGTAAATATGTGAATTACAAAGTAACCATTTCAAAGAACAAAGAACTTGAATAGCAAGCATAGGAAGCGGGTACCCACTTCCGTAAATCCCCCGTTTTCGTCTGCCGACGATTGCGGGGGATTTTTCTTGTTGGGAAGTTTCCCAAACCCTCTGCAATTTTTCAAAATCTTTGGCAGAACAGGCGGCGCGTTGTATTTAGGAGCGTAACCACCAACGCGCAGCGTCTACGCTGCCATTTCAGAAAGGAGCGAATACATGAGCGAACAATTTTCCATTCTTATCGACAGCCGCACCCGCTTTGAAACAAGCGAACCGGGCGGCGTGTGGCTTTCCATGCCGACCACAAAGGAGCAGCTTCACGAAGCTATGCAGCGCGTCGGCATTACTGCGGATAACCCGCAGGACTTCTTTATCAACGGCTTTGCAAACACCGAGCAGCAGCCCTTTGACGTGCCGCTTCCCGTTATCCAGAGCGCAGGGCTTGACGAACTGAACTACTTAGGCAATCTGCTTGCCATGCAGCGCGACGAGGACAGGGACAAGTTTACGGCGGCGGTAGCTCTTGGGGAACGTGCCGGAAGTGTCAAAGACCTTATCAACCTTGCACAAAATCTTGACTGCTACTGGCTTTATCCCACCGTACAGAACGAAGAAGATTACGGCTATTACCTTATCGACGAACTGGACGAATTAGAACTGCCCGAAGAAGCAAAAAAGTATTTCATGTATGAGGATTACGGGCGGGACGCTGCTATCAATGACGGAGGACGCTTTACCGAACAGGGCTATATCTACAACAACAAGAACACCTTTACGGAGTGGTACAACGGCAGAGAAAGCGACATACCGAGGGAATACCGCGTTATGAGCTTCCCGCAGCCGCACCGCCCCGACCCGTCAAAGGTAGAAATGGACGCAGCCGCACCGGGACAGAAAACAGTGCAGACCATAGAGCAGCCGCAGGAGCCGCGCCCGGTTATCCCTATTGTGCTGACGAGCGAAAAACCCGCAGAGAAATTGAAAGAGATTACCGACCGTCTGGAACAGGGAATAACGGAACTCTTTGACAGCGAGCGTTACCGGGAATATCTGCGCGTCATGTCAAAATTTCATAATTACAGCTTTAACAATACGCTGCTTATCGCCATGCAGAAGCCGGACGCTTCCCTTGTTGCGGGCTTTTCCGCATGGAAAAATAATTTTGGGCGAAACGTGATAAAAGGGCAAAAAGGAATTAAAATCATTGCCCCGTCGCCTTACAAAGTCAAACAGGAAATGAAGAAAATCGACCCCCACACGCAGCAGCCTATCATTGGGAAAGACGGGAAGCCGGTTACGGAGGAAAAGGAAATCACGATACCCGCTTATAAGGTAGTGTCTGTCTTTGACGTGTCGCAGACCGAGGGGCGCGAGCTTCCCGACATTGCCGTAAATGAACTGACGGGCGACGTGGAGCGTTACAGGGATTTTTTCGCTGCCCTTGAAAAGACTTCCCCCGTTCCTATTGGCTTTGAGCAGATACCGGGTAGCTCTCATGGTTACTACCATTTGGAGGACAAGCGCATTGCCATTGACGAGGGCATGAGCGAGATTCAAACCTTGAAAACGGCGATACATGAAATCGCACACGCAAAGCTGCACGATATAGATTTGAACGCGCCGGAGAACGAACAGCAGCCCCATATTGACAGGCGTACCCGCGAAGTCGAAGCGGAAAGCGTCGCTTATACCGTCTGCCAACACTACGGGCTTGATACGTCAGACTATTCCTTTGGGTACGTCGCCGGGTGGAGCAGCGGCCGCGAGCTTTCCGAACTGAAAAGCTCCCTTGAAACAATCCGCAGCGCAGCCGCCGAGATTATCAATTCCATTGACGAAACATTAGCGGAGCTTTCAAAGGCGCAGGATAAGGAGCAGACTGCCGGACAGGAGCAGCCGGACAAAGAGGAAAACGCCGCGCCGGAGCAGCCGAAACAGGAAGCCTCCGCACAGGAAAAAGCAGCCTTTATCCCGGAAACAGTTTACCGGGTGCGCCGCAATCCTTACAGCGACAGGAAAGAGAACGCCTATCTGCTGCAAGCCTATGTAACGCAGGAAAACGGGCGGGCAAAAATGGGCGCGGTACTTTTCACAGGAACGCCCCAGAAATGCCGCGAGCTTATGGGGCAACTCAAAAGCGGCGAACTGACCGAGGGACAGGTCAAGGAGCTTTACGCAAAGGCACAGGAAACCGCTAAGACCGCCGAACAGGACAAAGGCACCTTTTCCATTTATCAGCTAAAGCATGGCGACGAAACGCGGGACTTGCGCTTTGAGCCATACGACCGCCTGCAGGCGACGGGAAATGTGGTTGATAAGGCGAACTATGAGCTTGTCTATTCCGCAGAGCTTACGCCGGGGACTTCCCTTGAAGATATTTATACCCGTTTCAATATCGACCACCCCAAAGACTTTAAGGGACACAGCCTTTCCGTTTCCGACGTGGTGGTGCTTCATCAGAACGGGCAGGACGCCGCCCACTATGTAGACAGCTTCGGCTATAAGAATGTGCCGGAGTTTTTACAGGAGCAGAAGCAGCTTACGCCCGACGAGTTGGAAACAGGCGAAACAATCAAAACGCCGCGCGGTACTTTCTATGTAACCGATATGAGCCGCGAACAAATGGAAGCCGCCGGATATGGCTTTCACCATCAATCCGACGACGGAAAATATTTAGTCATGGGAAATGGTACGCGGGCGTTTGCCATAGCAGCCGAGCAGCGGGAAAATCCCTTGAAAGCTGCCGAGCAGACCACCGAGCAAAACGAAAACATGATTGACGGGATTATCAACAATACGCCGACCGTTGACGAACTGGAAGCAAAGGTTAAGGCGGGAGAAACGATTTCCCTTGTTGACCTGGCTAACGCGGTCAAAGCCGATAAGGAGCGCGGCAAGGGCAAGCCGGAAAAGAAGCCCTCTATCCGGGCGCAGCTTAAAGCGGATAAGGAAAAGGCACAGAAGAAAGCCGCAGCGAAAACAAAAAATCACGATTTGGAGGTATGAGCATGAACAGATTTACCGTTGAGGAAACAAACCTTTTGAGCATTTACCATGAGGGAAGCAAGGCGCAGCTTACGGAGAACATCAACGCCGCGCTGCCTTACATGGACGCGGATATGCGGGAACTGGCGAAGCGCGCCCTTTCCAAAGTGGACGCGCTGACCGAGGAAGAATTTGCGGAGCTTACCATTTACGCCGCAGAGGAAGTATGAGCAGCATTAAGCGGCTTTCGCCGCCCCAGAGCCGGAAAGTCAATTCCCTTGTGCGCCGGGAGTGCTGCAACTGCGATAACGGACACTGTATTTTGCTTGACGACGGGGACGAGTGCGTATGCCCGCAGCTTATCTCTTATTCGCTGCTTTGCAAATGGTTTCGGATTGCCGTACTTCCCCTTGATAAGCTCCTGTATGCCGAGCTTTTTAAGACCGAGGATAAAAAGCGTTGTACTGTATGCGGCACGTTCTTTGTATCAAAGTCAAACAGCGTCAAATACTGCCCGGACTGCCGCAAGCGTATCACGAACAGACAGGCAGCGGAGCGCATGAGAAAACGACGCGCCCTTGTTACGCGATAAGGGCGAAAATAGCCTTGATTTACAGGGCTTGCAGCGCGTGAAAATCACTTAGGCGATACAGAATACCTTTTCCCTTAAAAACAGCTTTCTACTGCGTAACATACCAAAATCAGCACCCACAAAAAGACAGGGCGCGGGAGGTCATTACTGGCTTTCCGCGTCCTGTCTTTTTTTGCGCCTGTTTATCCGCGCTCTGTTTCCTTGCCCCGTTCCGGCTGCTTTCCTGTCTGCAAAATGCTGTCTATGTTCTGCTTGATAACGTCATATTCCCGGACTTTCTTTTTCAGCTTGCCATAATCGGCGTAAAGGGCTTCTTTCTGCGCTTGGAGTGCTTCATATTCCTTTTGCAGCGTGGCGGGATTGGGGAGCTTTGTAATGCCCGCCGTTTTGAGTGCCTTTGCCGCAGCTTCATGGAGGATAATATCGCGCTCATGTCCGGCGCGGTATCGCTCTTTGTTCTTTGCCTTGCGGTATGCGTCATAGACAGGCTTTGTCTTTTGATAAGTGGCGACGTGCTTCATCAGCACCGCCATATCTGCAAGCCGCTTTTCAACGCCCTTTAATACGTCTGCCGCCTGTTCGCTTTCTGCCGCCACTTCCTCAATCCGGCTGACTAAATCCGCGTACTGTTCAATCTTATTCTCCGTCAAGAAATTCATGGTCTTAGCTGCCTGTTTCAGATTGTGGATTTTCGCCCAGTGTTCATAGCCTTTGCTCTGCGCCGCCTTGATACTGTTTTCAATGTCAATCAGCAGGCTAACGCCGCCGCGATCTGCGCGGGGAGCTTTCGCAGCGCGGGCGCGTTTGCCCTCTATGCGTTCCCTTATGGCTTCCTCTGTATAGTCTGCGCCGAGGGTTTTAAGACGGGTAAAGCGTTCCTGTCCGGGAGCGCGGCAGGACACATATTTTCCCGGCTTTATCTCATAGCCCGCAGCTTGCAGCCGTTGTAACAATTCCTCAAAACTGGACACTTGGGGAATGAGTGCGTCAACGGCGATTTTCAGCTTGCCTTTCCGACTGGTTCCCGTTTTTTCCTCTTGATACTCTGCATAGCTCTTTCCCTTGTTTCCCTTTTTCGGGACAATGACGGATAAGCCGTTTTCCCGGCACAGCCTGTCGCTCATGTTCCGTATGCCGTAATAACTACGCTTATTGGAATTATACTTGTGGTGGTCTACAAAATTGACCGCGCAGAAAATAATGTGATTATGGACGTGTCCTTTGTCAATGTGCGTCGTCAATACATACTCATGCTGCCCTTTTGTTACCGCGTCGGCAAGCTGCTTTCCGATTTTGTGGGCGGTTTCATAATCCACTTCCCCCGGCTCAAAGGACTGTATCAGATGAAAGGCTAAATTGTTGCCCTTTTGGAGAGCTTGCGACAAGGTATATTCAAATTCAATGTCTGCCGTTTCATAGGAGCAGCCAAAAGAGGACACAAGCATTTTCCCGTCCGTCTTATCGGGATTTTGGATATAGTCAAGGGCTTTGCTCAACGTGCTTTTAATAGGCTTAATCTTTGTAACCGCCATATCTCCGCAAGCACCCCCTTTATTTCCTCTATGTCCTCTTGGTAGACGCTGCCCGTACTGTTTACGCGCTTTGCAATCTGGTTGACGTTGACACCGATTTTCTGTATCTCCGCTGTCATGGCTTTTATGTCGGTGTGGTCTACTTGGATAATGTATCCGTCAATGGCAATCTTCCTAAGATATGCCGCCATGTTCCGGGTGGGGACGAGCTTCATTTTTTCAAGAATTAAATCCCGTTCTGCTTCTGTTACTCTGAATTTGATTTGTACCGTTCTTTTGCGTCCGTCCATGCTTTCGCTCCTTTCCATTCCGAGGGTTTGGGACACTTCCCAACAAGCCATTTTCAACCGACGTGCCGCAGCGCAGGAGGGCGAAAATACGGAAGTGGGTACCCGCTTCCTATGCTTGCTACGAAAGTTTTTTCTTAATCCTTACTACAACGGAAAGCCCCGTTTTGCCAAACTTACACAAAAGAAAAACGCTGCAATCTCAAAAAGATTACAACGCTTCCTAAAGCCTATTTAGTTTTCGTTTTCGACTTCTGCAATTTCTTTCGCCGTCGCGGTAACAATCCGTATTCCTGTATCGCTCATATCATCAAGAAGCGCGTCAAGCTGCCGCCGCTTTGTGTCTTTCTCCGGCTGCGTATCTAAAAGAAACTGGTCTACGGATATATGATAGCGCAGCATAAGCTCAAAGAAAATCTGTAAACTTGGGTGCTGCCCGTTGTTCTCAATGTTTGCAAGGTAACGCGGGGAAATATACATTTCGTCGCTTACTTTCTTGCGGCTCTCTTTGCGCTCTTTCCGCGCGTTCTTTATTGCTTGCCCAAAAGCCTTGAAGTCGTACTTTTCTACTGGTCTTTTTGCCATATTCATTCACCCAGTTACATTTTACTGTTCCCCTTTCTTCTTGGATATGTCTATATACTTCCTATAACGAACCTAAATAATGCCTATTTCCGCACTTGCTATTATTCGCCATACCGTATATAATTATACTGATAAACTTTGAAGAAAGGACGGGTGGCTTATGGAATATATGTCTTGTGCAGAAGCAGCGGGCAAATGGGGCATTTCAGAAAGACGGGTGCAGAAACTTTGTGAGGGGGAGCGCATACCGGGCGTTTCAAAATTTGGTAGTATGTGGCTGATACCAAAAGACGTGGAAAAGCCAACTGATAGACGCAGAAAGGAGTTTCAACATGAATAATGTTTTAATTATCGAAGATGATAAAGAAATTTGCGTTATGATAAAAGACCATCTGGAAAAGTACAATTATCAAGTCTTCTTCACACTTACTGGTGCAAATGCGATTGAACGCATAAAAGAATTATCCCCAGATTTAATTATTTTAGATTTAATGCTTCCTTTTATCAGTGGAGATGAGTTAATTAGAAATATCAGAAAATTTTCAGACGTACCTGTAATTGTTGTTTCTGCAAAAAGTTTAACATTCAACAAAGTCGAACTGCTACGCTTGGGTGCTGATGACTATTTAACAAAGCCGTTTGATTTGGACGAATTACTAGCGCGAATTGAACGCAATTTGCTAAGAAGTCAAAAAGATACTCCCAATCTTTGTTTGACCTTTGGAGAACTTTCCATTAATACATCTTCAAAAATAGTTACTGTTGCAGACGAAATTATTGTGCTTACAGCAAAAGAGTATCAACTTGTAGAACTACTGGCGAAATATCCTGATAAAGTTTTTTCTAAGCAAAATCTTTATGAAAGTATTTGGCAAGAACCATTTGCAAGGGATAATGATGTCATTAACACACATATAAGTAACTTACGAAAAAAATTAAAGGGCGAAGGCTGCCGAATTAAGACCATATGGGGCTTGGGTTACCGATTTGCAAAGTGAGCTTTAGATAATCTTTAGCTTTACCTTTAGATTATTCAAGGAATTGTCTGCGATACTAAATAACAAGAAAGGAGCTGTGAAAAAATGAACGTAACAGTTTTTGAAGCTATCAACATCACAAAAAAGTATCGCAATACACTAGCCCTAAATCAAGTATCTATGTCTGTAATGCAAGGAGATATTTATGGGTTTATCGGAGAAAACGGTGCCGGTAAAACAACAATGATTCGTTTACTAACCGGACTGGCAGAACCTACTACTGGCAAAATTGCTTTATTCGGTGAAAGCAATAAGAAACTTGCAAAGCAGCGTGAGCGCATTGGCTGTATTATTGAGAGCCCTTCTCTTTATCTTGATATGACAGCCTATGAAAATTTGGAGGTACAACGTTTGCAACGCGGTATTCCAGGAAAAGGTTGCATTGATAATGCTTTAGCATTAGTTGGTTTGAAAGATACCGGAAAGAAAAAAGCAAAAGATTTCTCTTTGGGTATGCGGCAGAGACTAGCTCTCGCAATCGCTTTGCTTGGGAATCCTGAATTTCTCGTACTAGATGAACCAATTAACGGACTAGACCCTACTGGAATTATCGAATTAAGAAACTTACTCAAAAGACTAAATAAAGAACGTGGAATCACTATTTTGATTTCAAGTCACATTCTCACGGAACTTCATCAATTAGCAAATAGATATGGTATCTTACATGAGGGGAAACTTTTACAGGAAATTACCGCTACAGAGTTAGACAAACGCTGCAAAAAGCATTTGTTGTTGCAAGTGAATGATGTAGCTGCTGCTAGTGTTTTATTGGAAAGCAAACTGAATACTTCAAATTTTTCTGTTATGCCAGACAAAAGTATTCATCTATATGATTATGTTGAAAATGCCGGAAAAGTATCAGCGTTGCTAAGTGCAAATAACATTACGATTTATCAGTTAGCACAATCTGGAGATAGTCTTGAAACTTATTACACTAATTTGATAGGAGGGTGCCAAAATGATTAACCATTTTAAAGCTGAATTTTATAAATTGCGTCACTCAAAGATATTGATAACTATATTAGGCGTATGTGCGGCGGTTATAATGGTCTCTTTTGCACTTGGTGACATGACTTTTTTTGGAGCCGGAGATGGAACAGAAAGTGTAATCGGATTTCAAGCTAAGTGTTATCTATCTAGTGAAATACCAACGTTTCAAACTGTTGCCCGCTCATCTCTTGCATATACAGCCTTTTTCTGGATTATTGGCATTTTATTTGCAACCATATTTTTTACAAAAGAATATAATACGGGTACAATCAAATTATCTGTTGCATACGGCACTAAACGAACTATTCTCTACTACACCAAAGCGATTACAATATTGGTGGTGTCTCTGATAACGTATCTGATTTTTGTAGCTACATTTTTCGTTATTGAAATCATACAATCCGGTTACATTCCAACTGCGAGTGAAGTAATAAACCTTTTGGGATGGGCTCTTGCTTGCGGAACGGTTTTATTAGCATTAGAAAGCATTTCTATTTTTTTATGTGTCGTTATTCAAAATACAGGGATTGTAACAGGGATTTGCTGCTTATATGTATTCAGTGGAGCGTCTGTTTACTTAATGCTATGGAGTGATATGGAGACGGTTTCAATACCCTTAAAATTTTTTGTATATGGAAATCCTATGTACTATTGGATGAATTTCAGCTCTTGTCGCACAATGGGTATTATTGAGCATTTACCATTCTATTTCATAGGGTGCATTTCTCTTTTGATTGTTGGCGGTCTTATTATGATTAGAAAAGAAATCAAGTAAAAGGGAGGTAGAATATGGGTTGGGCGATTATGTTTCTTGTTCTGATAGCATTGGTCATTATCCTTTCAATTTCTTTAATTAACTGGAAAATACAGATATATAAAGTAATCGTCCAACTAAATGCTATTCTGAATAGAAAAACGAAAAAGTTAGTTACAGTGTCTTTATCTGATAGGCGGTTAGAGCATTTGGTTGAAATCATAAATCAGATTGTATCAAAAGATAATATTTATCTGGGCGAAATTCAAAAAAAGGAGAATGAATTAAAAGAGAATATTTCTTGCCTTTCTCATGATTTACGGACACCACTAACTTCCATTCGCGGATATTTGCAACTTCTATCAAGTGCGCCTGATGAAAAAAGAGCGGAATATATTTCAGCATTATCCGGAAAAGCATTGAGATTAGAACGTCTCATAGATGACTTTTATCAAATCTCTCTTTTAGAAGCAGGACAATATCCATTTTACTATGAAAAGGTTGAGCTATGCTCATTGCTTACTGAAATCCTGCTAGACAATTATTCGATTTTCAGCGTTAATGGAATTGAACCCCAAATAGAAATACCTAATATGGACATCTATCTTAATGCTGACAGAAAGGCGTGTATTCGCATTATACAAAATCTTATATTCAATGCGGTAACATCCACTACAAATAATGTTGTAATTCAACTAATTAATATCGCAGATTCTGTACAACTCTGTATTAAAAATCCTGTTGCATCTATTCCTACAGAAGAATATTCAAAACTGTTGGAACGCTTTTATGTAGCAGATGTTTCAAGAAGTAATGGTACGTCTGGACAAGGACTTTACATTGTGAAAAAGCTATTACTTATGATGAATTGTACAAATCCAATAATTGAAATACATGACCATAATTTTATGATTACGATTGATTTTTCGCCCTTACTCATAAAGAAATAATCTGCCGGACGACGGCAAAAGAAAAAAAGCCGTCGCAAAGCAGAGGTATTTTCACGCGCCATTTCTAAATTACGGCGGCTTTGATTTTCAGAGCCGCCGCTTCTTTTTGCCTATCGGCAAGTCTACGACGACCCTAACACCGTAAAAACGGCGGCTAATGGAGGTAGCCGCCGTGTCTATGCTTGCCTTTTTTCACAGTACCCATGACCTGCACCAGCTAAAAAAAGTCTGTTCCCAGCAGCGGAGCAATGCGGTCAGAAGTATGCACTATACCATGTAACTAAACAGCAAAATATACTCTATTACGCTCGTATGGCTTTATGCCGTCCGGGCGCTTTTTTGTCCCTGTGGAGCCG
>ENA-OZGS01000194-OZGS01000194.1-human-gut-metagenome-genome-assembly--contig:-NODE-194-length-24662-cov-11.797050_pt1 | contig 24662 bp, 14 predicted proteins | sample MGYA00245121_ERZ653667 | MGnify/ENA primary metagenome ERZ653667 (study PRJEB26926, sample SAMN06165248) | human gut metagenome | biome: ENVO:00009003; feature: ENVO:2100002; material: ENVO:00002003...
CTGGCCCTCTGATTAAAAGTCAGATGCTCTACCGGCTGAGCTACGAGCGCATATTCTGCGGCAAAACAATACCGCCGAATAATATTACCACAATTGGCTGCAAAATGCAAGAGCAGTGCTCAAAAAAGCCGAAATTTCAGGCTTATGCCCAAAAGCTTTACTCAAAAAACCTTTGCGCCCGGTGCTGCAGCAGCTCCACCAGCAGGCCGGTATAGATGCTGACCATCGAGGGTGTCTCGCCCAGATCCATCGCTTTGCGCTGGGGCAGGTCGGCTAAGCGCCCCTTGTACAGGCACTTCAGCTGGGGCAGCAGGGCGTAGTCGTTGGGATGCATCAAGGTGCTGTCCTTGGGCAGCGCCAGTGCACCGCTTTGTTCCAGCACCTCGCTGACGAACTGGGAGCAGAAATAATGGTGGCGGCGCTGCCAGCGGATATGCAGCCCGCACAAGATCAGCCCCAGCGTGTTGAAGCTGTACTCCTCGCTGCGGCGCATGAACTCCTCGGCGCGGTGCAGGGCGCGGAAATAGGCCTCATCGGACACCTCCAGCGCATACAGCGCACAAGGGGCGTCGTCCCGCAGACGGAAAACGCCCTTGTTCAGGTATTCTTTGCTGGGGCCTGCAGGGAACATGGTGTAGCCGTTTTTGCGGGTGGAGCTGTACAGGCAGTTCAGCTCCGCATCAAAGGCCATGGAGGCGTGGGTATAGCTGGCACCGGTGGCGGCATAGACCAGTTTGGACAGCAGCGTGCCGGAGCGGGTGAGCAGGATGTAGATGGTTTTCATGGCAGTTTCCTCATGTGTGAGCCGCCGCAGCGGGCAGAAAAGTGTTTCTATTAAATAAGTATAGCACAAGTAAAGTCCTTTTGCCAGAAAAACGTTTGAGCCAACGCAAAAATTGCACAATAAGATAAGGGCAGCGGCAAATCGGGGATAAAAATGCGCAAAGCGTCCTGTTTTTTTCATGTATCCCTGCTTGTCAAACTTTTATCAAAATGTCGGTTTTTCCCCGTCCCGCCTTATTTTTCACAGTCTGCATCCCTGCCGGGCTTCGTGAAATTACTTTGTGCGGGAAAGCTTGTTTATGAAATTTGTTTCTTTTTTGCAAACAGAACCTTCCATTTATTGCTTTTGAAAAGCTTTTGTGTATAATGATAGACAGGAGAATTTGCACTGCATCGTTCTGTGCTGTCTCCCCCTTATGCGGTGTCCGTACCATAAATGGCGCTGCATCTCCTACACAGAGTTATGTAAGGATCAAACGAAAGTAGAGGTACGCAAATATGGCAAAGTTGGATCTTACCAAGTATGGCATCACCGGCACGACTGAAGTCGTGCACAACCCCTCCTACGAGCAGCTGTTCGCAGAGGAGACCAATCCAGAGCTGGAAGGCTACGAGAAGGGTCAGGTCAGCGAGCTGGGTGCTGTGAACGTGATGACCGGCATCTACACCGGTCGTTCTCCCAAGGATAAGTTCATCGTGATGGACGAGAACTCCAAGGACACCGTGTGGTGGACCAGCGATGAGTACAAGAACGACAACCACCCCGCTTCTCAGGAGGCTTGGAAGGCTGTCAAGGAGATCGCTCAGAAGGAGCTGTCCAACAAGCGCCTGTACGTCGTGGATGCTTTCTGCGGCGCCAACAAGGATACCCGCATGGCAGTGCGTTTCATCGTGGAAGTGGCCTGGCAGGCACACTTCGTTACCAATATGTTCATCCGTCCCACCGCTGAGGAGCTGGAGAACTTCGAGCCTGATTTCGTTGTTTACAACGCTTCCAAGGCTAAGGTCGAGAACTACAAGGAGCTGGGCCTGAACTCCGAGACTGCTGTGCTGTTCAACATCACCAGCAAGGAGCAGGTCATCGTCAACACCTGGTACGGCGGCGAGATGAAGAAGGGTATGTTCTCCATGATGAACTACTTCCTGCCGCTGAAGGGCATCGCTTCCATGCACTGCTCTGCCAACACCGATAAGGAGGGCAAGAACACTGCCATCTTCTTCGGTCTGTCTGGCACCGGCAAGACCACCCTGTCCACCGACCCGAAGCGTCTGCTCATCGGCGATGACGAGCACGGCTGGGACGACAACGGCGTCTTCAACTTCGAGGGCGGCTGCTACGCAAAGGTCATCAACCTGGACAAGGACTCTGAGCCCGACATCTACAACGCCATCAAGCGCAACGCTCTGCTGGAGAACGTCACTCTGGACGCTGAGGGCCACATCGATTTCGCCGACAAGAGCGTGACCGAGAACACCCGCGTCTCCTACCCCATTGACCACATCCAGAATATCGTCCGCCCCATCTCTTCTGCACCCGCAGCCAAGAATGTCATCTTCCTGTCTGCTGATGCATTCGGCGTCCTGCCCCCGGTCTCCATCCTGACTCCGGAGCAGACCCAGTATTACTTCCTGTCCGGCTTTACCGCAAAGCTGGCCGGCACTGAGCGCGGCATCACCGAGCCCACCCCCACCTTCTCCGCCTGCTTCGGTCAGGCCTTCCTGGAGCTGCACCCCACCAAGTACGCTGAGGAGCTGGTCAAGAAGATGCAGAAGAGCGGCGCCAAGGCTTATCTGGTCAACACCGGCTGGAACGGCACCGGCAAGCGCATCTCCATCAAGGATACCCGCGGCATCATCGACGCTATCCTGAGCGGTGCCATCAACGAGGCTCCCACCAAGAAGATCCCCTACTTCGATTTCGAGGTTCCCACTGCTCTGCCTGGTGTTGACCCCGCCATCCTCGACCCCCGCGACACCTACGCAGATGCCGCTCAGTGGGAAGAGAAGGCCAAGGATCTGGCTGGCCGCTTCATCAAGAACTTCGCAAAGTACGAGGGCAACGAGCACGGCAAGGCTCTGGTCTCCGCCGGCCCCCAGCTGTAAGCTGACAGCACCTCTTACATAATTCAAGCCCCCTGCCCGAACTCTAAGGAGTCCCGGGCAGGGGGCTTTTTATGTCCCGAAAAAATGGCGAAACCTATTTTTTTTTTGCGGAACCATGTTATACTTAGTCCAAATTCTGCACCGCGGCAGGAAGCCTTTCGGGACATATAAGGGGTATTGCTTATGAATAATCAGACGGTCAACGACTACTTCAAGCACCACTGGGCGAAGCTCATCGTCTTTGTGCTCTTTACGGCGGTGGTGTCCTTTTTCGCACCGCTGAAAAGCTTCCAGCTCAAGTGGCTCATCGACTCCAAGAGCAAGCAGGAGGCGCTGGGCTATATGGGGCTGGTGTTCCTCATCACCTTCACCAGCTGGTTTTTCGAACGGCTGAGCCGCCGCTCCTTTACAAAACTCGCCTGCGGTGCCGTGGAGCAGGTACGGGGACAGGTCATGGAGCGGGTGCTGCGCCGCCCGGTGTCCCAATATCAGCGGGAGGGCGACGCAGCCTATCTCTCCCTGCTGACTACCGACCTGCGCACCCTCTACGACGACTATTATATGTCCATCTTCAATATCGTGTTCTGGGGCGGCATCATGCTCTGCGCTCTGGGAATGTACCTCTACATCAGCCCGGTGATGCTGGCGGCGATTTTGCTCGTGACCGTGCCGCCGCTGGTGCTGCCCCGCAAGATGAACGAGCGGCTCAAAGCTGCCCGCGACGCCTTCTCGCTCCAGATGGCGGGCTACACCCAACAGCTCAAAGAGCTTCTGGGCGGGTTTGAGGTCATCCGGGGCTTTCTGCGGGAGGACGCCTACGCCGCCCGCCACCGGGACGCGGCTCGGCAGGCCCGCACCAGCGAGCTGGGCTATCAGCAGAGCCTCAACGCCATGGTGGTCAACACCTCTCTCATCAGCAACCTCATCTTCCCCATCGTCATGCTGGTGGGCCTGTTCCTCGCCTTTGATGGCCGTCTGACGATCGGCACCGTCTCCACCGCCGCCAGCATGGCGAATTTCGTCATCACGCCCTGCAGCCAGATCGCTCAGTGCTGGGCCAAGGTCAGGTCCTCCAAAGGCATCCGCCAGCGGTTAGAAGACGCCATGTCCGGCCCGGAAGAAACGCCCAAAGGTCAGCCCATCGGCAGGCTTGAGCACATCGAGTGCCAAGACACCGGCTTTGCCTACCCCGGAGCCGCTGCACCGGTGCTGCGCGGCGTCCGGCTGACCGTTTCCGGGCAGGAAAAGGCCGTCCTCGTAGGCGAAAGCGGCTGCGGCAAGTCTACACTGGCAAAGCTGCTGTTCCAGTACTACCCAGACTATACCGGCAGCATCCTCTTCAACGGCCAGCAGCTGCGGGACATCGACCGTCAGAGCCTCTACCAGCGGGTAGGCTACATTGCCCAGACAACCTATCTCTTCAATGACACCCTCCGCAGCAACATCTGCCTGGGTGAGGATTTCCCCGAAGAGCAGCTGACCCACGCCGTGGAGACGGCGGGCCTTTCCGACTGGGTAAGCACCCTGCCCGACGGCCTCGACACCCTCATCAGCGAGAACGGCAAGAATCTCTCGGGCGGGCAGCGCCAGCGCATCGGCATCGCACGGCTGGCACTTCGCCGGTACGACCTCATCATCGCCGACGAGATCACCGCCAGCCTCGACCCCGACACCAGCGGACAGGTCATGGAAAATCTGCTCGCTCTCCCCTGCATGGTGGTGGCCATCACCCACGACGTCTCGGGGGCGTTCATGAAACAGTTTGACAAGGTATACCGGGTGGAGCACGGAAGCGTCACACAAGCATAAAAGGAGAGCCTGTGCCGGGTTTCAGCACAGGCCCTCCTCTTGTTTTTACCGGTTATTTTGCCGCGTCGAACTCGGCCAAAATATCTTCCGTGGGAGCCGGGGTCACGAGGCTGACCACCACGCAGACGGCCAGCGAGACGAGGAAGGCGGGCAGAAGCTCATAGATGCCGAAGACGCCGCCCAGCGGGCTGACGATGTACTTCCAGACGAAGACCATCAGGCCGCCGCAGAGCATACCGGCCAGCGCGCCCTGCCAGTTGCAGCGCTTCCAGAACAGGGCGCAGAGGACGACAGCGCCGAAGGAGCCGCCGAAACCGGCCCACGCAAAGCTGACGATGCCGAAGACGCTGGAATCCGGGTCGCGGGCCAGCACCACGCCCACTACGCTGACGCAGATGATGGTCAGGCGGGCTGCGAAGAGGCTCTGCTTCTCGCTCAGTTTGAGGTGGCCGAACTCCTGCAAAATGTTCTGGGACACGCTGGACGCCGCGGCCAGCATCTGGCTGTCCGCCGTGGACATCGTAGCCGCCAGGATGCCTGCAAGGATGAGTCCGGCGAGGACTGCCGCCAGCACACCGTGCTGGCTGATGAGGCTGGCGATGCGGACGATGAGGGTCTCACTGGACGAGCCGCTGAGGAATTCCAGCGCACCGACCCTGGTCATGCCGAGGCCCACCATGCCGATGACGATGGACGCCGCCATGGCGATGACCACCCAGACGGTGGCGATGCGGCGGCTGAGCACCAGCTTCTTCTCGTCCTCGATGGCCATGAAGCGGAGCAGGATGTGGGGCATACCGAAGTAGCCGAGGCCCCACGCCATGGTGGAGACGATGTCCAGCAGGCTGTAGGACGCGGCCCCGCCGGTCACAGCGTCGTGGCTGGCCGTCATGGTCAGGTAGCCGGAAAGGCTCTGGGCGTTCTCCACCACAGCGCCCCAGCCGCCGGCCACGACGATACCGTAGCCCAGCACCGCGATGAGGGCCAGCGACATGACCACCGACTGGATAAGGTCGGTGGTGGTGACGGCGCGGAAGCCGCCCAGAATGGTATAGCCCACGATGACGAAGGCCGACACCAGCATTGCTGCCATGTAATCTACGCCGAAAAGGCTGTGGAACAGCTTGCCGCAGGCCGCAAAGCCCGAGGCCGTATACGGCACGAAGAAGACGATGATGATGACCGCGCCCAGAGCGTTCAGCAGGTTGCGCTGGTCATGGAAGCGAAGCGACAAGAACTGCGGTACCGTGATGGCGTCGAGGTTGGCCGAATAGCGGCGGAGCCGCCGGGCCACGATGAGCCAGTTGAGCCAGGTACCCAGCGCAAGGCCGATGGCCGTCCAGCCCGGCGAGGCAATGCCTGTCAGATAGGCCAGACCCGGCATACCCATCAGCAGCCAGCTGGACATATCGCTGGCCTCGGCGCTCATAGCCGTGACCAGCGGCCCCATCTTCCGGCCGCCGAGGTAGAAGTCGGCGCTGTCGTTGTTGGTCTTGCTATAGGCGAAACCCACCAGCAGCATGGCCGCAAGATAGGCGACGATGGTGACGATGATACAGATCTCACTCATACACGTTCCCCCTTTGGTGCTTTTTCCTCTATGATAAAAGCATGGCATGATTTTACCACAGTAAAGCATCAAAGTGCAAGACCCCTGGGCAGATTCTTACCCTATGACCGAAATTTCGTTCTTTGCAGCGTCCAAAACCGCTCAATATGCCAACAGGCCGTCCTCCTCCGGAGGACGGCCTGTTGGCTCGGATGAAGAAAATGATGAAAATAAAGAAGATGACAGATTATTTTGCGGCTTCGCCTTCGGGGAAGATGATCTTGTTCACGAAGAAGAAGATGACCATCGAGATGCCGCCGTTGAGCACCGTGGTGCCGATGTTGTAGATGAAATCAGGCACCAGCAGACCGGCCACAGCCACCCAGATGCAGTTGATGGAGTTGACGATGCAGGTGATGAGGCAGAAGGCCAGCAGGTACCAGCCGATCTGCTTGGCGAGGTTGCCCTTGCTGCGGAAGACAAAATTGCGCTGGATGGGGAAATTGATGCACTCGCCGATGACCATGGCCACCATGTAGGCGCAGAAGTAGGGCAGGCCGCCGTGGGCGGCGTCGTAGCCGAGGATATTCCACTTGAAGGTCTCGCCGAACAGAGTGATGTCGATGCCCGGCCAGCCGAAGTCCACCACCGGCAGGCTTGCAAACGCCTTGGGCAGGAACTGCAAAAGCAGGTATTTGAACACGGTGATGAGGTTGGACACGATGACGAACAGTCCACCCTCCCGCACCCATTTGGCCGCGGCCGGATGTTTTGCGGCAAAGTTATTCCAGAAATTCATGACCTTATTCCTTTCAGCTGTTTTTGAGTCGGTTTTCCATCTGGCTGTTCAGGATGAGATTCTTGACGAACTCATAGATGACCCGGAGGATGCCCACGAGCCAGAAGCCTTTCAGCTCCCAGACGAGGCCGTCTACCATGCCCATGCTCACCATGCCGTTGGTCATCTTGGCCAGCGCGCGCAGCGGCATATTATACTGGAACACGGTGTTCAGGTCGGGGGTGCCTTTTGCAAAGCTGCTGTCCAGACGGTAGCGCAGCACCTTCTGTGCCACCCAGCCCAGCGGACTGCGGCCATGGTCCATCTCGCCCAGCGTCATGTTCCGGTCGATGCGGACGACATCCTCCGGCACAGGGTGGCCCAGCAGAGCCTCGAACTCGGCGTCAGTCACATAGGTGATCTGACCGGAGACGTAGTGGAGCAGGTCGAGACCCTCGTAGGGGTCGGGAGCGTTGGTCCCCTTGACGGAGACTTCCGCCGTCAGGCGGATGTCCGCGCTGGATGCACCCACGCGGAGCTGATAGCTTCCGCCTTCGACTTCCCAGCGGTCAGTCTTGACGTTCCAGTAGCGGAACGCCTTGTCGTCCAGAGCGATGCTCACCATCCTGCTCTCGCCGGGGGCGAGGAAGACCTTTGCAAAGCCCTTCAGCTCCTGCGCCGGGCGGAAGACTTTTGCGTCCTGCTTTGCAACGTAGAGCTGGACGATCTCGGCACCGGCACAGCTGCCGGTGTTGGTGACGGTGAGGGTCACACCCTTCTCGTCTGCCTTCAAATCACTGTACTCGAAGGTGGTGTAGCTCAGGCCGTAGCCGAAGGGGAACGCCACCGGCACACCGGCGGTCTGATAGTACCGGTAGCCCACATACAGGCCCTCGCGGTACTCCACGTTCCGGCCCTCGCCGCCGAAGTTCGCCTTGGCGGGGGTATCGTCGTAAGCCTGCGCCCAGGTCTGGGACAGCTTGCCGCAAGGGCAGAGCTTGCCGGTGAGGATGTCTGCGGCCGCGCCTGCGCCTGCCTGTCCGCCCAGTGCGCCGTAGACCAGCGCCCTGCACTGGCCGACCCACGGCGTCTCTACCGGCGCACCGGCGCTCAGCAGAACGACGACGTTCGGGTTGACGGCAGCCACAGCGGCCAGAAGCTGCTGCTGATTCTCGGCCAGCTTCATGTCAGAGCGGTCGAGGCCTTCGCTCTCCCGCAGCTCATCGAGGCCAAGGCAGAGCAGAACGGTGTCCGCCTTCTTTGCGAGGGCCACAGCCTCTTCCAGCTTCTCGGCGTCAGCTGCACCCTGACGCTCGAAACCGGAGGCATAGCCCACGAAGGTGATGCCGCTGTCGTCGGCCTTGATGCTGTCCAGCAGGGTGTCCACCTGCAGGGCGTTGACGGCGCTGGAGCCTGCGCCCTGATAGCGGGGCGTCTCGGCAAAATCGCCGATGACAGCCAGCTTCTCATTGGGCTTGAGCGGCAGGATGCCGCCCTCGTTCCTGAGCAGGACGATGCTCTCTGCGGCCGCGCGGCGGGCAAGCTTATGGTGCGCGGCCGCGTCGAAGGTGCGGGGCGCTTTTTCCACCGCAGCGTGGGTGGAGAACACCAGTTCCAGCATCTCGTCGAGGCGGGCGTCCACGTCGGCCTCGGAAATTTTGCCGTCCTGTACGGCCTTCATCAGCTCCCGGATGGAGTCGCCGCCGGGGCAGGGCATTTCGAGGGTGGAGCCGTTCTTCACGCCGAGGGCGTGGTCATTGGAGCCGCCCCAGTCGGTGACGACGGCCCCGTCGAAGCCCCAGTCCTTCCGCAGAATGTCCTGCAGCAGGTGGGCATTCTCGTTGGCGTAGGTGCCGTTGATGAGGTTGTAGGAGGTCATGATGGTCTTGGGCTTTGCCTCTTTCACCACGATCTCGAAACCGGTCAGATACAGCTCCCGCAGGGTGCGCTCATCGAGCACCGAGTCGCTGGCCATGCGGCGCAGCTCCTGACTGTTGACCGCAAAGTGCTTGGGGCAGGCAGAGATGCCGTTTTTCTGGATGCCGCGCACATAGGCAGCGGCCATCCTGCCCGCGAGGATGGGGTCTTCCGAGAAATACTCGAAGTCGCGGCCGCAAAGGGGGCTGCGCTGGATGTTCAGGCCGGGGCCGAGCAGGACAGCCACTTCCTGTGCGGCGGCTTCCTCGCCCAGTGCCTCGCCCACGGCTTCGCCCAGCTTCTCATCCCAGCTGCACGCAGTGGCGGAAGAGGTCGGGAAGCAGGTTGCCGGAACGCTGGGGTTGAGGCCCAGATGGTCGGCGGCGCCGGCCTGCTTGCGGACACCGTTGGGGCCGTCCGAAAGGGTGATGGCCGGGATGCCCTTGCCCGGCAGAGCGCGGGTGGTAAAGACGGTCTCGCCCGAGAGCAGAGCGCATTTTTGCTCTAAGTTCAGTTTCTGGATGATGTCGGTACGCTTCATCGCATTTTCCTCATTTTATCCTGAGCAGGGCAAAGGCCCGCTGTCTGGTGCAGCGGGCCTTTGCCGTTGGTTCAGTTCAGGTGCTGCATGGAGAGAGAGTTCGGTTTAGACTTCTTCTTCCTCTTCCTTGCGCTTCTTGTAGTTCTTGATGGCGGTGTACTCCAGGCCAACGATGAGCAGCGCGGCCACGACGTCAGCACCGATCATGATGACCTTCCACTTTGCCATGCCGGGGTTCAGGTTCTCAGCCTCATAAGCGCGGCTGTTGACCACAGTGTAGAGGATGTTCTTGGCAGAGGTGCGCATTGCCTGCTTGCTGCTGTTGGTCAGAACAGTCATCTTGTTGAAGTCATTGCCGGTGGTGCAGAGCATCAGATCGCTGCCGTTGCGGACGCCCTGATCAGCGGTCATGTAGCCGTAGACACCGAAGTAGTCGGTCTCGACGAAGCCGAGGAAGCCCCACTCACCGCGCAGGACGTTCTGCAGCAGCTCCTTGCAGCCGCCAGCCCAGCGGCTGCCGATGTAGTTGAAGGAAGACATGACAGCGTGGCAGTCAGCATCCTTGACAGACATCTCGAAGGGCTTGAGGTAGATCTCGCGGATAGCCTGCTCGTTGGACCAGGTAGCCAGCATAGAAGTACGGTTGCCTTCCTGATCGTTCAGGGCGAAGTGCTTCATGTAAGCGTAGACGCCGTGCTCCTGTGCGCCTGCGATGGCGTTTGCGGCCATAGCACCGGACAGGACACCGTCCTCCGAGTAGTACTCGAAGTTACGGCCTGCAAAAGCGGTGCGGTGGATGTTCATTGCCGGGCCATACCAGCCGGACGTGTTCATCTCGTTGGCCATCTTGCCGATGCTGTCGCCGAAGTCGTGTGCCAGATCTTTGCTCCAAGTCATGCCGATGAGGGTAGCAGCCGGGAAACCGACAGAGCCGACGCCGGTGAAGTTGTTGTTGATGGACGCAGGGCCGTCACAGTCGTTGGTGCGCACCTTGCCGATGCTGTCCACAGCTGCAGTCTGATAGCCGCCGAAGCCGATGGTCTGCTGCAGGTCGTCGATGCTCATCTCATCCAGCAGGTCATCCCACTTGGAATCGTTGTAATCCACGCCGCGCAGGTCAGCCAGCTTGAGGCCGTTCTTTGCGCCGGTGGTGATGTCCTCTGCGTTGGGGTCATCGTCCTTCTCGTAGTTGACCTCAGTGTAGGTGTGTGCGTTGTCGAAGACAGCCTTGACCTCATCGCTCATGTTGTAATCAGCAGGAGCGGCAGTGGCCTCAGCATAGTTTGCAAAACCGTCCGCACGGGACAGATAGGTGATCTCGCCCTCTGCGAAATCGAACTGATTGGTCGCTGCAACAGCGTCGCTCTCGCGCTTGTTGGACTCGTTGTAAACGATGTCGGAAGCAACAGTGTAGGTCTTGGAATCCAGAACATTGTGGGAGTCAGAGTTGGTGCTGATGATGTAATCGCCAGCCTCCAGCACATAGCAGCCGTTGTTCTTGTAATCGTAGGAAGCCAGATCCTCGACCGGGATGGTGAAGTCGATGGTCTCGCTCTCGCCGGGGGCAAGCTCGCTGGTCTTGGCGAAGTCCAGCAGGTTTGCGGAGGCCTTCTCAATGCCGCCGTTGGTGTACGGAGGATCATTATAGATCTCCACGACATCCTTGCCGGCAGCAGAGCCGGTATTGGTGACGGTGACGGAGAACTTCAGGCTGCTGCCGTCGCTGGTGATGTCGCTCATCTTCTGGGTGAAGGTGGTGTAGCTCAGGCCGTAGCCAAAGGGATAGACAACTTCCTTGTCGTAGTCGATGAGGCCTTCATCGGCAGCAGTCTCATAGAACTTGTAGCCGACATAGATGCCCTCAGCGTAGTTGACGAAGGATGCAGTAGCGCCTGCGGGGTCGAAGAAGCTGGAATCGGAATCCAGCTCGGTGGCGTTGGTGTACTTGAAGTCACCGAAGTTGTTCCACCACGGAGAAGCGGTCAGGTCAGCAGCATAGGTGTCAGCGGTACGGCCGGAGGGGTTGACCTCACCGGCGACCACGCGGCCAAAGCCCTCAAAGCCGGACTGACCGGTGCCGGGGCAGAGCAGGACGCCCTTGATCTGGGGGTAGTTCTTGACCCAGTCCATCTCGAAAGCGTTTGCGCCGTTGTAAACGACGATGACGTTGTCGAAGTTGGAAGTGACGAGGTCGATGAGCTCTTCCTCGCGGTTGGACAGCTGCAGGAAGTGGTCGCCCTTATCCCAGTCATTGCCCTCGTTCAGGCTGTCATCGTAAGTGCCGTTGTAGTAGCCGGCGCCGCGCTGAGAACCACGGTAATCTGCCACACGGCGGACCCAGCTGCCGTCCACGACAGCAGACATATCGGTGGGAAGGTCTGCGCCCTCACCGCCGACGCGGGTGATGACGACCATAGCGGTGTCAGAATATGCCTTGGCGTTTGCCATCATCTCGTCGGTGTACAGGCTGACATTCGGCTCGGGCAGGGTCCAGTCCTGCTGTGCCATGCCGACGCTGGGGCGGGTGGAGCAGTAATCGGTGTAGAACTTGCTCAGCTCGTCGTTGGTCTCGATGCCTGCATCATGCAGACCGGTGAGCAGGTCGGTGACAGGGTAAGCGTCGTTCAGAGCGCCGGAACCGGTGCCGCCGTAGCAGGGGCTGGTGGAAGCCCAGCCGAAGACGTTCAGCTTGGAACCGGAAGCCACAGGCAGGATGTTGTCGTCGTTCTGAGCCAGAACGATGCCTTCCTGGGTGATCTCATTGACCAGCTCGGTGGCCTCTGCGGAAGTCTCCTCACTGATGGAACCTTCGCCGGAGACCAGATCCAGCATGGTGGACATGGGGCCGGTGCAGATGAGGTTGACGACAATCGCCAGCGCCAGCAGAATGGCGAGGCCGGACTGCGCACGAATCATCTTCTTTTTCGCTTTGGGCATCTTCCGCACCGCGAACATCACGAGGAGCGCGAGTACGAGGACGACGCCGAATGCAATCAGATAGTTCTGAATATTCGAAACTACCTGCATTACATCATCCATATTGATGGACAACATAATTTTCTTCCTCCTTATTCTGAATCCATATTTTCCGGGTACAGCTCCCGGAGCATTGCCACTATTATAAATGGATTCAAAGAAAATTCACAAACATCTTCACAATCTGTCATTTTGGAGGCATAGTTTGCAGAAGTTTCAATTTGGTTTCAAATTTTATTGTGCTAATCCACAATTTCGAGAGCGGTTTTATTGTGCAGAATAACAAAACCTCTCCGTCATCGCTACGTGATGCCACCTCTCCTATCGAGGAGAGGCCTTGGCATAACGCAAAGCTTTTTCTCTTCGCCAGGGGAGCTGTCGAGCTGCAGCGAGACTGAGAGGTTATTCCTATTATATTTTATTTTTCCGGGACCGGCAGCAAGATCCGCAGGGTGAACCAGCCGTCGGCCCAATGAAGAGTCATGGTGCCGTCGTGGTGCTGGGCGGCCGCACGCACGCCCTGTAAGTCATAGCCGCCGTGGGCGTTGTGGACGGGCAGACCGTCCGCGCCCAGCTCCACAGGCTGGGCGCAGTAGTTCTCGAAGCGGAGCATCACGCAGCCGCTCTGGTTATAGATGGCCACCCGCAGCAGACGCTTTTCGGGGTCAGGCTCGGCCAGCACGCTCTCGATGGCGTTGTCCAGCGGCGCGCCCACGAGGGTACACAGCTCCCGCGTGCTCAGAAAGCCCAGCTGGCTGCCGTCGGCCACGCTGGTCATGTTGATGCCGCGCTGCTGGCAGTCCATGCTTTTGGCGGTCAATAGTGTATCCAATACCGGGTTGCCAGTCTTGTTCTCGGCTTCATACTGCCGGATGCCGCTCTCCATCCGGGCCAGAGCCGCGTCCTGCTTGGCCCGGTCGCGCTCGGCGCGGATGTCCGCGATTTGAATCTTCAGCTCGTGATAGCGGCTGTTGATGAGCCGGATGCCCTCTTTGCTCCGCTTGTACTGCTCGTACTGGCGGTGGAGCACCTCGTCCATGGCGGCAAGCTCACTGTGGAGCGCCGCCTCCCGCAGCTGCTCGTGCTGGACCGTCAGGATGAGCACGCCGCAGATGTCCACCAGCGTGCGGATGTAGTAGACGCTCATGTCCACCTCGCGGTCACCCAAGAACAGCAGGTTGCTCACCGCGAAGACCATCGCCGCCATGACGACGGCCACGAGGCCCGCTTTTCCGCTGATGACGATATGGCCCTTGGGACTTTTGTGCTTATGCTCCAGCACCCAGATGCAGCCGAAAACGCCGCCATAGACCACCACCAGAAGCAGCAGTGACAGGCCGTCGGCCCCGCTGCGCTGAGGCCAGAGGAAGCAGTGCAGCTGCCACTCGGCGCTGGCCGCCAGCTCTGCCAGAACGAAGGCCCGGGCGCAGACATAGCCCGCTTCCAGCAGGGAGATGGTGCGGGTGACCCAGAGGTATAAATACTGTATCCCCACAGCTGCCGCCATGCAGGGGATCCACCACGCCAGCGGAACGCTGCCCGTGGCCTGCAAAAAAGCACTCAGGGCCAGCGCCCATGCCGCACTGGCAGCGATGGTGGCCGTTTTGCCGAAGCGGATGCCCAGCGGCAGGGCGTAGATGCCCACGGCCAGACACTCGGCCAGCGCCGTATACAGGCGCGGGATGTTGGGCAGTGCCGTCATGCACCCTCACCCCCGATGTGGTCGGCCAGCGCCGCGAGGAAGGCTTTCCGCCGGGGGCGGCTGACCTGCAATTCGTAGGGTCCCACCTGCACCATCCCCTGCTGCACGCTCTTCACCTGTGCCAGATTGACAAGGTAGCCGCTGTTGCAGCGGGCAAAGGGCCGCTCGGCCAGCTTTTCCTCAAAGGCTTTCAGGGTGCCTGCCGCCACGAAATCGCCCTCTTCGGTATAAAAATGGACGCGGTGTCCCTCGCTTTCCAGATAATAGATGAGGGACGAATCCAGCCGCCGCATCCCGCCCTCCACCGGCAGGGCCAGATAATGCCGTGCGCGGCGGCGCAGCTGTTCTTCGGCCTTGCGCAGCTGCTGCGAAAACGCAAAATAAGGCACCGGCTTGAGCACATAGTCCAGTGCGCCCACGGCGTACCCGCCGATGGCGTACTGCGCCATATTCGTGATGAAAACAATGATAACATCCTTGTCCAGCTCCCGCACTCGCCGGGCCGTCTCCATGCCGTCCAAATGCTTCATCTCCACGTCCAGAAACAGGATGTCGTACACCGGGCGGTAATCATCCAGCAGCTCCATGCCGTCAGCGAACTCCGTCACCGCGAACTCGGTGCCGTACTGCCGGGTGTGCCGCTGCACATAGCCCTGAAGCTGCGCCCGCACCTCTGCCTCGTCCTCGACCAGAGCAATGTGTATCATTGCCGCACCTCCTTTTTCCGCAATTTTTCTAGTTTTTATTGTAACACGAAATAGGGCGTGTGGCAAATGGGAGCATAAAACAGCAGCCCCGCTTCATCTGCCGCGAGGCTGCTGTTCTGTGATTGGAAAATTTCAGGCTCAGTTCGTCTTGACGGCCACAAGGATACGGATCTTCCTGCCGCCGGAGCAGCCGAAGTTGTCGTACCAGCCGATGAGCTTATAATCCTCGGTGTTGATCTTGGGCAGCGAGGTCGCGAAATACTGGCCGTTCGACCACAGATACACCTGCATATCGTCTGCGGTCTCATAGCGCTTGTCGCCGCTCATGACCGAAGCTGCGCCCAGCTTATCGATGACTACCGGCGAGAGCTGGAGCATCCGGTTAATGGCCTTGCCGTCAGCAGAACGGCCGATGGCGATGCCGCCTGCGATAACGGGGTACTTGGTGGCGGTGCTGTAGGCCACCTGTTTGCCGCCGGAGTAGCAGACGTAGGTCGCGCCCTCGCCCAGATAGTTGAGGAAGTCACCCAGCGTACCGCCCACGCTGTCGCCGGTGCGGCGGAGCACATAGCTGAACAGCTGGTCCGTCTTGCCGGTAAGGGTGTTCCAGGTAGAGCTGACGACACTGCCGTCGATGAGGCCGTAGAGCACATCGCTGGTGCTGGGGACAAGGATGTTCTTCACATCCTGGAAGGTCTCCTCATCGGTCTTGTCCACCTTGGTGGTGGTCGTGGTGGTCCCAGCGGGGAGGCCTGCAGCCTCTCTTGCGGCGTCCTGTGCCTTGTCGCTGATCTTTTTGTCGATCTTCTTGGCGGCTTCGTCCGTCAGGCGGCGGACAGAATCCAGCGCAGCGTACTCCCACAGGTCACCGGTCACATCGTCGAGGATGACCCGGTCGATCTGGCCTGCGGAATTGGTGGTGTAGTAGCGGACGTCGCTTTCGCTCAGAGTTACCCCCGATAGGCGGCTGGGGCGAACTGCCCCAGCCACACCCTCCGACGTCGTATCAATGATCTGCACGTTGTCTGCAAACGGGGTGTCGCCCAGCGCGGTGCCGTCGGCGCTGACGGTGCCGCTGGTCGAGCGGGGCGAGATGGACTGGACACTTTCGCCGTCACCGTCCACGCTGATCTCCACCAGCTTGCCGGCCGGGAAATTGAGCTTATTGTCCACATTGACGGTGCGGGCGGTGCCGTCGGTACACATGACCGAGACAGCCTGCTGCACCTCAGCGCTGTTCGTCTCCACGAGGGTGCGGGATGAGGACTGGACCACGCCGTAGAACACAGCGTCTGCCGCGTCGCCGGTGAGGACGGAGACAGCTGCATCGTTCATGCCCAGCAGCAGAGTGACCACCTGGCCCACGCCGCCGCCGGACAGGGAGGACAGCTGATAGGCCACAGAGGGCGAAGCGATGGCGTAGGTGACGCCGGCCACGGTCACAGAGGTCGGAGCGCTGGCCGAGGGCGAGACAGCCGTCACGCGGCCTGCGGCGCGCTTGTTGTAGATCCAGACGGTGCGGGCGCTCTCGTTATAATAGTAGACATCATAGGGAGAGAGGGCCGCAGAGGTGGTGACTTCGTCGTTGCGGTAGATGGCCGCCGGGGCGAAAGGCAGGACGGTGGAAGCATCTGCCACGAAGGGACCCTTGACGTTGTCCAGCAGGACCGACGAAATGTCCACCTGGCCGTTGCTCACGGCAAAGCCCAGGGTGGAAGCGTAGACCTGACCGCTGCCGTTCATAGCGGTGAGGGCGTTGTAGAAGAGCATGGTACCCTGCTCGAGGGTCAGAGTCTCGCCCTGACGGGCATTGATCTCATTGCGCAGGCCCAGCGCGCTGGCCTTGCTGAGCTGAGCTGTGGGGAAGGTACCGCCCAGCTTTGCCACATCATAGCCCAGCAGGCGCAGCGCCATGGTGCAGGCTTCTTCCAGCGTGACGGTGTTGTCCGGGCGGAAGCTACCGTCGGAGTAGCCGGTCATCCAGCCGTTCTGGACGGCAGTGCGGATATAGACCGCATAGGGAGAGTCGCTGTCTACATCGCTGTAGAGGCGGCCGGTGCGGCCCTGTGCCGTGGTGGTATCGCGGTAAGCAGAGAATGCGGTGAGGAGGCGGGCCGCCTGCCCACGAGTGAGGGGCGCACCCAGAGAACCGGCCTGCTCGGCGGTCAGACCGCCCAGTGCCGTCGCCGTCTGGACTGCCGCGTTGGAGCCGACCGCAGAAGCGGGCAGCACCAGCATGGAAACAGCCACGCAGACAGCCAGCAGGAATGCGAGGAATCGTTTTTTCATGGTAAACTCCTTAATCATATCTGAGTGCTTCGATGGGGTTCAGGCTGGCGGCACGGCGGGCCGGCAGGAAGCCGAACAGGACACCGATGCCGCAGGAGATGCCCACGGCGATGGCTGCTGCGTCCGCCGAGGGGGTGACATTCAGGGTAATATCCGTCAAGATATACGGAAGGATCTGGTTGATAATGGCCGACACGACGTAGCCCAGCACGATGCCGAGGCAGCCGCCCAGCGCCGATGTGACGCCGGCCTCCACGACGAACTGGGTCAGGATGGTGCTCTCCTGTGCGCCCAGTGCCTTGCGGATACCGATCTCACGGGTGCGTTCGGTGACGGACACCAGCATGATGTTCATGATGCCGATGCCGCCGACCAGCAGCGAGATGCCTGCAATGGCCGTCAGGACGCCCACCATAATATTGATCATAGAGGACATCTGCGACATTGCCGCACTCAGGCTCATGACGTAGACATAGTCGTCCTTGCTGACCAGCTTCTTGAGCCGCGACTGCAAAAACTCCTGTGCCTCATTCGAGTGGTCCGCGTCCTGCAGGACCACATAGTACTGGCTGACACTGCTGGTGTTGTTGACGCTCATCAGGGTGGTATAGGGGATAAGAACAATGTCGTCGTTGCCGCCCTCGTACTGAGAGGCGGGTTTGGAGCGGCCCTCCAGCACGCCCACGATGCGGTACTCGCTGGCGCCTACCTTGAGGGTGCTGCCGAGACCGTTGCCGCCGAAGATCTTGCGGTCCACATAGTCGCCGATGACACAGATATTCTTGTTGTCTATCAAATCGGTGTACTGGATGCCGCGGCCCTTGGCCACCTTGTAGTTGTTGATGGTCGTGTAATCTTCGTTGACGCCGCTGATGTAGGTGCGGCGGTACTTCTCGCCCGCCACCCGCAGCGTGTCGCCGCCGACACTGGCAATCGGCGAAAGACCCTTATAATACTCGGGCTTTTCATTGATGATCCTGTACACATCGTCCACTTCCACTGAGCGGGTGCTGGCGGTCATGATGTTGACGGACAGAATATCGCTGCCCATATCGGAGTAGAAGTCCTGCATCATGTTGGTCATGCCGTTGCCGAGGCCAACGATGACGATGACGGCCATGACGCCGATGATGATGCCCAGCATGGTGAGGAAGGTGCGGACTTTGTTGCTCAAGACGTTCTGGACGGCCTGTTTGAAGGTCTCCTTTATCATGCCTGCGTCCCCTCCTCTCCGGCTTTCGGCTCCGCCATCATGAAGTTCGGCTGAACGACTGCCTCGGGTGCGTGGGCATCGCCATCGTAGACGACGCGGCCATCTTCGAGGCGGATGATGCGCTCGGCCTGCACAGCAATGGAGTTGTCATGGGTGATGAGGACGACCGTATTGCCCTGCTTGTGCAGATCCTGCAGCATTCCCAGAACTTCGCGGCTGGTGTGGGAGTCCAATGCACCGGTGGGCTCGTCGGCCAGGATGACCGCCGGGCCGCGGGCCAGCGCACGGGCAATGGACACACGCTGCTGCTGACCGCCGGAAAGCTGGTTGGGCAGGTTTTTGAGCTTATTGCCCAGACCCACCCGCTCAAGGGCAGCCTTTGCCGTCGCGTGGCGCTGTGCGGCGGGGATGCCCGCATACACAAGAGGAACTTCCACATTCTCCAAAAGCGTCAGCTTCGGCAGCAGGTTGTACTGCTGGAAGATGAAGCCCAGCTTCTCGTTCCGGATGCTTGCCAGCTCGCGGCGGCTCATCTTGCCGACATCCCTGCCGTCCAGCAGATAAGTGCCTTCGGTAGGCACGTCCAGACAGCCGATAATGTTCATACAAGTGGATTTACCAGAACCGGACTGGCCGACGATGGCCACGAACTCGCCTTTGTTGATTTTGAAAGAGACGTGGTCGGCGGCCTTTACGAGGGTATCACCCATCTGGTAATACTTGCAGACCCCATCAAATTCTATCAGCGTGCTCATTCGTCATCTCCTTCGGCGGAGGCCATCATGTTGCTGTAGAAGTCGGTCGCACTGACGCTGGAGTTGTCGTAAGCGATGGTATCGCCCTCCTGCAGGCCGCTCTTCACTTCGATGTAATCGTCATCGCTGATGCCGGTGGTCACCTTGACGTAGACGTAGCCGTCGGGAGCGGTCATGGAAGTCTCAGCATTGGCAGCGCTGGGCGAATCCTTGGTCACCAGCACATAGCTGCCCCGGACGAGGGCGGCGTTGGGCAGGGCCAGAACATTCTTGACGCTGGCGGTGGTGATCTTCGCAGTGGCGTTCATTCCGGGCAGCAGCTCGCCCATGTCGTCGATGCGGACGGTGACGGGGTAGCTGGTGGAGCCGTTGGCGGTAGTGCCTGCCACGAGGATACTGCTGATGACACCCTTGTAAGTCTCACCCGGGACGGCGTCGGCGGTGATGTCCACCTCCTGGCCGACCTCGAGGGAGCGGATCTTCAGCTCGTCCACGTTGAGCTTCATTTCCAGATAACTCATATCGTAGATGGTGCAGAGGTTCTGCATGGCGGTGTCGTTGGCGCTGAGCTTGTCGCCGGCCTTGACCTTCTTATCCACGATGGTGCCGCTGATCGGGGCGTCGATGGTATAGTGGCTGATGGTCTTCTCGGCAGAAGACATCTGCAGCTCGGCAGCGCGCAGGCTGTCAGCGGCGTTCCTGGTCTGCTTGTCCAAATCTTTGCCGGTAATGCGGAGGATGACGTCATCCTGACGGACGGTGCTGCCCTCCTTGACGCAGAGTTCAGACACGGTACCAGAGGCAGTTGCCACGACAGTCTCCTCACGCTGGTAAGTAAAGTGTGCAGAGTTGAGGGAGCTGACGCCGTTCACCTGTGCCACAGCGGCCTGTGCGGTGGTCAGGCTGCCCGCGTTGGGAACAGCGATGGTGACGGTGCAGGTCATCAGGCTGGCGTCGCCGGCAGGGTCTGCACCGGAAACGGAGCGGATGGTGCCGTTCAGCGTCTCAAAAGTGGTGTCCGGCATGACCTGTGCGGCCTGACCGGCGACAAAGCTCTGAGCCTCTGCGGCAGGGAAATCCACGGCCAGCAGCATCACGGAGGTGTCGCGGATGGTGGCCACAGCCTGACCGGCCTGCACGGCGTCGCCTGCGGCGACTGCAAAGGAGCTGACCTCGCCGCTGATCCTGGTGCGGACGTTCTGCATATCCGCAATGTCATCGTAATTGCGCTGTGCCTGCTCCACCGAGAGCTGTGCGCTCGCGAGGTTGTTTTCCACATCCGAAATGTCGATGGTGTAAAGAATATCGCCCTTCTCGATGCTGTCGCCCAGCTCAAAATCGGCGGTGAGCACCGTGCCGGTGACGAGGGACTTGACGGTGTAGGAATCGGCGGCGTTGATGGTGCCGCTGCCGTCGTAGACGTTCACGATGTCGCGGCGTCCCAGCTTCTCCTGCGTGTAGGCAAGGTCTGCCGACGCACTGCGGCTCTTGCGCGGCACGATGACCGCCACCAGCACCGCTGCGGCTGCGACCACCGCGATGCAGCGCTTTTTGTGGGTCTTGATAAAGTGGAACACCTTATTTTCTCCGCCGGTATTCTCCTGCGGAGAGGCGTCCTGTGTCTTCTTGTTGAAACCTAGCATGAAAAGCCTGACCTCCTGTGTTTCATGAAAAAGAAAAGTTCTTTCTGCCTGTTTTCATTCGTTCTGCGCTTTCCCCCACAGCGTCCGCCAAAAATGACCTGTCTGCGAGATGCTGCCCCGGGTTAGCGGCGCAAACCGTTATAATGATACCACCTAACAAAACGGACTACAAGAAATTTTTCCTGCACAATCTGCAACTTTTTTGAAAATTTTTCCATCATCTCTGTGTCTGGAAGCTGGAACATCAGACAGAGCTTTCGGATGAAGATTTCATCCACTCGCTCCGGCCCTTCGTGCAGCGGCTTTTGGGATACCGTCAGAAATAAGACCCCGACTACGATTCATGGCAGGGATTTGGACATTTCAAAACACATCAGGGAGCAGCATAGGTCACAGCTGCTCCCTGATGTGTTTTTTGTGGTTCTTTTCAATGTGTCACTGTCACGGATCTGTTGCCTGCAATACGCAGGCACAATACCCCGGTTCCGGCTGGTAGCAATGGATCGTAAGGCATTTGTCCACCTCCGGGCTGTAGTCGTGAAGGATGTGCTTTGTTCCGTTCAACGCCACATCCGCATACGATACAAGCCACTTCTTATCACCATTGGGGAACACTTCGTAAAACGAACGGCCAAGCATTTCTTCCACCGGCACGCCTTCGATCGTTGCCATTTCGGCATTGCAGTAGCGGAAAATAAAATCCACCCCGTGTCCGTCCTCATTGAACACCAGCTCAATAATGCAGAATGCCAGCGGCATATCGTCCAGCAGACTGCATTTTTCCAGCAGGCTCATACTCATTGGGCGTAGCTGTGCGTCCACCCGCTTGATTTCTGCGCGCAAGCGGCGATGGTCGCTCAGACCACGTCTACGTCCCTGAAAACTGCGGCCATCTGACATTGTATAAATACCGTCATTGCTAATATCTACGATCTGGCTGCGGCACACTACGATTCCCTTACTGATGTTCAGAAACATATCTTCCGGCAAAGCAGACCAGACGCTGTGCAACGGAGCATACAGCGCAACTTCTTCCCCATCCATGCGGTGAACGACCGTTTTGCGGTCGTTACGGTAAAGATACAAGATGTTTTCTGGGCAAAGGTCATTTTTCTGAAACCACTCATGCAGATCATTCATCGCCATACTCCTTTGTCAGTTGGATATGTTTAGTATAGCATACCTCCGTGCAGCGCACAAGAACAGCTTGATTGAAATTCATTTCAACGGAGTTTTCGCCAATTTGCATCGAATATTTTTGTCAATATTCACGTTTTCAATGTCGAAAATGCAGAAGTCGTTGACTTTCAGGCATTTTCTGTGTATTCTGTAACATAGAAGGTCAAATGGTTTTTTCGCAAGATGAATGCCCTGAGCGGCTGGCAGCCGCCCACGGTCTGTGTAAAATAAACCCAGATATAAAGGAGGCAAACCACCATGAAGATGACCCGCAGAAACTTTCTTTCCACTTCAGCGGTTGCGGCGTTAGCCTGCGGCGCATCCCTGACCGCACACGCAGCAGGCAGTACCGATGAAAACAGTCTGAACTTTATCACAGACATTTTCAAGGACTCCACCCAACCGGGCGAGATCGAAGAGGCAACGGCTATCACGGCAGAAAAGAACGCCGAATGGTATGAAAAGCTGGATTTTTCCGATCGGCGGGAGTTTGCCAACGCAGAACGCGGCTGGCTGGACAATGCGGAAGGCAGGATCATCGATGGTGAGGATAACAGATCTGCATGGGATCTGCAAAGCTACGGCGATTTGAACCGGGATGCTCCGGACACTGTAAACCCCAGTCTGTGGCGGAATACCCAACTCAACGCCAAAGCCGGTCTGTTTGAAGTATGTGACGGCATCTATCAGGTGCGCGGCTTTGATATGGCCAATACGACCTTTATCCGCACCGACCACGGTTGGATCGTGTTTGATGTGCTAATGTGCAAGGAAAACATGAAGGCAGCCAAGGAGCTGATGGAGGAGCGCTTCGGTCCGCTGGACATCAAGGCGGTGCTGTACAGCCACTCTCATGTGGACCACTTCGGCGGCGTGGAGGGCATTATCACCCGGGAGCAGGTAGCGGATGCAACGCTTTCGCTTAAAAAGCAGCTGGCTTCCGGCAAGACCCCTGTGCTTGCGCCGGCGGGCTTTCTGAAGCACGCCATCAGCGAGAATGTCTATGCGGGCATCGCCATGGCGCGGCGCGCACAGTTCCAGTACGGCACGGTGCTTGACAAGGGCGAAAAGGGTGCGCTGAGCGTGGGCATCGGCATGGGACAGTCCACCGGTACGGTGTCCCTCATCGCTCCCACCTACGAGATCGGGGAAGATGTTCCGAAGCTGACCATCGACGGGCTGGAGATCGAATTCCAGCTGACCCCCGGCACCGAAGCCCCTGCTGAGATGAACGCCTATTTCCCAAAATACCGCGCCCTCTGGATGGCGGAAAACTGCACCGGTACGCTGCATAATCTGTACACCCTGCGCGGCGCAGAGGTGCGCGATGCCAACGACTGGGCGAAGTATATCATCGAGGCAGATCAGCGCTTCTGCAGCAAGACTGATGTGGTGTTCCAGAGCCACAACTGGCCGCATTGGGGCGAGGAGATCCATGAGTATCTGTTGAACACGGCAGCGATCTACAAGTTCATCCACGACCAGACCCTGCATTACATGAATCAGGGATATACCTCAAATGAGATCTCGGCGATGCTGACCCTGCCCAAAAAACTGGAAAAGGTCTGGTATACCCGTCCGTACTACGGTACGCTGGCGCACAATTCCAAGGCCGTTTACCAGAAATATCTGGGCTGGTATGACGCAAACCCGGTCAACCTGAATCCGCTCCCGCCCAGCGATACCGCCAAGAAGCTGGTAGAATATCTGGGCAGTGCCGATGCAGTTCTCCGCAAAGCGCAGAAGGATTTTGATAAGGGCGAGTATCAATGGGTGGCGCAGATCACCAAAGAACTGGTCTACGCCGACCCGTCCAACCAGAAGGCGCGCAATCTGTGTGCAGATGCACTGGAACAACTTGGCTATCAGGCAGAGTCCGGCGCGTGGCGCAACGCCTACCTGATGGGCGCTGCAGAACTCCGCAGAGGCAACCTGTCCAAGCTGGCGCGCTCAGCCAATGGACTGACTGCGACAATGGGCGAGATGACCATCGCCATGCTGCTGGATTACATCGCTATCATGAGTGATGCCAACGCCGCCCAGAACGATGATCTGACTCTGAATCTGACGGTGACAGATGTGAATGAACAGTTCTATGTAACCCGTAAGAATGGCATCCTGCTGTCTTACCCCGGCGAGAACCATCCGGATGCGCAGGCTTCCGTCACCTGCAAGCGTCTGCAGCTCTTTGCTCTGATGCAGGGTCAAAAGGCCGGGCAGATACAGATCAGCGGAGATCCCACTGTCCTGAAACGCCTGCTGGCATATGCGTCCAAGTTTGAAAAAACCTTCAATGTCATTGAACCGTAAAAACGATTCGGAATTTCAATTTTTTGAAAATATCTCTGAACCTTTGATATTAGGTTCTGTCAAGAGGGCTGGCACCGTCCAGCCCTCTCTCTTTTTGCTAAAGTTTCCGTCTGTGCAACAACACGAAGGATCTCCGGGTATTGCGCATCGGCACCAGCATCCGGGTGAACAAGTAGAGTTTCGACAAACCCCGGCTGGAGTTGGCCGAGAAAATCGAAGCCAACTTCTATTCCCAAGACCTGACCCCGGCAGCATCCCAGATCCAGCAAAATAAAAAGCCGGTAGCCACAAAAATCTCTGGTAAGGAGATCCTTGAAGCCATCCGGCTGATGAATGCAGACGAACGCAGAGAGTTGACGAGAGCCTTGTTCGCCTAAAATTTCTTCTTTTTATGCAAAGGAAAGCAGG
>ENA-OZGS01000207-OZGS01000207.1-human-gut-metagenome-genome-assembly--contig:-NODE-207-length-23896-cov-14.288243_pt1 | contig 23896 bp, 17 predicted proteins | sample MGYA00245121_ERZ653667 | MGnify/ENA primary metagenome ERZ653667 (study PRJEB26926, sample SAMN06165248) | human gut metagenome | biome: ENVO:00009003; feature: ENVO:2100002; material: ENVO:00002003...
CGAGATAGGCTCCGGTCTCGTGGGCTCGGAGATGTGTATAAGAGACAGGATTTACCTATTGTATTTTCATCAAAAAAACTTTAGAATATTTTAGAATAAATCTATTGCTAAAACTATGTTTTCGCATAGCAGTAGAAATAACCTATTAATCATACTCAATTTAAAGGGAAGGGAGAGGAAAGTATGAGAAAAAAATTTAAGAAACGGTTGCTCGGAATCATCCTTACCATCTTGATGGTGGTTAGCGTGATACCTGTGCAACAAGCACAGCCCGTAAAAGCGGCAGCAGGAGATACGATTCAAGCGGGAACAACTATTTATTTACGCCCTAATGCTGCAACAACTTGGATTAAAGATAATGCAGTTATGGCATTTAAGACTAGTGCGGACAATAAGCAATCGGAAATTGTTGTTATGACAAAGATGGATGATGGTCTTACATGGAGTGGAGAGACAACTGCAGAGGCGACCAATATTGATTTTCTTCGCTTAGATCCCAATGACAAGCATGTATGGAATGAAGCGGGTACATGGCCGGGCTTAGAAAGAGGAAAAAACTTATATACGTTTGCATTACACACAGGAGTAGCTCCAACAGGAATGTGGACTACATATTCAAGCACAGGAAGTGAGACTACATCCTATTTTAATGTAAATGCTACATTAGTTGATTATTTCAATGATAATCGTGTGGATATGGCACAATCAGAAGATAAGCGACATAACAATCAGGGTAATGAAATAGGACCGGATAAAGCTCCGTATTCGAAATTGAACCAATGGCTTTCAGGTTTAAAGGGTTACGCGTTGGATGTAAGTTCAGATCCGAAAGATCCTAATGCGCCAGTGCCTCTTTACTTTGGTGATTTATTACATAAATCTCAGGCAGGTGGAAATGGTACGCTTACCTGGTACTGGCAAGGCGCAAATGTTGCATTTGGCTCAGGTGATTCGTATTACACTAAAGACGTAGCGCAGGGTATAGTAGGAAAGAATTTAGACGATGATGGAAATCTGATTACTTCATACAAGTACAATGATAACTCGGTAAAGGTGCCTTTCTTTAATGAAGATGAAGATGCTTACCCTAATCAGAGCAAATATATGCAATTTTATAACAATTTACAGTTCCCATTTACAAAGACAACAAATGATAAGGGAGTATCTACATATTCGTTTAATTCAGAAAATAATAACGTTTATTATGATTACGCTAGTAAGAAAATTGTAAGAAAAGATGATTTAGTAATTAATAATGCAAAAGGCGATAATAGAGGATATTTTCCATTCAATAGTTCTAATCCATCAAATAAGAACGAATTGAACTATGGATTTGGTACACAGTTTACGATTCCATTTACTGTAACAGAAAATGGTCGAAATGTGGATGGTACAACTATGACATTCAAATTTACCGGTGATGATGATGTATGGGTATACATTGATGGTGCATTGGTATTAGATATGGGTGGTGCTCATTGTAAAGCTGAAGGAGAAATTAACTTTTCAACACAGATGGCTACCATTACAACAGGTACATCTGATGCAAAGCTGGGTAATCAACCTACAGCTGGCGGAAGAGTAGCAGCTAAAGATAATGGAAATCGCACAGTAGACTTCAAAAACATTACAGTAACGAAATCAGTTGGCAAGACCATTTCGTTAGCTGATTATATGAAAGAGTCTGGAAAAGTACACGAATTAAAGATGTACTATATGGAACGTGGTATGTGGGACTCCAATATGTCCATTTCATACAGTTTCGTCCCGTTGCCATCAGGTCTCACTCTTAGTAAGACACTTGACACAACAGACGTAAATGCAGGATTAAAGAATACAGTACAGGGTCTTGATAACTTTGATTTCAAGATTCAGAAAAAGAATCTGAAGACAGATGAAGCAAATTATAGTGATGTAGAGAATTTGGGATATACATTGTACGATTACGATGACCGTACATTTCCAGGACAAGAGGCTAAAGATAGTACGGCTACATTTAGCTCATCATATTTTGCAAGTGACTTTATTAATACTAAAGATAAAAATAACAGTAGTGCATTCTACGCAGGAACAGGATTCCAGATTACAGAATCTATTCCACAAGGTACAAAATTACAGTATGACACATCCAAGACGAGATGGGGAGTTTATGACAGTATTACATCAAGAGCAGCAATAGAAGAAGGAAAAGGTGCGGTTGCTACTTTTAATATGGGTGATGATACTTCGTCTGAGATGGATGTTGTGAACAGATATGTTAACTTTGTTAATACACCAAAGGTTGGTAGCTTATCAGTAGCAAAGAAATATGAAGGATATGCACCAGAAAATGAAACCTTTGGATTTACAGTATTGGTAGATTTGACAGGCCACGATTACTATGATTCATATAAACTGGAATATACTGGTACTCAAAATGGAACAACAGATGAGAATGGACACTTCACATTAAAAGTTGGTGACACAGTTACATTTGCAGGTATTCCAGCAGGTGCTACTTATAAGGTTGTTGAAGATGCGCCAGGAGCAGACGATACATGGGTACAGGATACATCAAAGTGTACGGGTCTGACAGGAAAGATTGTAGCCGAAGTTCCATCTGCAGCAGTTGTAACAAATAAGACAAAAACAACTGAAGAAAATCATGTAATCTACGCAGAAGCTGGAAAGCCAGTCACTTATGCACCTAAGGGTGTAACTATTACAAAACTGACTAAACCAACTACAGGTGATCAAGATATCGATACTGCTGTAAATACTGCAGATGGAAAGGGTGTATTTACACCAGAATCTGCAAATAAAAAGTATGATGTAAATTACGAGGGAACCACTGATAAGGGTAATTTTACAGGTAAAATTACTGTACTTACATATGAGGCAACTAATAAGGTTTATGTATTCGATTACGGTTTAGAGTCAAACATTGCAGATACAACAACAGGAGACGGATTATTCCAGGGTGGTATATTCTACAATGAAAAGGCTACAGGTACTATGGCTACAACAGCTAAGTTAGGAGAAATCACTCCAGCACAAGAAAATTCACAAACTACAATTAGCGGCTCTAATATTGAAATTGATAAAGATGGAAAAGCAGCAAGCGCAGTAAAATTCAAGCCTATTGCATTCATGGATAAGGCTGAGAATTACAAATATACAGCAAATATTGCTAAGGTGAGTACAGAATTGGATGATACTAACCCAGAAACTGGTACAACAGTACATGGTACAATTAAGACAATGCCGGCAAACGTTGTTTACTATGAAGATAACTTCAATGCATCCAATAATACAGATGACAGCAGTGTAAAGATTGTATACACAAACTCAAAGCCAACAAATGACCCAACATATTCACAGAGTAATGACCAGAGTGAAAATTACGGACATGACAAGGCTTACAATGGTGACTTGGAAGAAAGTGGAAATAGTGCTACGGAAATGAATAATGGAGATGGAGCATATTTCACTTTCACAGGAGACGGATTTGACATTGTATCCAGAACAAATGAGAATACAGCAGGTCTTATCGCATATGTATACAATGGAAAGAAAGATGCAGAATACTTCAGAAATCCTGAAGTATTTAAAGCAGGAACCAAAGATTTGGTAAAATCAATTCCTGTTGATACGTTCTATAGTAATGGTGACCTGTATCAGGTACCGGTTATCAGCACTACATTACAACAAAGAGGAACCTATACAGTATATCTGAAAGCACTGATAACTTACACAGGACAGTCGGTCATCTATATTGATGGTGTACGAATCTATAATCCACTGGCAGACAAGAGTGCTTATCTTGAGACAGAGAAGAATACAAAAGTGCAGGAACTGAGAGGAATGTTATTAGGAAGTAGTCCGTCAATCAATCTTGTAACGCCAGATGGAAATAATGGATTCCTGATTGACGGTGGTTCAACAGCAGTAGAGCAGTATCTTCCAGAGAAGCCAGAGATTGGTGCATATTTAGGTGCAGAAACATTAGCAGATGTCATGAAAGCAGGACCAAATAATGAACTGTATCTGCCAATTGATAATGGTGTGGCATTTAAGGTTTCTACACCTGTAGGCGATGCAGACTGGACACTTCAGGTTGGAGCAAAATCAGTATCAGCAGATACAAGTACAGAATCAGATGCAGTTGTAGCAGACAAGGCATTTACGGTTTATGTAAAACCGGATGATGTAAAAGAGACAAAATATCAGGAAGTAAAAAATTATACTATCAACACATCAACAGATATGTATTATGATATTAATCTGAAAGAAGTAATTAAAGCACAAGGATGGACAGCAGACAGCTACGATGTAATTGTGTTGAATACAACGGTAGATTATAACAATTATGATATTATATCTCTGACAAATATCAAGTGTGCAGCAGATATGACACTGAGCAAACCAAGCCAGCTGACAAGGATGGGATATAATCTGGCAGGAAGAAATGTTCTGACAGGAAATGATGAGGCAGTCTTGAGCGCTAAATTCGGAGTTACAAATGTAACAAGAGGAAAATATGCAAGTATGACAGTTGTCACCAAAAAAGAGGCAACAGATGTACAGGTTACAGATCCTACAGGAGCAGTTGTAACATCCTTTACGAAAAAGACAAGTTCTATTGATGCAGATGGAAACAAAGAGTGGAAATTAACATTTAAAGTTATTAAGCAAAGAGGTGAGGCAAAATACAGTGTGGATGCTGTAGTGAACGGCTCATTGACCAATATGCCATATTCAACATCTATCATGGTTAGATAGAAAAGTAGTTGAATATGAATAATTTGGAAAGGAGATAGGAAATGAAAAAACAATACAGAAAACCTGAAATTGCTATAGAAGATTTTGTGCTTAACCAGTTTATTGCTGGTTCATGTACAGTGAAAACAAATCTAAGAGACACTTGTTATTCAGCTAATTATGATGAATGGAGTAAAGAACTTGATTCATTTACATTAGCTGCGATTGAAGCAGGACAGTTTATAGAGAAGCTTTCGTGTACAGTGAACGCAGATGATGATAATGACACAATATGCTATCATACACAGGGTAGTCCTTTGTTCCAGTCATAGCAAATAAAGATAAAACGGAGTTATGTATAAATGCATAGCTCCTTTTTTGATGAAAGGATAAGAATGTATCGTTATTATTTTAAATTGGCAAATTTGGTTATTCAGATAAATGCTCCGTTTGTTATCGAAAAATTCTATGAAATGGAAATTTATCGTATTGAATATGCAGAGAAAATCAATGCTCAGTATACAATAGAAATGTTTCCAGAAAATTGGAAAATAGAAGGAAAGTTATTGTTCGATGATAGAAAGTCTAAAATATACGAGACGAAGGAAACGATTCAAAGATATTTTTTTTGGAGCGTACATACAGAAAAAAAATATGTGATGCTTTCTTATAGTAAAAAGGATTTTTCACTTTTTAAGATATATTTACAAAAAGAGTACAAGGATGAATTGTTAAGAGAATTCCATATTTCAGGAATGTTGGCAATGGAGCTTGTTTTCATAATAAATCAGGGATTTCAACTTCATGCATCTGTGATAAATTGGAAAGACAAAGGAATATTATTTTCTGCACCATCGGGAACTGGAAAATCTACGCAAGCCGATTTGTGGAAAAAATATGAAGGAGCAAAAGTAATAAACGGCGACAGGGCCTTAATTAGAAAAGAAAAAGGAGAGTTTACGGTTTATGGTTCTCCATATGCTGGTACATCGAAAATATATACAAATTTCTCAGCTCCAATCAAAGCGATTGTTATCTTGGATCAAGGTAAAGAGAATAAAATTAAAAGGTTGGGAGTAAAAGATGCATTTGTGAGATTGTATAGCGAGTCAACAGTAAATGCATGGAATCAGGAATACGTCATTCGATTTCTGGATTTATTACAGGATTTGATTGAAAATGTGCCCGTTTACCATCTCTCCTGTCGCCCGGATCAGGACGCAGTAAATACGGTGAAAAACGAAATTTTAAAAGAGTTATAAGATAACAATAAAACAAAGAATGCAGATTAGTGAGGGTGGAGTGCACTCTCACTATTCTAGGTTTAAGGAGATTTTGAGGGATAGGTTGTAATTTATTGGAAGATAGTTTATAGTAAAAGATAAAAAGATGAGAAAATGGAGGGCACTATGAAACAGAAAAAGAAATTAGGGATTATAATTGCTGTTGCAGTAGCTATAATAGTGGTGGGAGTTGTAATACTTTTTGCATTAAAGGCAAATAAGAGTTCTTCACAGAAAGAAACAAAAGAAACCAACGAATATGAAATTGTAAAACCTGGAAAGGATACTTTGGATGTTAGTAAGATTCAAGGTTATTCAGCTAAAGTAGGAGACTCTGACAAAAACGATAATTCTAAGGAAACTGAAAAAGCAGAGCAAATCGTTCTTTCCGATTCGAACCTCACGGTTGAGTCCATCGGTGCTTATTCCGGTTCTTTTATAGAAGATGGAAGTGACGAGGCGACAAAGAACGTAACAGCGATGCTGATTACGAACAATTCTGACCAGATGCTTCAGGTTGCACTGATTGATTTTCAGGTAAATAGCAATGAGACGGCGAGTTTTAAGGTGACGAATCTTCCGGCAGGAACTTCTACGCTGGTACTTGAGAGCAATAAGCGAGAGTTTTCAGATAAAGATACTTATACATATGGCAATGCGGCTACGGGATATATGGATCAGCCGACACTAGAAGAGGATAAGGTAGAGTTAAAGACTGAGAATGGAAAGATTACACTGAAGAATAAGACGGACAAAGAGCTTAAGACCGTTTATGTATATTATAAGTATATGCAGATTGGCGGTGCTTATCTTGGAGGAATTACTTACCGTACACCATTTGAAAATGTGGGTGCAGGCAAGGAAGCTGAGGCAGTTGCGGCACATTTTAATCCGGACAGCAGTCAGATTATGGGAGTACAGATACTTGAGAATTAAAAGAGATTGGGGAATAAGTTCATGAAGAAACAACAAGCACCAGTGCAGGCGCAGCTTAGAAAATATCTGTATCAGAAGGCGGCACACAATAAAGTGCCGCTTTCTGGTACATTTGAACTGACACCGAGATGCAATATGAATTGCAGGATGTGTTACATTCGAATGAGTGAAGCAGAGATGCGGGCGAGGGGAAGAGAGTATACAGCAGAAGAATGGATTGAGATGGGAAAAGCCTGTGCAAAAGAGGGAATGCTCTTCTTGCTGCTGACGGGCGGGGAACCATTTCTTAGAAAAGATTTTAGACAGATTTATACAGAGTTAAAGAAGCTGGGGTTACTCATCTCAATTAATACGAATGCGACATTGATTGATGAGGAGACCGTGGAGTGGTTAAAGAAGGATCCGCCGATGAAGGTGAATGTGACACTTTATGGTGGTGGAAATGAGACTTATAAAAAGCTGTGTGGACATCCGACCGGATATGATGCAGCTACGAAGGCGATTGATCTGATGCACGATGCGGGCATTTTTGTGAATATCAATGCGAGCTTTACGAAGTACAATCTGGATGATATGGAGGATATCTTTGCATTTGGTAAGAGCAGGGAGATTCAGGTGAATGCGGCTACTTATATGTTCCCGCCGGTACGTAGTGCGAAGGACGGCGTGACGGATGATGAGGTGCGTTTTACAGCAGAAGAGGCCGGAAAGGCGAGAGCGAAGGCAGATATGTACCGCCTGTCTAAGGAGGAGCTTGCGATTCGGTTAAAGGCACTCCATGAGGGAAGAGATGACTTTATGGGCGGTGAGGAAGAGTGTGAGCGTACTCCGGATGAGAAGATGGGATGTATGGCGGGACGGTCGTCGTTCTGGATGACATGGGACGGACGAATGACGCCTTGCGGCATGATGAATGAGCCGGTAGCCAGACCATTTGAGATTGGTTTTTCGGATGCATGGAAGTCGATCTGCCGGGCGACGGATGAGATTTTGCTGCCATCTGAATGCAAGAACTGCAAGAAGCGTTTTGCGTGTATGATGTGCGGGGCGCTTACGATTGCGGAAGGTGGCGGATGCAGTTATAAGAAGCCGGAGTATTTGTGCCGGCAGACAGAGGTGTTCCTAGAAGAGATGGAGAAAGAATACCAGAAACGGGAAACAGGGGTATGATGACGAATACACAGGAAGAGCTGTTACAGGCACTTCGGTGCTTTATGCAGGGGGATGAGGAATACCATCTTCCGGAAAGGTTTTCACAGCTAAAGGAGCTGTGTGACCTTGCTGCGATGCATAAGATTTTAGCAATTATATATGAGATGATCCGGAGGGATTCGGTGCTTCTTTTAGAGGAGAATGCGCCACTTGCTGCGAGGTGGAAGAAGAGTGCGATTGCGGAAGTGATGCTGCAGGTGCAAAGGACGGCTGGTTTTCTGGAGCTGTATCAGAAGCTTCAGAAGGAAGGGGTATATCCGCTTGTTGTGAAGGGGCTGATTTGCCGGTCTTTTTATGAAAAGCCGGACTTTCGGATATCAGCGGATGAAGATCTGCTGCTTAGGAAGGAAGAGTTTGAGACCTTTGACCGCATTTTGTTAGAGGAAGGATATAAGAGGCAGGAGCTGGATCTTAAGAATCTGCCGTATGAGATTCCATATCTGAATCCGAGAAATCAGGTATATATAGAGCTTCACTTTTCGTTGTTTGCAGAAGGCGAGGGTGCGTATGGTCATCTGAATCAGGAATTTGCAGGGGCGTTTGACCGATGCATTTGTGAGCAGATTGAGGGAGTGGGTATTAAGACACTTTCGCCGACGGACCATATGTTTTATCTGATCTGTCATAGTTTTAAGCATTTTTTACATAGTGGATTTGGAATCAGACAGGTCTGCGACATGGTGATGATGGCAAAGCATTACACGACGCGGATTGACTGGAGAGAGATTCAGGATAAGCTTGCACAGCTTCGGATGGATACATTTTTTAGTGCTCTGGCAAAGATTGGCAGAGAGTATCTGGGATGCTCCTGGGAGAAGACCGGCTATGTGGATGATACGCAGGAGAGTGTAGACTGTATGCCGCTTCTTGTGGATCTGCTGGAAGGCGGTGTGTATGGCGGGAGCACGATGGAGAGAAGGCACAGCGCGAATATGACGCTGGAAGCCGCTAGGAGAGGCAAAAAGGCGACGGCGTCGTCGGTTTGGTCATCGTTGTTTCCGGGTGTTTCTTATATGAAGGGGCATTATGTGTGGCTCTGTAAGTATCCGTGGCTGCTTCCGGCAGCATGGTTGATGCGGCTGTTTGGATATGCGGCAGACAGGAAGCATACAGAGGATCAGAGTAGTTTAGAGATTGGAAAGAAACGTGTGGAACTTCTTCGGAAGTATCATGTGATAGATTAGGGGACAGATATATGAAGGTGATAGATACAAGAGAATATGTGTCGGTTCTGAAGCAATTGACGGATGATGGACGGGAAGTCAGCATGCGGATTGCGGGAAATAGTATGGCGCCATTTCTGATTCATGAGCGTGATACGATCTTCTTTCGGAAGCCGGAGGCAAAACTGAAGAAGGGCGATATAGTGTTCTTTAAAAGAAGAAACGGACAGTATATCATGCACAGGATTCACCATGTGAAGCCGGATGGGTATTATATCGTGGGTGATGCGCAGTGTATGATTGAGGGACCGGTCGCAGGGGAACAGATATTTGCGGTTGTGACGAAAGTCATAAGAAAGGGAAAGACGATACAGCCGGGGGACTTCTGGTGGGAGTTCTTTCGTCATGTGTGGCTGCATATGATTCCACTTCGAAGACCGGTGATGGCTCTTTATACGAAGCTTCTTTTTAGAGGAGGCAGATCATGAGAGAGAAGAAGACACATTTTGAATCGGTCAGAATATTAAAGAAACGATGGAAAGATGGTACATTTTCGGAGATTTTAGAGGACTGGAGATGGATTCTTGGGTATAGCGCAAGGTATAAGGGAGCGATTCTGTTTTATGTTGTGCTGGGAATCTTAAGTACGTCGTTTGGACTTGCGAGCAGTGTGGCGAGTAAGTATCTGATCGATATCATTACGGGTTATCAGACGAGTAAGCTTGCAGTGCTGTTTCTTGTGATGGTTGGCGGACAGGTGTTCAGTCTGTTGTTTGAGAGCCTGATCAACCGGGTTTCCACGAAGCTTAGTATTGATATTAACAATGATATTCAGGCGGATATTTTTGATAAGATTATTGATGCGGACTGGATGGAAATCAGTAAGTATAGCAATGGAGACATTCTGAATCGTTTTAATGGCGATATTCGTACAATCAGCAGCAATGCCATCAGCTGGCTTCCGACGATTATCATCGCACTTTATAAGCTGGTGGCGACATTTATGGTCATCCTGCATTATGACTGGGTGATGGCTCTGATTGCGCTTGGCAGTGCGCCGTTTCTTCTTCTGCTGTCACGGACGGTGCTGAAGAAGCAGAGGGACTTTAGCCAGAAGGTGCTCGAGACGAGCAGTAAGCTGATGGGATTTGAGGTCGAGACGTTTTATAACTTTGATACGATCAAATCTTTTGGTATTGCGCCGCATTATAGTAAGAAGATGAGATGGTGGCAGAAGCGGTTTCGGGATGACAGCCTGAAGTATAATTATTTTACGATTAAGACGAATGTAGTTCTGCAGGGAATTGGAATGGTCGTGCAGTTTATTGCATTTGGATATTGTCTGTTCCGGTTGTGGACGCATGATATTACATATGGTACGATGACATTGTTTCTGCAGCAGAGAAGCAATCTGTCGGCGGCATTTAATAATCTGGTGACGATTGTTCCGACATTTTTAAACAGTTCAGTATCGGCGCACCGTATTCGTGAGCTTGTGGAGCTTCCAAAGGAAGTACATATTACAGAGAGTTCGGTGCTTGATGCGTATGCGGCAGATGGATTTTCCATTTCTTTGCGGGATGTGGATTTTTCTTATGTGAAGGAAGAGCGTGTGATCACAGATTCTTCGTTTGAGGCAAAGCCGGGTGAGATTGTTGCACTGGTGGGTCCTTCCGGAGAGGGTAAGACAACATTAATCCGTATGTTTCTGGGGCTGATTCATCCGCAGAGCGGGCAGGCAGTGATGTCTGCGGCAGGCGGCATGGAAGTGGTACTAAATGCAGAGACGAGACACCTGTTTGCATATGTTCCGCAGGGCAATACGATTCTGTCGGGAACCATCGCAGAGAATCTGCGGATGGTAAAGGAAGATGCGACAGAGGAAGAGATGATAGAAGCATTGGAGATTGCGTGTGCGTGGGACTTTGTGAAAAAACGTCCGGACACGATAAATAGCAATGTGGGCGAGCGTGGCCGTGGACTGTCGGAAGGGCAGGCACAGAGGCTGTCGATTGCAAGGGCACTCTTAAGAGATGCGCCGGTGCTGCTGTTGGATGAGGCTACTTCCGCACTGGATGTGGAGACGGAGCGCAGGGTGCTTCGCAATATTATGACACAGAAACCAAACAAAACATGTATTGTTACAACGCACAGACCAAGTGTGTTAAATATGTGCAGACGGGTATACCGTGTGATGGATACCAGGGTGACAGAGCTTTCGGAAGAGGAAGCTGCAAAAATGGCAATGGATTTTTAAGGTAGAGAGTGGTAAAATGATTGATATACATACGCATATCCTGCCGGGGATGGATGATGGAGCAGTAGATATTTTAGATACGATAGAGATGGCAAGGCTGGCTGCTATGAGCGGAGTAACAGAAATTGTGGCAACACCGCATTTTAATATTCCGGGACTGTATGATAATGCATTTGGAGAGCATTATGTGAATACGTTTAATCAGGCCGCAAGGGCGATTAAGGAAGAGAAGATTCCAATCAGGCTTTTTCCGGGGATGGAGGCATTTTCTACAGAGGATCTGCCACGGCAGATGGCAGATGGAAAGGTAATGACGATCAATCAGAGCCATTATATTCTGATGGAGTTTGCATTTGATGAGGATCCGGACTTTGCAACGAGGCTTCTTGGTAAGGTAAGGGAAGTTGGTGCAAAGCCTGTGATTGCGCATGCGGAGCGTTATTATTTTGTGCAGGATGATCCGCAGATTGTATATCAGTGGAGGAAGAAGGGATATGCCATTCAGGTCAATAAGGGAAGTTTTCTTGGACGGTTTGGTGAGTCGGCAAGGGAGACATCATACCGCCTGCTTCATCACCATCTGGTATCGGTTGTGGCAAGTGATGCACACAGCGCGGTGGAGCGGACGCCTTTTTTGATGGATGCGTATGAAGCACTTAGTGAATGTTGTTCAAAGCGGCATCTGGATGTGCTGTTTCGAGACAATCCCGGCAGAATCTGTCAGGATAAGCCGGTACTTGAATTGGAGCCGCTTCCATTTTTACCATATTATTATGATTAAAGGAGTAAACATGATTAGATTGAGAAGAGCCATATGTCTGATATTTGTGTTGGCATGTGCGGTATTCGTTGTATTTTTTATAAAGGTGAAGATGGTGGAAGACCATGTGCCTCCGGTGATTACCTGTAGTGAGGATGAGCTTGTACTCAGTGTCAATGATGATCAGGAAGAGGCACTGATGAAGGGAATTAAGGCTACGGATAACAGGGATGGTGATTTGACGAAGGAAGTTCGTATTTCTTCTATCTCTCATTTTATTTCGGGTAATGAACGCACGGTCACTTATGTCGTTTTTGATAAATCGAACCAGATGGGAACGTTAAAAAGAACGGTGAAATATAGTGATTATACGCCACCACGGATTAAGATGCTTCATGCACCAAGATGTAGCGCGGCAGAAGCGGCGAATACAGACTTTGTATCTTATCTGAATGCAACAGACTGTCTCGATGGAGACCTGACCAGCCATGTGAAGCTTTCAATGAATGACAGCCTGTATAATCCGCAGCCGGGAGATTATCCGGTCACGGCACAGGTAAGCAACAGTGCGGGAGATGTCTGTTCGGTATCGTTTGAGATTACGATTACGGATAATGAGAATGAAAGTATGAAGCAATATCCGGCGTTATCGGAGTATATTGTTTATACAACTGTTGGAAATATGATAGATCCGATGTGTTATGTGGTCGGACTGGAACAGAATGGGATGGTTACACAGTATAATGAAGATCCCAGTGTTATGGAGTCGATTAGTGTGAATTCGAAGGTGGATTACAATGAGCCTGGAGTATATCCGGTAGAATTTTCGTATACCGGAGATGGAACTTTGACGGCTGTGACAAAGATGTTTGTAGTTGTGGAGGGAAATGAAGATGGAAAATAATCGGGAGAATGCATCCGCACAGACGGAGACAGAATTTGAACCGATTTCATTGGTTTGTGATATTTTAAAAAACTGGTGGGTCATCCTGTTTGGAGCGCTGGCCGGTGCAATGCTTTTTTATGTGGCAAGCAGCATGATATATGTTCCGAATTATCGTACACAGGCAACATTTGTTATCACATCCAGAGAGAATGCCAATGCATACAATAATCTTTCTTCTGCCAATTCGATGGCAGAAACATTCCAGAAGATTCTGGAAAGTACGATTATGAAGAAGACAATCTGTGAAAAATTGGATATGGATAAGCTTGATGCGGATATCAGTGCCAATGTTGTAAAGGGAACGAATATGCTGACCCTTTCTGTTACTGCACATTCGCCAAAGGATTCGATTGATATTATCAAAACGGTGATGGACAACTACACCAGCATTTCTTATTATACAGTTGGAACGACAGTGCTTGATGTTTTGGAAGATCCGAAGATTCCGTATGCACCGGTCAATCCACCACAGAACGGTGAGATGGCAAAGAAGGGATTCTTCCTGGGAATGGCTGTCTGCATACTGTTATTTGCTATCTGGTCTTATATGCATAATACGGTGAAGCAGGAAAGAGAAGTAGAGAAAAAGCTCGATGCCAGAAGTCTTGGAGCGATTAGTTATGAATGGAAGTATAAGACGATAAAGGAATGGATTAAGCACCGGAAGAAGGCAGTTCTGGTGGATAATCCTCTGGCAAGCTTCCGGTTCGTGGAAAGTTTTAAGATGCTTGCGGCCAGGGTGGAATACCATATGTCAAAGATCAACGGTAAGGTCCTGGTAGTTACGAGTGTCTGTGAGAATGAAGGAAAGTCATCCGTGGCAGGGAATCTTGCAATCACACTTGCGAAAAAAGGCAAGAGAGTCATTTTGTTTGATGGCGATATCAGATGCCCTGCACAGTATCTGTTATTGGGAATGAGTCCGAAAAAAGAAAATGAGCTTGGAGAGTTCTTAAATGGCAGAACAGGTGCCAATAACATTTTGTTAAATACGGAGCGTAAGCGGCTTGGATTTATAGGTGGAAAGGTGTCCTATTCTGCTTCTACAGAGATGCTTGGAAACAGACAGCTTCCGGTTCTTATAGAAGCCTGCAGTAAGATTGTGGATTACGTCATTATCGATACACCACCATCTGGAATGATCGGAGATGCACAGATTTTTGCACAGCATGCAGATGCCGTCATGGTCGTTGCCAGACAGAACGTTACACTTGCAGAAGATATCAACGAGATGATGGATGATTTCCGTGACAATCATACCAAGGTACTTGGAGTTGTTTTAAATGGTGTCATGACGTTTCAGAGTATCGCGGACAGCCCGGTGGGAGATCATTACAGCAGATATGGGCGATATGGACGTTATGGGAAATATACGAATAATAAAGAGGTATAGCAGACATGGATGAGATGAGAGAAAAATCTGGGAAGGAGCAACAGGGTGAAATCGAGAAGATTGATCTGATTGAATTCCTTCGCAGTTTCCAATATGGAATCAAGAAAATGTGGTGGCTGGTTTTGGTTCTCGCATTGATTTTTGGACTGAATAGTTATATCAAAGCAAGAAAGAATTATACCCCTGTCTATACGGCATCAGCGACGGTGGCAGTAACGACAATTGATGGAAGTCCGGCTTACCAGAACAATGCGTCTGCACAGCAGATGGCGGATGTTTTCCCATACATACTGACAAGTGGTGTGCTAAAAGATGTGGTAGCAAAGGATATGAAGCTGGACTCTGTTCCAGGATCCATTTCTGTTAAGGCGGAAGAGGGAACGAATATGCTTACGATATCCGTTACCGGTACGAATGCAGAACTTTCCTATAAGACATTAAAGTCAGTCATTAAAAATTATCCGGAAGTGGCACAGTTCGTACTTGGAAATACGACTCTGAAGATCCTGGATGAAACAGGTGTTCCGGATGATACGACAAAGCAGGGAGTCATTTCTTCTTCCTGGAAGAGAGGGGCACTTAAGGGTGCCATTATTGGTCTTGTGATTCTGTCTCTTTATGTACTTACCAGACGTACCGTGAAGACAGGTAAGGAGATTAAGACCCATTTGAATCTGGTTGATCTTGGAACATTGCCGGAAGTACATGTAAAGAAGAGAAATAAAGAAAGTTTTTATAATTCAGTCAATGTATTAAATAAAAGAATTCCGCAGGGATATCTGGAAGCGTTCAGAAAGGTCGGAATTAAGGTAATGAAACAGATGGAGGAAGAGGAGTTTAAGACGCTTTTGGTCACCAGCTCTGTGCCGGAAGAAGGAAAGACGGCATTTTCTGTGAATCTGGCAATCATAGAGGCAAAACTAGGGAAAAATGTCATACTTGTAGATTGTGATATGAGAAGACCATCTGTTGCAAAAGCCATGAATCAGGAAGGAGAATTTCCCGGACTTCAGGCGGTGCTTCAAGGTAAGGTGAAGATCAGTGAAGCAATGACAACGATAGAACTTGAGAAGTGCCCGGGATCTTTGCAGATTCTGTATGGCAAAACGACAGAAGGAAGTTCTTCCGACCTGCTTGAGAGTAAGCAGATGGAGAGACTCATTTCCATTTTAAAGAAGAAAGCAGACCTTGTAATATTTGATACGGCTCCTTCTGAGATGCTTGCAGATGCGCCGGTACTTGCAAGATATCTGGATGCTGCAGTCTATGTGATCCGCTATGATTATGCAAAGATGCGCCAGATTCGTATGGGTGTGGAGAACCTTTCGATGAGTGGAATCCATATGCTGGGTTATGTATTAAACCGCGACCGCTCTGTGGGTGGTGGTGGATATGGATATGGTTATGGATACTATGGACGCTATCGTTATGGAAGATATGGAAGATATGGTCGTTATGGCGGATATAGACATTACAGCCGCTATGAAAAACAGCTTGATGAACCGGTTGCAGAGGCAGGTGCGGTAAATCAAAAAGAGGTATTTACAGAGACGAAAGAGAACTGATTGCAAAATCTTTCAAGCTGCATATCATATAGAGAAAATTGCCAGATCATGTAAATTGTGATAAAATATGAAACTAGAGTGAAAAACTATAGAATTTGAGATGACGAAAAGAAACGAGTTGAGTATGAGGAGAAATACTAATTGTATTTTCTCAGGTTATAGTAAAGGGATAGAGACATATGAAAAATTATTTAAAAACTAAGAGCATGGTAGATATGATCCTTGGCTCAGTGGGAATGGTTGTGCTGTCGCCGGTATTTCTGGCGATAGCGGTAGCTATTAAGTTAGAAGATGGCTTACGGGCACCGGTATTCTTTTCACAAAAGAGAGTCGGTGTTCATAAGTCATATTTCCAGTTATATAAGTTTCGTTCCATGCGGCTTGACACTCCGCATGACATACCGACGCATCTTTTGGATAACCCGGAGCAGTATATCACAAAGGTGGGTCGTTTCTTGCGTAAATCTTCTTTAGATGAACTGCCTCAGCTCTACAACATTGCAAGAGGCGATATGGCAGTCGTCGGACCAAGACCGGCACTGTGGAATCAGACAGACTTAATTGCAGAGAGAGACAAATATGGTGCAAATGATGTGAAGCCGGGCCTTACCGGCTGGGCGCAGATCAATGGACGTGACGAACTCGAGATAGACGTAAAAGCAAAGCTTGACGGAGAGTACGTAAGAAAAGCAGGACTTGCGATGGACATCCGGTGCGTCTTTGGTACCATTTTTTCCGTACTCCGTGGAAGCGGCGTTGTAGAAGGTGGAACAGGAACAATGGAGCGAGAAAAGAAAAATAAAAAAGTAATGATTATCACGAATCATTCTTATATGCTGTGGCAGTTCCGAAGAGAACTCATACAGATGCTGATGGAAGATGCAGAGGTCTATATCAGCACTCCATTTGTCGGCCACGAGAAAGACTTTGCCGATATGGGATGCCATATGATCGAGACTCCGGTTGACCGCCGCGGCATCAATCCGATGACAGATCTGCGTTTATATAAGCAGTACCGTGCCATGTTAAAGAAAGAAAAGCCGGACATGGTCATCACTTATTCGATTAAGCCAAATGTTTATGCCGGTTATGCGTGCAGACGCCTGCACATTCCATATTGCGTAAATGTACAGGGACTTGGCACCGCATTTGAAAAGCCGGGACTTTCCCAGGTCGTAACCATGATGTACCGCACTGCTTTAAAGGGCGCAAAGACCGTATTCTTTGAAAATGAGCGAAATGCAGCACTCTTCCAGGAAAAGAAGATCACTCCGGCAAAGCAGCAGACGATCCTTTCCGGAGCCGGCATCACTCTCGACTTCTATCAGTACGAAGCCTATCCGGAAAATGAAGCATTTCACTTCCTGTATCTGGGCCGAATCATGAAGGAAAAGGGTATGGACGAGCTCTTCTACGCCATTCGCAAGTTACACAAGGAATATGGCAAGAAAGTCGTTCTTGACATTGTCGGATTCTTCGAAGACGAATATAAGGGTGAAGTAGAGAAGTTAGTAGAAGACGGCATCGCAGTCTTTCATGGATTCAAAGAAGACCCGAGACCGTATTATAAAGCAGCAGACTGCATCGTCCTTCCAAGTTATCATGAGGGCATGTCAAATGTCCTGCTAGAAGCAGCATCCACCGGCAGACCGGTTGTTACAAGCAAAATTCCAGGCTGTATGGAAAGCGTGGAAGACGGCACAACCGGATACCTCTGTCAGGTGAAAAATGCACATTCTCTGTACCAGAAGATGAATGAAATCTATCATAAGAGCCGTGCCGACCGAGAAGAAATGGGCAAATGCGCAAGAGATAAGATGGCAAGAGAGTTTGCGAAGGATGAAGTGTTGAAGATGACGGTGGCGAAAGTGAAGGAGTAGAGATGCAGCCAATCAGAGTATTACATATCGTAACCTATATGGGACGAGGTGGTTTGGAAACGATGCTTATGAACTACCATCGTCATATTGACCGCACAAAGGTACAGTTTGATTTCCTTGTACACAGAGACTTCGAGGCGGATTATGATGCAGAAATCTTATCGCTTGGTGGAAAAATTCATCATGTATCCAGACTGGTACCGTGGAGTAAATCGTATCAGAACGAGCTGCGTACTTTTTTTAAGGCACACCCAGAATATCGAATCGTGCATGTACACCAGGACTGTTTGAGTTCAGTCGCCTTAAAAGTGGCGAAGGAGTGTGGAGTACCGGTACGGATTGCGCACAGCCATAACAGCAATCAGGACAAGAATCTAAAGTATCTGATTAAGCTGCATTACATGAAGAAGATTCCTGCATTTGCAACTGCACTTTTTGCATGTGGAAAAGATGCGGGGGATTGGATGTTTGGAGGAAAACAGTATCATGTTATGGCAAATGCGGTGGAAGTAAAGAGATACCAGTACAAACCTTCTGTTGCAGAAAAAATAAGAAATGAATGGAATATTTCTGATGAACTTTTGGTTGGACATGTGGGAAGATTCAATCCACAAAAGAATCACACGTTTCTAATCGACATTTTCTATGAAGTACAGAAAATAAATCCATCTGCCAGATTACTTTTAGTCGGAGACGGAGATGGGAAAAAGGAAATACAAGAAAAAGCCAGAAAGCTTGGTATTGCAGATCATATCATCTTTGCGGGTGTCAGAACAGATGTAGAGGAACAGATGCAGGCAATGGATGTATTTGTATTTCCATCTTTGTATGAAGGATTGCCGGTTACTATGGTCGAAGCACAGGCAGCAGGCCTGCCATGTATCATATCTGACCAGATTCCGGAAGAATGTATTATTACAACTAATCTTGTAACGACACAAAAATTGACCGATAGTCCTAAGATATGGGCAGAACATATCTTAGGGAGGGCAAAGAACACGCGAACGGATCATTACGATGAGATAAAGTCTCATGGTTATGATATTGAAGAGGCAGCAAAATGGCTGCAAAACTATTATATTGCACACAGTGGAGAATAAGAATGGCAACACTTACAGTTTTTACTCCGGCATACAACCGGGCGCATACGCTGCCAAGAACCTATGAAAGCTTACAGAAGCAATCATGTAAAGATTTCGTCTGGCTGATTGTAGATGATGGATCGAAAGATCAGACAGCAAAATTGGTAAAAGAGTGGCAGCAACAGGAAAAAACGTTTGAAATCAGATATATCTATAAAGAAAATGGCGGGATGCATACGGCGCATAATGTAGCTTATGAAAATATCGATACTGAGCTGAATGTCTGCATCGATTCAGATGACTGTATGGCTGACGGGGCTGTGAAGAAAATCATAGATACCTGGGAAAAGGTAAGAGACAAAAACTATGCCGGATTAATCGGACTAGATGCAGACTTTAAGGGAAATATCATAGGAAAAGGATTTCCAGAGCACCTGAAAGAGACGACACTTGGTGACTATTATGCAGCAGGGGGACAAGGGGATAAGAAACTTGTTTACCGCACAGATGTAATAAACAGTGTGCCACCGTATCCGGTATTTGAGGGAGAAAAATACGTAGGACTGGTATATAAATATACGTTAGTCGATCAAAAATACAAATTATTTGTAATGAATGAAGTATTGTGTGATGTGGAGTATCAGGCTGATGGGTCAAGCAAAACGATGTGGAAACAATACTTAAAGAATCCAAATGGATTTGCATTTCTTAGGAAGGTATCGATGCAATATCCAAAATCAACGAAAAGATTAATCATAGACTGTATTCATTATTGTTCAAGCAGTCAGATTGCAGGAAACAGAAAATATATAAAAGAATCGCCCAAAAAGCTATTAACTGTTTTGTGTACACCTTTTGGGTGGTTATGGACGGCATATGTGAGATATAAGGCAAAGAGGATATAGAGGACAAACGATGTCAAATTATATTTTGATACTGGTGTGGATTGTAATATTAGGAATTGCAGCCATGTTCATAAATGTGAAAAGACCAGAAGTGGTCTGTGGAGAAAAAGTAGAGCGCTATTATGTGGTGTGGGCATTTTTGATATTTGTTCCACTGATTATCTGGTGTGGATATAGAGGAAATATAGGAGATACATCCATGTATATCTCTAGTTTTTATGATATGCCAAGTGATTTTGGTGGTATAGAAACTTATATGCAGGGAGTAAAAAAAGATAAGGGATTTTTCTGTTTTTCAGCGGTAATAAAATGCCTGATTGGCAATAAGCCGGAAATTTATTTTATCATTTTGGCATTGATTCAGGCAACATTGTTGATTCTTGTATACCGTAAGTATTCGCCAGAATTTCTCTTTACTTTCTTTTTATTTATTGCATCGACGGATTATATATCCTGGATGTTCAACGGAATTAGACAATTTATGGCAGTGACCATTACCTTTGCATGTTTTGGACTGATTCTGAAAAAGAAATATATAGTTGCTATTTTGCTAATCTTATTAGCTTCCCGGTTCCATGGTACTGCACTGATTGTGATACCGTTTCTTTTTGTGGCGCAGGGAAAGGCATGGAATAAGAAAACTATTCTTGTTATAATGGCAACAATCGCAGTTGTTACGTTTATAGGAAGTTTTACGAACCTGTTGGATTCTGTGCTTGCAGATACACAGTATACAAATGTTGTTTCTGACTGGCAGAGCTGGCAGGATGATGGAACGAATATATTCAGGGTATTGGTTTATGCAGTACCGGCGATTCTTTCATTTATAGGTAAAAGATATCTGGATGAAGCAAACAATCCGTGTATTAATTTTTGCACGAACATGTCTATTATATCGACAGCAATCTATGTTGTGTCGATGTTTACATCTGGTATCTTTATAGGAAGACTTCCTATTTATTTTTCCCTATATAGTTACATTCTGTTGCCATGGGAGTTAAAAAATATGTTTAATGAAAAATCAAAACAATTTATTACGGGAGCGGCTGTTGTGGGTTATCTTGGATTTTATTTTTATAGTATTATTAGTATGGGAATGATATAAATGCATGAAAGGAATCAATATGAATAAGCAGGAGCGAAAACAGTGTCAGTACGCTGATTATTATAGAATGACAGGTGAAGGAGAACATACAGGTTTAAGATGTTTAAAAACCCTTTTTCTTTTTCATCATTTGGCATTTATGTATTGGTATCGAAAATGTCAGCAAAAATCAACCTTTTTCGAAGATATATACTATATAGAATGTCTAGAAAATTTGGACTGGAGATTTCGACCAAAGCCACTATAGGAAAAGGGCTTTATTTGGGTCATCCATATAATATTACAGTAGCAGAAGGCGTACAAATGGGACAGAATGTAAATCTGCATAAAGGGTGTACAATTGGCCGTACTAATAGAGGAAATGCAGGTGTACCGAAAATTGGAGACTGTGTATTTGTCGGAATCAATGCAACAGTAGTTGGAAATATTGAAATCGGGGATGATGTATTGATTGCACCCAATAGTTATGTCAATGTGAATGTCCCATCACATTCTATTGTGATAGGTAATCCGGCCACAATACATCACCGTGACAATGCAACAGAAGGATATGTGAACTTTCGCGTATAACATGGAGGTTAGTATGATACCAAAGAAAATTCATTACTGCTGGTTTGGAAGAAAAGAACTTCCAGAGAAAGCAAAGAAATGCATCGCAAGCTGGAAAAAATATTGTCCGGACTTTGAAATTATCGAATGGAATGAAGATAATATCGATGTGTATCAGAATCCGTATACGACATATACATATGACAATAAGCGGTTTGCTTTTTTGAGTGATTATTTAAGACTCTTAATTGTTTATAAAGAGGGCGGGATTTACTTCGATGTGGATGTGGAAGTGGTTCGTCCCATTGATGAATTGCTAGAAAATCAGGCGTTTTTTGGATTTGAAACAAAGGATTATATCAATACAGGCCTTGGATTTGGAGCAGAAGCAGGAAATGCAATTGTAGAAGCGATGATTAAAGAATATGATTCGCTCTTAGATGGGACGAAGAGAACGATAGGTTGTCCTATTTTAAATACACAGGCATTAACAAAACTGGGGATGGTTCCAAATGGAGAAAAACAAAAGGTGGAAAATGCAGTGATTTATCCGATTGAATGTTTTAACCCATATGATGATCCAACAGGACGATTATATAAGACAAAACAAACTTATTCCATTCACTGGTATGCAAAGAGCTGGATGGATAAGAAAACTGTTATGCGAAGCAAGTTAACAAAGCCGCTACATCGAGTGTTAAAGTTCTTCGGGAGGTCTGCTAAATGAAGCGAATATTAATTGTATCGCATGCGATGGAGTTGGGGGGAGCAGAACGTAGCTTGCTTGGACTTTTAAATGTATTAGATCCAAAACGATATAAAATTGATTTGTTTTTATTGCGTCATGAAGGCGAATTATTAGAATATATACCAGAATATGTACATGTCCTGCCAAAAGTAGCAGCGTACACAGTGCTTGCCAGACCGATGAAAGATACATTGCGAGAGGGACATTTTTGGCTGACAGGAGTAAGGTTGTATGCCAAGATAAAAGCAGCTAGATATAATAAAAAACATCAGTATAAGGATAGTGCTGTTGCGTTAGAGTATAGTCATAAATATATAAAAAGATATATGCCTAAAATAAATCCAACTGTAGAATATGATTTGGCAATCAGCTTCCTAACGCCACATTATTTTGTGGCAGAAAAGGTGAGGGCAAAGAAGAAAATTGCATGGATACATACAGACTATAAAAAAGTGCAGATTAATATTCCTTCAGAAACAGTAATGTGGGGGAAATATGATTATATTGCATCAATATCAGAGGAAGTTTCCAAAAGTTTTTTGGAGGTCTGTCCAAGTTTAAGAAGTAAATTAATTTTGATTGAAAATATCTTGCCAGAACGTTTGATAAAAAGGCAGGCAATGGAACTGGATGTAACAAAAGAAATGCCGGTCATAAAAGATGGATTTCGTCTTCTCTCGATAGGGCGTTACTGCACTGCTAAGAATTTTGATAATGTACCAGCTATTTGTTCTTGTCTGTTAAAAAAAGGCTTCAAAGTAAAATGGTACATCATCGGATTTGGCGGAGATGAAGAATTGATTCGACAGAAGATAGCCGCAGCAAAGATGGAAGAGTATGTCATTCTTCTTGGAAAAAAAGAGAATCCATATCCGTACATTAGGGCATGTGATCTGTATGTACAGCCAAGCAGGTATGAGGGAAAAAGCGTTACAGTCAGAGAAGCACAGATGTTTGCAAAACCAGTAGTGATTACAGCTTATCCTACATCAGGCAGTCAGTTAGAAGATGGTGTGGATGGTGTAGTTGTACCAATGGATAATGAAAGTTGTGCCGATGGCATTGCAAAACTATTAGATGATCCAAAGAAGATGCAAAGTCTTAGTGAAGCATGCAGAAGGCGGGATTACAGCAATCAAAAGGAAGTAGAGAAATTATATGAGCTGCTTAGATAATAGGAAGAATAAGACACTAGTCAGTGTAGTTGTTCCGGTATATAAGGTAGAAAAATATTTGGACAGGTGTGTAAAAAGTCTGGTTAATCAAACATATAAAGATATAGAAATCATTTTGGTAGATGATGGTTCACCAGACAGCTGTCCTGGATCTGTCTCTTATACACATCTCCGAGCCCACGAGACCGGAGCCTATC
>ENA-OZGS01000209-OZGS01000209.1-human-gut-metagenome-genome-assembly--contig:-NODE-209-length-23519-cov-7.325563_pt1 | contig 23519 bp, 20 predicted proteins | sample MGYA00245121_ERZ653667 | MGnify/ENA primary metagenome ERZ653667 (study PRJEB26926, sample SAMN06165248) | human gut metagenome | biome: ENVO:00009003; feature: ENVO:2100002; material: ENVO:00002003...
TTTGGTAACAAAAAATGCCGTATTTATGCGGTCTGTGGCGTTTCGCAAACGCCTATGATTTTTCAGGATTAGAGAGGAGCTGATAATATGCCAAGAGGAAAAAAGTATAAATTTATTCCTTATGGACGGCGATGTTAATGGCCGTATAAAATGTACGCTTGCCAACTGGACTGGATTGGCGTTTAAGATTCCTCGTACGTCTTTAGATATGTGTAAAGATCGAGATGAGCTAAAACAGACCGGTGTATATTTCCTGTTTGGTAAAGATGATCAGACAGATAAGAATGTTGTCTACATCGGACAAGCTGGTATAAGGAAAAATGGTGAGGGTATTCTGAACCGTTTGATAGAACATAACCGCAATCCTAAGAAGGATTATTGGACGGAGGCTATTGCCATCACGACTTCAAATGATTCACTGGGGCCAACTGAAATAAGTTATCTGGAGCATCGTTTTTGTCAGCTTGCTGTTGATGCAAATCGCTATATTGTAAAAAACGGTAATGATCCGACGCCTGGGAATCCATCGGAGGAGAAACAGAGCGAGCTTGAAGATTTTATAGAATATGCTCAGGTTATCATTGGTACTTTAGGTCACAAGGTTTTTGTGCCGCTTATCACTGTAAAGGATAGCCAGGGGGATTGTAGTGATGAACTCTTCTGCAAACGGAGTGGTGCAAACGCCATAGGTGTAAGGACTGCTGATGGCTTTGTGGTTAAGAAAGGGAGTACAATTTCTAATAACCCCACAAAGAGTTGTCCGGAATATGCATTAAAAAAGAGGCAGCAGTATAAAGATCAAATTAGTGAGAAGTTTGTTCTTCTTGAAGACATTCTTTTCAATACACCGTCAGGTGCGGCCAGTTTTGTTTGTGGCGCGAGCACAAATGGAAATATAGAATGGAAGACAGCAGAAGGCATAACTTTAAAGGAATTAGACGCAAAGAAAGAGTGACTTTAAAAAATAGTAGGAGGTGTCTACTCTGGGATACACAATAACAGAATTTATTGATAATAGAATAGATAACTTCTTTTCGAATCGCGAACTTTATAAGTTATCTCCGTTTAATCTTGAAGATTTAAGGGATTGCATTTTATTAGAGATAATTAAGGACGCATATGATGAGGCTGAGAAGAAGCAGTCTATTCGTGCTAATAGAGGAAGCGATGCTGACGATCTGCGAATGAGGGACAGCAGAAGTATGAAATACGCTCAACATTATCGAAGTCTTCAATACGAGCATATTCTTGAGACAACTGGAGCTGAGGTTAAGGAGTTACTTCCAGACGATGTATCAACTATGGATGGAAAGCTTGATGGGCACAAAATATCTGGAATGCAATATTTTGAGTTGAATACTATATCTGACATTCCTTTGCTAAAAGCCATAGTTAATAAAAGAATATGTGATGTTAAAAGCATTTCGAATGATGTGTTCATTGCGTATATGGATGAATATCAAAAGTTTATAGATGGGCTTATTGGGATGTTAGATGGAGATGACGAAGATGTTATTTTTGCGACAATAGCTCTATTTACACTTGAGTGGAAATACCAGGTTGAGCTGTTTTATCAATGTGCGGTTGAAGCAGAGAAGCATAAAACTAAGGAAATACCAATAGAAAGAATAGGCCTGTTATGTGCTGAATTACCTATCCCGGTACATGCAGAACGTACTATTATTCATACGGAAAGCCGATTTGTAATGCATAGATTAGAAATAGTTCCACATGTGTATGAAGATAAGGATCAAGAATGGGATGAAATAAAAGAAAAGTTTTTTGAGTATTTTATCGCCAAGTATTATATTGAGCGAGAAATAGTTCATAAATGGTCATTGCCCGAATATTTTGTAACACATATAGATAGGAGCAAATGGGCTGAGTTCTTCCGAGAACACTATGACCTAAGAAAAATATATAAGCCGAAAGAATGGAATAATTTTAGAATTCGATATGTTAGAAACATATATAAAGCTATGATTAAAGAAATGCCGAAACCCAAATTGTGATTTTTCCGGATTTCAGTTCTTAATAGAATATTTTTGAATCGTGTAAATTTAAGTCAGAGCATGAGAGTAAATACTCTTATGTTCTGGCTTTTTTCTTTTTTCTCTTGTTGTTGAAAGGACGCTTTTTAGGCAAGAAAGTCTGGAGGCAGACAATAAATGGCCCATGGATGAGAAATGCTTTCTAGAAGGTTGTACCGTTTCTTATTCATTAACAATTTAATAAAAACCAGCTTAGTGCAACAGCTGGCCAAAACCTAGAGGGGGAAACTCACTATGGCAATGGCCAACTATGTTAAGCAAATACGCTGTCGGATTTCCTCCGCGTCAATCACAGGAGGAAATCAAAGATGGCGAAGAACGAGTATTACAGGAATTTCAGTAACAGAGAATCATTTAATGGGGTACCTTGCAGATCGGATGAAGAGTTAGTACCGGCAGTGTTAACCAAGGAAATGAAAGTAACGCTTAAGCCACTGGGACTGAATTACGACAATGTTGAGACCTGGACTTTCAGACATGGGAAAAAGGTGCCAGTCGTATTTATACCCAATAAAAAAGACTTTATGGATATTTATATGACTTTTTTTAACAGTGAAGTTGAGCGATACTTAAAACACCTTGATGAAGTAACGCAAGAGGAATTATCTCTCGACGAGTTCCTTGATAATATCGACGATGAGGATGGAAAAGGATTCGATCCTACGGGTACGACTGAGAATGAGGGCAAGGCAATGCTTTTGATGGCGATTGAAATGCTAATCAATGAGCTGTCATCACAGGACGAGAACATGGGAAAAATCATCAAGCTCCTTGCTGATGGGTTCCAGAAGAAGGAGATACTCGATCAGGTTGACCTTGGAAAAGGTAAGACCCAGGGCTATGCTTTTATTGAGAAAACTCAGAAGATTGCTCTTAAGTTGTATAACGACAAGTTTCGCGATTAAAGAAAGTGAGGTATAAAAATGTCAACGACAATTAAAAAGAATAATTCGCATTCATCCACACAGAGCAAGGCAGCACCTAAGAAGCAGCAGTATATCGATCCGAGAAATCAGGTGATCGATAGAAGTTTTGAAGCCGTAGAGGAATATTGCAAAAGCGATCCCAAGACAGCTAAAAAAATCGGAGGTAGTATTCTGATTGGTGGCGGTGTAGGCATTACTGTTGGTGGGATAGTATTAGTTGCATCTTCGTTCTAAAGCATACAAGTAATATGATAAGGTCCTGGATAGTAGATATTGTCCAGGGCCTTTGCTTTAGTCTTTTTTATAGAACGATGTAATGTAACCATCTGCTCGAAGTAAAATGTCTGGGAACCCATCGCAAAATATGTGAATGATGTTAGTATATTTCTTTTCATTTTTCCTGGCATAGGTCTTTACCAGTTCACTTTTACCCATTCCGGCAGTTCCGGTGATAAATACCGGATTATGCTCCTGTAATGCTTTGCCAACAGCTTTCAGTTCCTCTTTTCGTCCAATTATTTTATCGTATGTGTCAAACACGAGCTTATTGTTATTTCTTCCGCTTATGACATACGCAACTGGAAATCGATCATATAGATCAATGATGACACTGAGATATAGTTTCCTGCCAGTCTCAGGAACCTTGAATTCCGTAACATCTGTAGCCCGTTTCTCATTAGTGTTGCATGTGCAGGAATTCCATATCTGGCGCATAAATCGGTAACCGATCCTTCCCCGTTGATATACTTCCGAACCATTTCAATTTTAAATTCACTGGAATAGGAATGGTTAGCTGTAACAGAGCAGAGGGCTTCTATTCCCCCATTTTGATATGCCAGTATCCAGTTTCTTATAGTTCGTGTACTTTTTATAGATAAATCTACCATAATTTCAGAGACAGAACGTATTCCATTCAGATAATCCTCAACAGCAGAAATTTTTTCTTCAACCGTACACTTGGGTTTTCTTCCCATAAAAATACCTCCAAAGTAGATTTTGGTTATTTACCTTGTCTACTTCAGAGGTATCATATCATTTCTGATAGATGCTTTCTGAATTGCTATTCTGTTTTTCATTTTCAAATCTATTTTTTGAATAGTTCTGAGTGCGTACCAAGCCTGTAAAGCATGAGTACTAAAACGTTGTTCTGAATCTCATAAATGAGTAACCAGTCTGGTTCAATGTGACACTCACGCGTGCCCTTATAGTTGCCTGTAAGATCACGGTCTCTGTATTTTGCATCCAGCGTACCGCCATTCGCCAGAATATCGATTACCTCAAACAGCTTATCAAGATTTTTATTTTGCTTTTTGGCAAGCTTCAAATCCTTTTTAAACTGATTGGTAAACTGAATGTCGTATTTCATACGTCGAGAGCTGTCTTAAGCGCATCCATACTGGAATAACGCGGAGCAGAAGGATCCTTCATCATTTTTCTGCCTTCCTCAATGGCAGCGGCTGTCGTATCATTCGGTACTTCCAGTTTTAATTCAAAAGGAATACCATGCTCACGGATAGCGGTTCTCAGGAACATATTTACAGCAGTTGTCATATTCAGACCAAGCTCATTGAAGATTTCCTCCGCCTGGTCCTTGATTGCCTTGTCTGTACGAATATTTAAATTAGTTGTTGCCATACAGAACACCTCCATTCAAGTATAGTATACTCAAATGTGTGTCTAATATCAACACACTGTCATTATATAAGATGCATAAATTCTGCTAAAATGCATCAAAATCCATCTGTGCGGAAGGACTCCGGAATCAATGCAAGCTCCAGATCTCCGTCATAGCCACAGTTATTATTGATCACGTAATACAACACCGCCATCATCGTAAAAATTCTATGGCTCGCCGTTTGCATCCAGTGAGATCGATACGGAGCCTGGCATTGGAACCGGTGTTCCGAAGGTGGGTGTGGAATATGCTTTACCTTTTGCGGAGAAAAAAATAATTTTTGAAGTGAAATAGCAATGATACGGAAAATGATACCATACTTTAGTAAAATATCACAAAAAACAAACGCAGATTTTGTAATGGGTTACACGCTTAACCTTTGTAAAATACACTTTTCTGTTGTACCATATGATCAGAATATAAAAAAGGGTAACTATTCAGAGCCAATGTCACTTAGTTACGAAAAAAGAGGAGATTGATATGGCACAGAACAGGGTTCGGATTGCGGATGTTGCAGATTCGTTAGGTCTTAGTACAGCGACTGTCTCAAAGGTGATTCATGGAAAAACAGAAAAGATTTCGGATGAAACGGTGAAACGTGTCCAGCAGGAGCTTGAACGCTCAGGGTATATCCCAAATATGGCAGGCATTCTGCTTGCGAGAAATAATTCAAGAATCATCGGTGTGGTGGTGAATGACAATGAAAAGTATGAAGGCCGGGTTTTAGAGGATGGATTTGTGATGTCATCCTTGAATGCTCTTTCCCATGAGGTAAATGAAAAAGGATATTTTCTTATGATAAAAACGACATCTGACATCAGTGAGATTCCGGTGTTTGCATCCATGTGGAATATGGATGGGCTGATTCTGATGGGCTTTTGTGAAGTCGATTATGAGAAGCTGAGAAACCAGATGAGGATATCGTTTGTGGTGTATGACGGTTATTTTGAAAAATGCTCTTAGGTAGTAAAATCTTATGTATCAGAAAGGATAAAGATAAACCGGTATGGTCGTTGCATTTCAGTAAAATTACGATTAAGGATTATCTGATCATGATTATGCCGATTCTAATCAGTGAGTTTTTGTGGAGCCTCGGACAGAATGTGGAGTCTGCTGTCTATGGTCATCTGGGAAAATCAAACCTGGCAGCATACACACTTACCTGTCCGATACAGGGGCTTATTGTAGGAGCACTTAGTGGATTGTCGGCGGCTGCAGGTGTGATGGTTGGCAAGAGGCTTGGCAGGAAAGAATATGATGAGGCATACACAGAATCGAAGAAGATCATGTATGCAGGCTTGGCAGGAGCGGTAGCCGTATCGACATTGCTTATTCTTCTGGCAGGAGTATATACCGGATTATATCGTGTGGATGACAGCGTAAAAGCACTTGGAAAGATCCTGCTTATTGTATTTGCCCTGTATGCACCGGTCAAGGTGGAAAATATGATACTTGGCGGTGGAATTGTAAGAAGCGGCGGCAATACCAAAATCATTATGGTGATTGATATTGTTGGCACATGGTGCATCGGAATCCCACTGTGTCTGCTTGCAGCGTATGTATTTAAGTGGGGCATCGTTGGTGTGTATACATTGCTCACCACGGAAGAAATATTCAGGCTGGTTGTATCGCTTGTTATTTTTAAGAGGCGCAAGTGGATGATTAGTTTGTCGAATTGACTTTTGCTGTCAGGTTTCGGATATAAAGGATGATAAAAATTCTTTCATTTTTATTTTGCAGCAAATGAAAAAGATGCAATTTCTGATTTTTATGGTATATTGGGAATAAAAAGATGTGATCGTTTATGCATACACAAAACAGAAAGGAGTCCGCCATGGATATAACAGGAGTAGGAAACCTATCATATTTATATAATTATGGAATTTCGGACAGCGATACCAGACATGTCACAGGAAAAGAAAACGGCATCGGAAGCGTAGATGAAAATGGAAAACAGAAGGAATGCCAGACCTGTAAAAACCGCAAATATGTCGACGGATCAGATGAAGCAAATGTATCGTTTAAGAGTGCCGCGCATGTTTCCTAAAAAGATTTAAAGGTAACCGATGGGATAAAGGCGCGGGAGGATCATGTGGATATGCAGGTGTAGGTGATGTATGTAGTTTACACTGACTAACGGGTATAACAGCTGTTGCCCTGTATGCACCAGTCAAAGTTGAAAATTGCATAAATGGCAGAAATATGTTACCATAAACATAGACTATTGACAGAAGGTATATGGGGTGGAAGCGATGGAAAAACAGGAATTTTGCATGGAAAAATCTCAGATATTTCAGGAGATGATCAGTCGTATTTCAAAATTATCTCAGGACAGTTATTTAATGGTTACTGATATGCAGCATAATTTAACATTTGTTCCAGAAAGTACTGCAGAATTTCTGGGGATTCCATCGGGATGGTGTGAAGATGGATATAAAATAGTGCTGGAAAAGAGCGTACACCCATATGACTGCCCGGAATATACGGAAGAGATGAAAAAACGTCTGCGGGGGATCAATCTGGAGAACGATCTGTACATCCGTATGGGAAAAGACAAAAAGTATGTGATGACGCAGATTATAACGGATATGATTTTAGAGCAGGGCAAAAACAGATATTTTATTGTTCTGCTTCGGAATCAGAATGTGATTCCGGAAATTGATCCGCTGACCGATCTTTATGGTCAGGTCAAATTTGAAAAAGATATTGTGGATTATATTCAGCAGGGACGAAAAGTAGCTGTTTTGGAAATTGAAATTGATCATATGAATGATATCAATATATTGTACGGAACAAATTACAGCGACCGGATTCAAAAGGTTCTTGCATACCGGTTTATTTACATGATGGATGCGGATAAAGCAGTTTATCGTATGGGAAATTCCAATTACGCATTTATTTTGAGGGATGCCAGCCGTGAAGAGGCTGCGGCATTTCTGGAGAAGATTCGCGCACGGCTGGAGGAAAGTGTCGTCTTGGAAAACAACCATTTTGACCTGAAGATATATGCCAGCGGGATAATTCTTGATCATTATGAGGGAGAAATTTCCACGGTACAGAGTAAGCTGGAATATGTTTTAGGAAAAATGCGTACCAGACGGGATCATAAGTTAATGTTCTTTAATGATCTGGTACAGATCAATGGGGACGTGGATCTGGATCTGATGAAGATAATTCATCAGTCTGTGCTGAACCAATGTGACGGATTTTATGTGGAGTATCAGCCTGTCGTACATGCACAGACAGGAGAGATTGCTGGAGCGGAAGCACTGGTCCGTTGGAAAAAGGAGCCATATGGTATTGTGCCACCGGGAATGTTTATTGACTGGCTGGAAAGCAATCCATGTATGTATGATCTGGGAAATTTTGTTTTGAAACAGGCATTGACGGATGCTGTGGAATTTCGAAAATCAAATCCCGATTTTTTTATTAATGTCAATATGTCCGCAAAACAGCTGGAAAGGAAAACGTTCTGTGGTGTTGTCATGGCATTGTTGAAAGAAACCGGTTTTCCGGCGGGGCAGTTGTGTCTGGAACTGACAGAGCGGTGTAGAAGCATGCCGGTCAGCGTTATGGAAGAAAAACTGTTGTACCTCAAACAACATGGAGTGAGACTTGCAATGGATGATTACGGTACGGGAAGTGCTTCTTCAAGTGTCCTGCTGCAGACCCCGATGGATGAGATAAAGATTGACATGAGTTTTATCCGTGGAATTACGGATAATCAGACCAAACAGGCACTGGTGCGCAGCATGGTTGATTTTGCGAATGAAGCGGATTTAAAGAGCTGCCTGGAAGGGGTAGAGGATGAAAAGCTGCAGAATTATCTGCGTTCCTTTGGAGCCACATGGTTTCAGGGGTATTATTATTCCAGACCGGTTCAGGCAGCTGCAATGCAAAAATTGTTAAACATGGAAAATTGATAATTAGTCGGCGATGAGCAGATCAACGCCGGCTTTTTCATAAATTTCTTTTGTATTTTCGGATAATCCGGAGTCGGTGATTACCAGATTCAGATCATCAATAGAGGCATAGCTGGAGATGGATGAGGTGTCAAATTTGGTGTGGTCAATCAATGCAATTGTTTTAGCAGAAGCCTTGATACACATGCGTTTTAAATCTGCTTCGTAGATACTGAAATCGGTAAGTCCGTTTTCAACGGAGAAGCCGCGTGCAGAGACAAATGCAATGTCCGTATGAATTTTCTGTAGCAGATCCACACCAAGGAGACCTTCAATGGAAGAAGAGGCAGAGGTAACAATTCCACCGGTCAGGATAACGGTGATCCCGGGGATATCCTTCAGAGCCAGTGCAAGGTCAATGCCGTTTGTGATAACGGTAAGTTCTGTAAAGCCGGTCAGTTTCATGCCAAGTGTATAGGCAGTGGAGCTGGCATCTAAAAAGATGCACATGTGATCTTTTACCATGTGGATGGCATTTGCAGCAATTGCCTCTTTTTCTTTTTTATTTTCCAGTGCACGTTCATGAAAGAAATAGGCTTTTCCGGTAAGTTCTTTATTGTCTGCGGAGTTATCGTGGTAAAGTGCGCCTCCATGTGTTTTGGTTAGAAGTTTTTCTTTATCCATCTGGTTTAAATCGGTACGGATGGTTGTGGTGGAAACTCCAAGCATTTCACTGAGTTCATTTGTGGTTGCTTTTCGGTTTTGTTTCAAATATTCCAATATAAGTTTCTGACGTTCTAATTGCAGCATGATGATTTTTTATACTCCTTTATATTTACGAAAACACAGATTTCGAAAGTTTATATATAGGATACTATACATCGGAATTGCATTTTTTGCCAGTGAAAAGTGAAAACAAAAAAATTGGCAAAGAAGTGGATGAAAATCAGCAGCTGTGGTATGATAAGAAAAAAGCATAAGGAGGGGTTTTTATGCTAAAAGAGTGGGAAAAATCCGAAAAACCATCGGAGGAGGAAATTAAGGCACGGCTGGAAGCGGTAAAAGAGAAACTGGCACGGCAGCAGCTTTTGATCAAAGAGAAGAAAGTACCGGTTCTTGTTGTGCTTGAAGGCTGGGGAACGGCTGGAAAAGGTTATGCAATCGGCCAGATCATCCAGAATATTGATCCGCGTTTCTTTAAGGTGGTATCGATGCAGAAAAAGACGGAGGATGACAAGAGAAAACCGTTTTTGTACCGGCATTTTGCCAAAATTCCGGAAGCCGGACAGTTTGTATTTCTGGATACGGCATGGATGGATGAGATTACGGAGGAGCGTCTGCACGGAACCATTTCCGAGGATGTATATGCCAACCGGATTGAAAGTGTCCGCCGGTTTGAACGGCAGCTTACAGACAATGGCTATCTGGTCATGAAATTCTTTCTGCATATTTCAAAAAAGGAACAGTCACGGCGTATTGCACAGCTGGAGCATCAGAAGGACACAACATGGCGTGTCAGCAAAAAAGATTTGTGGCAGAATGAACATTATGAGAAATGTATGGATGTATTTTCCGGATATCTGAAAAATACAAATATGCCATCCGCACCCTGGTATATCATTGATGCAAAGTCCAGAAAATGGACAGAAGTACAGATTCTTGAGACGCTTACCCAGGGGATTGAGATTGCTCTGAGTAATCACCAGATGGCGGTTCCGCTTCTGCAGAATGTATTTCCGTTGAAAAAAATGCCGCTTCTTTGTGACATTCCGTTGGACAAGTGTATGGAGGAGGATGTCTATAAAAAGGAATTAAAGCAGCTTCAGCAGAGACTTGGAGAACTGCACAATCGTCTGTATCGTAAGAAAGTGCCGGTCATCATTGCCTATGAAGGGTGGGATGCAGCCGGAAAAGGCGGAAATATCAAGCGGATTACGGGAGCACTTGATCCGCGTGGATATGAGGTTCATCCGATTGCAAGTCCCGAGCCGCATGAGAAAGCAAGACATTATCTGTGGCGTTTCTGGACAAGGCTTCCGCGTACCGGGCATATTGCAATCTTTGACCGAACGTGGTATGGGCGTGTGATGGTCGAACGTCTGGAAGGGTTTTGCAGCGAGAATGACTGGATGCGTGCGTACAATGAAATTAATGAGTTTGAGAAGGAACTGCACGACTGGGGAGCCGTGATCATCAAATTCTGGGTGCAGATCGACAAAGATACGCAGCTTGCCCGTTTTACCGATCGGCAGAATACGCCCGAAAAGCAATGGAAGATTACAGAGGAAGACTGGCGCAACCGTGATAAGTGGGATGCGTATGAGGGGGCAGTCAATGAGATGATTCAAAAGACGAGCACTACCTATGCACCGTGGCATATCTTAGAATCCGTAGATAAAAAATATGCACGGATCAAAGCATTAAGAATCGTGATTGCTGAACTGGAAAAAGTGTTAGACTGACTGGAAAAATAAAAAAGGAATACCCCGGCAAACGGAATTTCCGTTGCCGGGGTATTTTTGCGACTTATGATGAAACATCGCAGAATTATGAATTTGCTTTTTTCAGGTTTTTCTGTGCTGTAGAAAGCATCAGCTTGATACGGTTGAGCTGGTTAACTTCTGATGCACCCGGATCATAATCGATTGCAACGATATTTGCGCCCGGATATTCGTGACGAATTTCCTTAATGACACCTTTACCGACGATATGGTTTGGCAGGCAGGCAAATGGCTGCGCACAGACGATGTTGGTTGCTCCCTGTGCAATCAGTTCAAGCATTTCTCCAGTTAAGAACCAGCCTTCGCCGGTCTGGTTACCGCAGGAGACGATATGCTCTGCCTGTTTTGCCAGATCCTGAATATATGCAGTTGGCTCAAAATGTTTACTCTTTGCAAGTTCATCCCTTGCATCCTTGCGCAGCCACTCAAAGAAGCGGATGAGCATATTGTTGATGCGCTTGGATTTTGCGGTAGCTCCAAGATAATCCGCCTTGAAATTCTGATTGTAGCAGCAGTACAGTAAGAAATCGGTCAGATCCGGTACGACTGCCTCAGCGCCTTCGGATTCGAGCAGATCCACAATATAGTTGTTGGCAGCCGGAAGGAACTTGACAAGGATCTCTCCAACCACACCGACACGCGGCTTTTTCTCATCCGTCATTGGCAGATTGTCAAAGTCGCGGATGATCTGACGGCACATTTTGCGATATTTACGGTGGGACAGAATCTTGGTGTTGCCAACAAAGTCAATGACACGTTTTTTCCATTTTTCGTGTAATGCGTTGGCAGATCCCGGTACCTTTTCGTATGGGCGCACACGGTAGAGACAGCGCATGAAGATGTCTCCGAATTCCAGAGCGTACAGACCATGCTGGATCAGGCTTGGTGTGAGTTTAAATCCCGGATTTTTCTCCAGACCGACCATGTTGATGGAGATGACCGGAATATCCGGGTGGCCGGCTTTGGTCAGTGCGCGGCGGATAAATCCAATGTAGTTGGTTGCACGACAGCCACCACCGGTCTGTGAGATCAGGATTGCTGTTTTGCTCAGGTTATATTTGCCGGACATTACCGCACTCATAATCTGTCCGATGACAATCAGGGACGGATAACATGCATCGTTATTTACATACTTTAAACCGACATCGACACATTCTCTGGCCGGAACATCCGGGATGACCAGATTGTAGCCTGCGGCACGGAAGGCCGGAACGAGAAGTTCAAAATGGATCGGTGACATCTGTGGACAGATGATGGTGTAATCTTTACGCATTTCCTCGGTAAAGATAACGCGCTCGTAATTTGCCGGCTTGATTTCGCGTTTTTCATGTTTTTTCTCTTTGACACGAATTGCAGCCAGAAGCGAACGGATACGGATACGGGCGGCACCGAGGTTGTTGACTTCATCAATCTTTAAGCATGTATAAATTTTTCCGGAATTGGTCAGAATATCGCTGACACAGTCGGTTGTTACGGCATCCAGTCCGCAGCCGAAGGAGTTCAGCTGGATGAGGTCCAGATCATCCCTGGTCTTAACGTAGTTTGCGGCGGAGTACAGCCGGCTGTGGTACATCCACTGATCCATGACAATAAGCGGGCGTTCCAGATTCCCCAGATGGGAAATGGAATCTTCTGTCAGTACACACATACCGTAGGAAGTAATCATTTCCGGAATACCGTGATTGATTTCCGGATCAACATGGTATGGACGACCGGCCAGCACGATACCGCGGCGATGGTGTTCTTCCATATATTTCAATACTTCTTCGCCCTTCTTCTGCATCTCCAGACGGGTCATGGCAAGTTCTTTCCAGCCTTCGGATACGGCATCACGTACTTCGGCTTCCGGAATATGGAATTCTTTCTTAAAACAGTCTACGAGCTGTTTGGAAAGGATTTCTTCGTTTGTAAACGCCATGAACGGGTTTAAGAACCGCATCTGTCCACTCGTAATTTCCTCAACATTGTTTTTAATGTTTTCGGAATAAGAAGTTACGATCGGGCAGTTGTAGTGGTTGTTTGCATCCGGAAACTCGTTGCGCTCGTAAGGAATCGCCGGATAGAAAATAAAATCTACATTCTGGTGGATCAGCCAGGAAATATGACCGTGCGCCAGTTTCGCCGGGTAGCATTCGGATTCGCTTGGAATAGAATCAATGCCGAGTTCGTAGATTTTTCGTGTGGACTGCGGAGAGAGAACCACACGGAAACCGAGCTTCTTAAAGAACGTTGCCCAGAACGGATAGTTTTCATACATGTTCAGTACACGCGGAAGTCCGACGGTCCCGCGGGTTGCTTCGGCTTCTGACAGAGGTTCATAAGCAAAAATACGTTTGTTCTTATATTCGAAGAGGTTTGGAATATTCTCTTTGTTTTTTTCTTTTCCAAGTCCGCGCTCACAGCGGTTTCCGGTAATATACTGACGGTTGTCTGAAAACTTATTGATCGTCAGCAGACAGTGGTTTGTACATCCCTGGCAGCGTGCAAGCTTGGTAGTGTAGGACAGTTTATTGATCTGTTCAATGGACAGCATCGTCGTCTGATAGCCGGCTTCGTGACGTTCGCGGGCAATCAGTGCGGCACCGAAAGCACCCATGATTCCGGCAATGTCCGGACGGGTTGCGTGGACACCGGCAATTTTTTCAAAACTGCGCAGAACGGCGTCATTGTAGAAAGTACCACCCTGAACAACAATATTTTCTCCCAGATCTTTGGCATCGGACAGTTTGATCACCTTAAATAATGCGTTTTTGATTACAGAGTAGGCAAGTCCGGCAGAGATATCGGCAACGGAGGCGCCTTCCTTTTGTGCCTGTTTTACCTTTGAGTTCATAAATACGGTACAGCGGGTACCAAGATCAATCGGATGTTTGGCAAACAGTGCTTCTTTGGCGAAATCCTGCACCGTGAAGTTTAAGGATTTTGCAAAAGTTTCAATGAAAGAACCGCAGCCGGAAGAACATGCTTCGTTTAACTGAACCGAATCTACGGTCTGGTTCTTGATCTTGATGCATTTCATGTCCTGACCGCCGATGTCTAAAATACAGTCAACTTTTGGATCAAAGAAAGCGGCGGCATAGTAATGGGCGACGGTTTCTACCTCGCCGTCATCAAGCATCAATGCAGCTTTCAAAAGAGCTTCCCCGTATCCGGTGGAGCAGGAGTGTACAATGTGCGCACTCTCCGGAAGCAGACGGTAAATTTCCTGAATGGAACGGATGGCAGTTGCAAGCGGGCTTCCGTTATTGTTGTCATAGAATGAATACAGAAGTTTTCCGTCCTCGCTGACAAGTGCGATCTTTGTTGTCGTGGAACCTGCGTCAATACCGAGATAGCAGTTTCCGGAATAGTTTTTCAGGTCACCGGTTTCTACATGATTGTTTCCGTGCCGGCTGGTAAAAGCATCGTAATCTTCCTGGCTGGCAAACAGCGGGTCCAGACGGGCAACTTCAAACTCCAGCTTAATGCCGGTGGAAAGACGCTGCTGCAGAGATCCTAAAGTGGTCTCTACGTCTTTCTTATAATTTAATGCGGAACCGATCGCTGCAAACAGATGCGAATTTTCCGGTGTAATTGCGTGCTCATCATCGAGATTTAACGTGCGGATAAACGCTGCTTTCAGTTCGGATAAAAAATGCAGAGGACCACCGAGAAATGCCACATGTCCGCGGATCGGTTTACCACAGGCAAGTCCACTGATCGTCTGATTGACAACCGCCTGGAAAATAGAGGCAGACAGATCTTCGCGAGTTGCACCCTCATTGATGAGCGGCTGGATATCTGTCTTGGCAAATACACCACAGCGCGCTGCAATCGGATAGATTGCTTTATAATTTTTGGCATATTCATTTAATCCGGAAGCATCGGTCTGGATCAGGGATGCCATCTGATCAATGAACGAACCTGTACCGCCGGCACAGATACCGTTCATACGCTGTTCGACATTACCGCCTTCAAAATAGATGATCTTGGCATCTTCTCCGCCGAGCTCGATTGCAACATCGGTCTGTGGCGCATAATGAGTGAGAGCAGTGGATACTGCAATAACCTCCTGCGTAAACGGAACCTCCAGATGCTTTGCAAGGGTCAGTCCGCCTGATCCGGTAATAACAGGAGAAACAGAAAGATCCCCCAGTTCGTTGGATGCTTTGGCAATTAAGGACGCCAGTGTCTCCTGAATATTTGCAAAATGACGCTCGTAATCGGAAAACAGGATGTTGTCCTGTGAGTCGAGGATTGCAATTTTGACGGTGGTGGAACCAATATCAATTCCAAGTTTATGTAACTGCTTGTCACTCATAAATGTAACCTCCATGTGTAAGTAACTAAACTTATTATAAATAAGTATGATTTCAAAACAAAACCTAAAACATTATACGACAAGAATTGACAAAAGACAACGACTGAAAACATAAAGATTTTATAAAATGTTGGAAAGAACGTGCCGCTGCGTTGACAAGAGGGATTTGAAAACCGTATAATTGGTTGACAGAAAGGTCAGAAGTGACCGTAACCATACATACACTATTCTATGTAGACAGGAGACAGATTTATGAACTGGATGGATAAACTGGAACGCAAATGGGGACGACATGCGGTCGCCAATCTGAGCAGATATTTTGTACTTGCGCAGGTGATTGGATACGTGGTACAGCTGACGGCACCCGGACTCATGAGTTATATGAATTTTGATATGGGCAGTATTCTGCACGGACAGATCTGGAGAGTTGTGACATGGATTTTTACACCGACGGCATCGCTGGATGTTTTTGGAATCTTATTTCTGTTCTGTGTGCTTATGTGGGGCAGTTCGCTGGAATCCATGCTTGGAACATTCCGCATGAATGTATTTTTGTGGGGAAGTGTGATTTTGTGTGACATTGTGGGTGCGATCGTATATGTTGTTACGCGGATTCTGCTGGGATATGGTTTTTCTCCGTATCTGTCCACGTATTATATTCTGATGTCCATGCTGCTGGCGCTGGCCATGTGCATGCCGGAGGGAGAGGTACGCCTGTATTTTGTCCTTCCGATCAGGATGAAATGGATGTTAATTTTTGAACTTGTATATCTGGGATATCAGGTGGTTCGTATATTCTCGATCGGAATTGCAAGTTATGGAACCGGAATGGGAATTCTCGTGGGTGTTTTAAACTGCGTACAGATTGTGGTTCCGGTACTCAATATGTTCTGGTTTTTCCATGCAATGAAGACCCGTTTGTCCGGAAAACAAAAGAAACGCCAGAAAGAATTCCGGGCACAGTTCAGTCAGCCTCGTCCGGGGTCCGGCATTGCACGTCACAAATGTGCCATCTGTGGTAGAACCGAGCTGACAAATCCGGAATTACAGTTCCGTTATTGCAGCAAATGCGTGGGAAATCGTGAATACTGTCAGGATCATCTGTTTACCCACCAGCACGTAAAATAAAATTTAGTGAGTGGAAAAGAAAAAAATCATGAAGAAAAAGTTTTTAAGTGTTTTGCTTATCGTTGCGGTTCTGATAGGAATGGCAGGTGTCAGCGGAACACAGACAGAATCAGGAGAACAGAAAGCAGACAAAGAACAAAAGCAGCAGGAAAACGAACAGACTGCGGAAACGAAAGTGGAAATTCCACCGGAAAATGAGGAAGAACAAAAGGGATGGATCGGTGTTATCTTAAACGGAGATGAGACAGAAGCCTATACACTGGCACATATTGACGGAATCCGGGCGGCAGCAGAAAATGTCAGTCTTCCGGAGCAGGATATCATCTGGAAAGAGCGTGTCGGTGCGAATGATGGCTGCAAAAGTGCGGTAAAGGATCTTATCAGACAGGGATGTGAGATTATTATTGCAAACAGCGCCATCTATGAAGAAGCAATAAAAAGTGAAGCAGAAAAGAATCCGGAAGTTGATTTTGTAGTTATCAACGATTCAAAGACACAGAGTACGGTAACGGAAGACGGAACAGAACTCACAAATCTTTACAATGTACATATGGATACCTACGAAGCTTCTTATGTGGCAGGAGTCACGGCCGGAATGAAAGTAGCAAAGCTGAAGGAAAAGAAAAAGATTCCCGCAAAGAGTTTTGACGAAAAGAAAAATGTAAAACTGGGATATGTGGCGGCAGAGGCAAACGATGATGCACATGCAGATATTAATGCCTATTACCTGGGAGTAAAGGCCGTCTGTAAAAAGGTTGTTTTACAGGTAGAATACATAGATGCCTGGAATAACAGTGATGCGGAGGCAACCGCGGCCGGAGATCTGATCCGGAGCGGGTGTGTGGTTCTTGCATCCAATACCGATCTGGATGCTGTTATGCAGATGGCTGAAAATGCAAAAGAAAGCGGAAAATGCGTATACGCGGTTGGAAGAAACTCTGATATGCGTCAGATGGCAGGAAAGGCCGCGCTGACTTCGGTTGTCAGTGTGTGGTCGGTTTATTATACAGAGCTGTTTGATGCAAAGCTGAATGGCCGCTATATGGAACAGAACTGGAATGGCGGATATGCACAGGGAGCGGTTACAATTTCTACACTGGGAAAAAGTGCATCATCCGGAACCGGTGACAGAGTGAAAAAAACGGAAGAAAAAATAAAAAACGGGAAGAAACAGATTGCATATTTTTCAACACGTGCGCTGGACGGAATTCTGGAATCCGAAAAAGGACAGGAGCAATAGCGTACACAGGCGCGTTCCGGTTGACAAATATCGGGAATATCCCTATAATTATTCTTATTTGAGGAGTGCTGGAGGAATAGACATATGGAAAATGAAGCGGTTTCCAAGAATTTTATTGAACAGATTATTGAAAAGGACCTGGCAGAGGGACATTGTGAAACGGTAAAAACCCGTTTTCCACCGGAGCCAAACGGATATCTGCATATCGGACATGCAAAGTCCATTCTTTTAAATTCAGGGTTAGCAAAAAAGTACGGAGGAGAATTCAATCTCCGCTTTGATGATACAAATCCGACAAAAGAGAAACTTGAGTTTGTAGAGTCTATTAAGGAAGACGTAAAATGGCTTGGAGCAGATTGGGGAGATCGTCTCTTCTTTGCATCAAATTACTTCGATCAGATGTATGAAGCAGCGATTAAACTGATTAAAAAGGGAAAAGCATATGTATCCGATCTGTCTGCAGACGAAATCCGTGAGTATCGCGGTACTCTGACAGAGCCGGGAAAAGAAGACCCATATGCCAAAAGAAGCGTAGAGGAAAATCTTGCGCTGTTTGAAGAAATGAAGGAAGGAAAATGTGAGGATGGAAGTCGTGTACTTCGTGCACGGATTGATATGACTTCTTCCAATATCAATATGAGAGATCCGATCCTTTATCGTGTGGCACATATGACACATCACAATACCGGGGACAAGTGGTGTATTTATCCGATGTACGATTTTGCACATCCGATTGAGGATGCAATCGAGGGAATAACCCATTCCATCTGTACTCTGGAGTTCGAGGATCACAGACCGTTGTATGACTGGGTTGTGACAGAACTTGGATATAAGACCAGTCCGGAAGGGACTCCGAAGCAGATCGAGTTTGCAAAACTGTATCTGACAAATGTTGTAACCGGAAAACGTTATATCAAGCGTCTGGTTGAGGAGAAGATTGTAGATGGATGGGATGATCCACGTCTGGTTTCCATTGCAGCGCTGCGCCGCAGAGGATATACACCGGAATCCATTCAGAAATTTATCGAACTTGGAGGTATTTCCAAGGCAAACAGTTCTACGGATTATGCAATGCTTGAGTACTGCATCCGTGAGGATCTGAAGATGAAACGTCCACGTATGATGGCAGTTTTAGATCCGGTAAAGGTTGTCATTGACAATTATCCGCAGGGCCAGACGGAGGAACTTCCGGTGGACAATAATCTGGAAAATCCGGAACTCGGAAAGAGAACCGTTCCGTTTACCAGGGAAATTTATATTGAACGGGATGATTTTATGGAAGAACCGCCGAAGAAATATTTCCGTATGTTCCCGGGAAATGAAGTACGTCTCATGAATGCATATTTCGTGAAATGTGTCGGATTTGAAAAGGATGAGAGCGGGAAAGTTACGGTTATCCACTGCACATATGACCCGGCATCAAAAGGCGGAAACAGCCCGGATGGAAGAAAAGTAAAGGGAACCATTCACTGGGTATCGGCAGAACACGGAAAGAAAGTAACGGTTCGCTTATATGAGAACCTCATTAATGAAGAACTTGGCGTATATAATGAAGACGGAAGTCTGAATCTGAATCCGAATTCCCTGACTGTCCTGACAGAGAGCATTGTAGAGCCGGCATTGTTAGAGGCAAAACCATATGAGAGTTTTCAGTTTGTAAGAGAAGGATTTTTCTGCGCAGATTATAAGGATTCAAAGCCGGGAGCGCCTGTATTTAACAGAATTGTTTCTTTGAAGAGTTCTTTTAAGCTGCCGAAAAAATAAAGAATAGACAAAAAGAGGCGTAGAATGAATTTATTATCGGGATTGGAAAAATTTGGTCTGGATCAGATGGATACAGACCACCTCTTTGAAGAGGAAAAAAGTGATACACCTGCACGGAAAGCACCGGAACCGGTGCCAAAAAAAGAACCGGTTCACAGCGAAACTGAGTTCTTACTGGATAAATCCATCCGTTGTCCGGTATGTGATAATGTTTTCCGTACAAGAATGGTAAAAACTGGACGGGTAAAGCGCATGGAACCGGATTTTGATCTACGTCCGCGTTTTCAGTACATTGATACAAATAAATATGATGTATCGTCCTGCCCACAGTGCGGATATACGGCGATGAACCGCTATTTTACCCATTTGTCTACCGGTCAGGTCAAGATGATTGAAGAAGGGGTATGCCATAAGTTCAAAGGGCAGAAGCAGCCAAAAGAAGAACCGATGGAGCCGTATTCTTACGAAAAAGCCATTGAGCGGTATAAACTGGCTTTATATAATACACTGGTGAAAAAGGGAAAGAACAGTGAAAAGGCATATGAGTGCCTAAAGATATCCTGGCTGTACCGCGGCTGGATTGAGGAGCTTTCCAAGGCAAAAAAGAAAGATGAAAAAACACTTGCCGAATGCCGGAAAGAAGAAGCCACGTATTATGAACAGGCATATGAGGGATTTTTAAAAGCGATTGCATCCGAAAATTTCCCAATGTGCGGAATGGAAGAAAGTACCGTAAACCTGTTGATGGCGAATATAGCTTATAAACTTGGAAAGGTGGACATTGCATCCAGATTCATTTCCATGATTCTGACTTCACAGGCAGCTTCCCGAGTGGCAAAAGACCGAGCGATGCTTTTAAAAGAAGAGATTATTGCAAAACTGCACGGCAAAGGATAATCTATGGCTGGAAAATTTTATGCGGTAAAAAAGGGAAAAGTTCCGGGAATTTATACCTCATGGGATGCATGTAAAAGTATGGTGCATGGATTTCCGGGAGCTGTCTATAAAGGGTTTGCGACACGCGCAGAAGCGGAACAGTTTCTGGAAGAAAAAAAAGAGGAACAAAAGGAACCGGAAAATTATGCGTTTGTCGACGGTTCGTTTAACAGTGCTACTTCCGTCTATGGATATGGCGGATTTCTCGTGACAAAGGGAGAACGTCACGTGATCAGCGGAAGCGGCAATGATCCCCAGATGGCATCGATGCGCAATGTGGCAGGAGAGGTGTTAGGCAGCATGGCTGCAGTAAAAGAAGCTGTTGCCATGGGACTTACCGACTTAACCATTTATTATGACTATATGGGAATAGAGATGTGGGCAACCGGAGCCTGGAAGCGGAACAAACAGGGAACGATTGCCTATTATGATTTTATACAGTCCGTGAATGATAAAATTTCCCTTCATTTTGTGAAAGTGAAAGGACATTCCGGGGTAGAAGGAAATGAAGAGGCGGACCGGTTGGCAAGACTTGCTGCCGGGGTAGATTAGACAGACAGGGGTGACAAAGTGAGCGTATTTAATGTAGAACTGAAAAAAGTGGTGGATGACAGTTACGATATTGAGATGGGGTATCGTCTGGAGGATCAACTGGTAGAGGATTTAGAGACCGGTCTTCTGGGAAAAATCAGGAAGTTTGCCGTGATCACGGATTCCAATGTACTGGATCTGTATGCAAAACCAATCAGTGAAAAGCTGAGCAAGGCTGGATTTAAAGTGGAACTGTTCGTATTTCCCGCAGGAGAAAAAAGTAAGACCAGACAGACGAAGGCGAAGATTGAAGATGCCATGCTGGAAAAAGGGTTCCGCAGAGATTGTGCTGTGATTGCAATCGGCGGAGGTGTTGTTACGGATCTGGCAGGATTTCTGGCAGGAACATATGGCAGAGGCGTACCGTTTATCAATTATGCGACCACACTTCTGGCTGCTGCAGATGCATCCGTGGGCGGAAAGACTGCCGTTGATACACCGCTTGCAACGAATCTGATTGGACTTTTCAATCAGCCGCGCAAGGTCTACATTGATATTGCCGCATGGAAAACCCTTCCGAAACGTCAGATGGCAAGCGGCATGGCAGAGACCATCAAGCATGCATGTCTGGCGAGCCGTGAAATGTTTGAGTTTATCGAGGAAAACTTGGATGATATTATGAGTTTCCAGAAGTTTGCCTGCGAATATATCGCAGAGAACAACTGTAAGATCAAGTATGATGTTGTTATGAAAGACGAGAGAGAAAGCGGACTGCGCGAAGTCCTGAATTTAGGACACACGGTGGGACGCGCCATTGAAACTGTCAGTGACTACCGGCTTCTGCACGGCGAGGCACTTTCCATCGGAATGGCGGCTATGGTACTGCTTTCGGCACGCCTTGGCTATATGTCAGAGGAAGAGGCAGAGCGTGTGACTAAGCTGTATGCGCGTGTGGGACTTCCGACAAGAATTCCGGATTATATTGATCGTGAGGCTCTGGTTAAGAAGCTTTATACCGACAAAAAGGTGCGTGACGGAAAGTTACGCTTTGTGATCGAAAAAGGCATTGGCGATGTAGTGGAGTTTGCACCGAATGTGTATGCCAAGCCGATCGAGGAGAGTCTGGCAAGAGAGATTATTATGGAACTGTAAAGGTTATACGAGGACGATGGGCTGTCGGTATTCGTTTGGTAATTCGGTCTGTATCTGCATGGAAGATGTAGTGCGGTACAGATCAGCACAGGCTACATCGTGTAAAAAACGTTTGTATGCAATTCCATGAAGGATAGAAGAAGCATCTGCAACTTTGGTAATCAAAGGAACGGATGCTTCTTTTTTGATGGCAGAAAGAAGCACAGAGGAATCCCTGCGGAAACCAAGCACCCGCAGATACGGAATACCATCCGGCTGCCAGAGCGCAGCATAATCGTCCTGCCGGATGTTGAGCAGGATGTGGAGCAGTGCACGGCAGATGCGTGTGTATGTTGTATTTTTGCTTTTTAAGAGATCGGCAAACTGCGAAAAGCTTAAAAAATGTTCAAGCTGCTGTGTGATCCGGTGGGACAGATCCTTGCCACAGTCTGCAAAGCCAGCATAGCCTCCATCGTACAGTGCCCATAACCGGGTGTAGAGAGCCTGAGAAAAAGCATCCGTGTCCAGAAGAAGGTTCTGCTGTGCCAAAGTGGCAAGGAGGGAGGCGGAAGTATCGGGAAGCATCTGCGAAAGTTCGAAATCAAAGCTGCCTGTACTTATGAACATGGAATGGTTGTGGTTACCATCATTTTCAGATGGCACAAGCAGTGCGTTTCTTATGGCAGTTGCAGAGGCGTAGGTTACGCCTGTTTTTGTGCTGTGATAGCCTTCCCCGATACGTTGGACCGGCATACTGGAAAAAGTTCTGTCATGTACGCTGTTTATGGAATTCCAGCGGGCGATTGCTTTTTCGTATTCTAAGGCCAGAATATTGTTCGGAGATGCCAGAAAAGAAGAAACCGCATCAGAAGAAAAGGAAGGCAGCAGGGAACACAGTGCGTGGCTTCGTGCGACAGGAAACGGATTTCCCTGCTTCATGTTATAAGAAACCAGCATCTGATAGTCCGAAGCATTTTTGGAAAGAACTTCGACAATTGCCTGCATAAGTTCTTTTTCCGGAGTTTCACAGCCATAGCAGAGCGTGTCAACGACGCCTGTTTTTCCGAGAAGCTGTACGCCTCCGGCAGCAAAATATTCCGCGGAAGCGGTCGCCCATACAGCCGGAAGTTCGAGTACCAGATCGGCACCGCCGAGAAGTGCCATGCGGGTGCGCGTGTATTTGTCGGCAATGGCAGGAACACCGCGCTGTAAGAAATCTCCGCTCATGGCAACGATCACAAAATCTGCTCCTGTAAGGTGGCGTACGGTTTCAATCTGATATTGGTGTCCGTTGTGAAACGGATTGTATTCGGCGATAATTCCTGCTGTTTTCACGTTTGCCTCCTGTTCGGTCGTTTCTTCTGTCTGTTTTTCTGTTAAAATATTAACACCTGTCTCTTATACACATCTGACGCTGCCGACGACTCCTTACGT
>ENA-OZGS01000233-OZGS01000233.1-human-gut-metagenome-genome-assembly--contig:-NODE-233-length-21756-cov-7.357772_pt1 | contig 21756 bp, 16 predicted proteins | sample MGYA00245121_ERZ653667 | MGnify/ENA primary metagenome ERZ653667 (study PRJEB26926, sample SAMN06165248) | human gut metagenome | biome: ENVO:00009003; feature: ENVO:2100002; material: ENVO:00002003...
GAGATAGGCTCCGGTCTCGTGGGCTCGGAGATGTGTATAAGAGACAGATGTTGGAGGAAGACAAACTGATCGCATTTGTAGATGGTTTTGTAACCGATGAGGCAGATTTGACAGATGAAATGTATGAGAAGGCTGCTATGCACAACGAGGATGGTGCATGGCAGATGATATTCGGTGTCAATACACTTCCGGCTTATCGTAAACACGGATATGCAGGACAACTGATCCAATGTGCAATTAAGGATGCAAGAGAGCAGGGCAGAAAAGGTCTTGTGTTGACCTGCAAGGAAAAACTGATCAAGTATTATGCAAAATTTAGTTTTGTTGATGAAGGTGTGTCCGATAAATCCACACACGGAAACGCTGTGTGGCATCAGATGCGGCTGACTTTTTAATTCATTGTAATGCGTATAAGTAATCGAAAAATCAATCGTATTTTTTTACGATTGATTTTTTGATTGCTTTTGCATATAAATAGCTTACATTGTTTTTGCAACGATTTTCTCATCGTCATTCTGAATCTCGTTGGTGCTTTTTCCTTTCTTATGATTGATAAATAATGTCCGGAAGATCAGTCTTGCAAGCGGTCCTACAAAAATAAGCTGCAGCGGAAATGCCATGATAAAATTTTTGCAATAGGTCATAAGATAATCCGGTATAAAGTTGGCGGTAAATCCATGTCCGTGATAGACACCGATCACACTGGCGAATGCAACCTGCCAGATTACCGTGAAAGTCTGGATCGCAAAGATGATAAAAATCGGCCGGTCGCCAGGCTGGACAACGCGGAAGGCGCACATTTTTGAGAGATGACCGGACACGAAATAGGCAAGCAATCCGATGATGATATACTCTATCCACATTCCCTTCAATGCAATAAGAAAGGTCGTATTTGTAAAGCTTCCTGTTGCGAGTACCGTGTTATAGACTGTCATGACATAGACCATCATCCATGCGGTGATCGCTGTAAAAAATATGGATTCTCCTCGTGTTCTAGGCATTTTCTTTTCCTCCGTTGTATTTTTGAATCGCATCAAGAATGAGTTTCATAACCATAGTGTTTCCTTTCCGACAACAAAAAAAGACAACAAATGCTGCCCGTCCGTCTGACAGTGGACAGGTGACATTTATTGTCTGATATGTGTCTTGTATTTAATTTGTTTTTACAACTCTTGCATTTTAGCAGAAAAATGAAATTAAAGTCAAGTAAAAAATTTTTTACGGTTGTTTTCTATGGCGTTTCCGGTTGTTAATAAATTCTATGCATGCTATATTGGTAGGAGTGAGGTAAGAGTAACGAGGATAAGAACAGCAACAATGGAGGAAAATCATATGGGTTTGGTCCAAACGTTACGATAGCAACTGCGAATCATCCGATTGGGCCATCACTTCGTGAAAATGCGATGCAGTATAACAAGACCGTTCATATTGGGGAAAATATCTGGATCGGCGCAGGGACTATTATAGTTCCGGGAGTTACAATTGGAAAAAATTCAGTAATTGGCGCAGGAAGTGTTGTTGTAAAAGATATTCCTGATAATGTTGTTGCGGTAGGAAATCCATGTTGTGTGCTGCGTAAAATCGGAGAACATGATCATGAATTCTTTTATAAAAATGAAAAGATTGACTGGGAAAAACTGTAGAACTATGTTAAAACTAACAAAGAAAGTTAAAAGGTTATAATGGTCTCGATTTTCTTTACCATTGAATTTTTTTTTTAAAGATATGGTATACTCGGTTTAATCAGTTGAACGAAAGCGAGGATATTAAAATGGATATATTAGAGACCATGAAAGCGCGACACAGCGTAAGACAGTATAAAAATCAGGCAATTGAATCTTCAAAGAGAGAAAAAATCAATGCGTTGATAAAAGATGTTAATGCGGAAAGTAAACTGTCGATACAGGTTTTTTACGATGAACCGAAATGTTTTGATTCATTTATGGCTCATTACGGAAAATTTGAAAATGTAAAGAATTATATCGCGATTGTCGGAAATAAGAATGATCAGGAAAAGGCAGGATATTATGGCGAGAAGATTGTGCTGAAATGTCAGAAACTTGGGCTTAATACCTGCTGGGTGGCAATGACGCATGGAAAATCAAAAGCGCAGATCAAAAGAGGACAGAAGCTACTCATTATTATCTCACTGGGATATGGAGAAACACAGGGAGTTCCACATAAAAGCAAAAGTATCGCAGAACTTGGACAGGCGGATCAGAAGAACGAATGGTTTGAAAAAGGTATGGAAGCGGTAAGTCTTGCACCAACTGCTGTCAATCAGCAGAAGTTTTATTTTGAACTGAAAAACGGAATTGTAACAGCCAAAAATCTTGGTGGTTTTTATTCCAGGATTGACCTTGGAATTGTAAAATATCACTTTGAGGTCGTGACAGGACATGAGGTAAAATAATGCCGGACATTATTATCGTAGAGGACAACAGGGAGATCGGAACACTTTTGTGCGATTTCCTGCGAAAAGAAAATTATACGGTGAGCCTTGTGGACACTGGGGAGAAGGCACTTCAGATCTTTGAGCAGTACGGTGCCAATCTTGTTGTGATTGACATCGGTCTGCCGGGGGTGGACGGTTATTCCGTCTGTTCCAAAATAAGGGAGACTTCAAACGCACATATTATGATCGCGACTGCAAGAGACGACAAGGAAAGCACATTAAAAGGCTTGCAGATCGGCGCGGATGATTACATCTGTAAGCCTTATGATATCGATATTCTGATTGCCAAGATCAACGGCATTTTCAAACGAAAATATGCATTGGACGAAATCGTATGCGACAATCTGAAATTGAACAATGTCACGCAGACACTCACCGTGAACCAAACACCGGTCAATGTCACGGAAAAGGAATTCCAGCTGCTGAAACTGCTGGTCGAAAATAAAGGAACGACATTGAAGAAAGAATACCTGTTCAACCGCATCTGGGGAAGCAACAGTGAATCGGAGCCGCAGACGCTCACGGTACATATCAAGTGGCTGAGGGAAAAGATAGAACAGGATTCGAAGAAGCCGAAACACATTATTACGGTTTGGGGAACGGGATACCGATATGAATAATTACAAAAAATTTGTAGCAAAGTTTTGTGGAGTGGAGCTGCTTATTATTGCACTTGCGAATATCGTTTATTATGTGACAGCAAATAATCAGAAACCGTGCATTTCGCGTGTGCAGGATAAAACCGAAACAATCTACAGGATCATTTATACACAGACAGACGACAGAACCTGGATTCTCATGGATATTGCCTTGGGAATTCTGTTTTTGCTGTCTGTTTTTCTGATTTGTTATATCGGAAAGAAGATCATAAAGCCGTTTGAACAGATGCAGTCGCTGACCGAGGATCTGGCGAAAGGCAATCTCTCGGTGCCGGTCAAAGCCGAAAAAAGCAAATTCTTAGGCAGATTCCTATGGGGAATGGATATGCTGCGCGAAACATTGGAGAGCAACAAAGAAAAAGAACTTGCGCTGCAAAAAGAAAAAAAGACGCTGATCCTGTCGCTGACACATGACATCAGGACGCCGTTATCTGCGATCCGGCTGTATGCGAAGGCGCTGGCAGAAAATCTTTATACGACCGGGGAGCGGCGTGTCGAAGCATGTCAGGGGATTGAAAAGAACGTAAAAGAGATTGAGGAGTATGTCAATGAGATCACGCTCGCATCGAGAGAGGATTTCCTGCAACTGAGTGTCAATCCGGGGGAAGTGTATCTGTCCCATGTGATCGATGCGATCCGGGGACTTTATGAGGAAAAACTGCATAATTTACATACCGGATTTCAGATTGCATCCTACACGGATCTGTTGCTGAAAGGGGATGCGGACCGGCTGATCGAGGTGTTGCAGAACCTTTTGGAAAACGCGATCAAATACGGGGACGGCAAGTGTATTTCCATCGACTTTTCGGAGGAAGAGGACTGCAGACTGATCACGGTAAGAAATTCCGGATGCAGCTTAAAGCAGGAAGAACTCATAAATCTGTTTGATTCTTTTTATCGCGGAAGCAATGTCGGCTTGGCGGATGGTTCGGGACTCGGACTGTATATCAGCCGGCAGTTGATGCAAAAAATGGATGGGGAAGTATTTGCGGAAATTAAGGAAGATGATTTCTGCGCGACAGTTGTTGTGCGAAAGGCATAATGTGCATTTAAGGATTGTTTAATAATTTCTCCTGTAAGATGAGTACATCAAACGAGGGGAGGAACGTTAAAATGCTTTTTCGTATTTTGAAAAAAGATTTGAAAAGAAAAAAAGTAATGAACGCAATATTGCTTTGTTTTATTCTGCTGGCAACGATGTTCGTAGCGAGCGGAATCAGCAATGTTGTTTCCGTCATGAACGGAACGGATTCCTATCTGGATAAGGCGGGGATCGGCGATTATGTGGTCATCTCGATGGGTGCGGACAGCAAAGCGTCCATCGATGAGATCCTGCATGAGATGGAATCCATCCGGGATTATCGCATTGAGCCGGTTGTATTCGGAGAAAAATCCAATCTGAAAGATATGCACGGAGAAGAACTGGAGGCAAAGAATTCTGTTATTTACCAGTCCATCGAGGACAGCCGGCTTAAATTCTTTGATAAAGAGAATAAGCAGATTACCCAGATCAAGCCGGGGCATGCATATGCAACCGGTGATTTTATGGAGAAAAATCATTTGCAGCCGGGGGATAAAATCAGGATTATGCACAACAGTATTTCTTTTATGGTAACGCTGGATGGTATGGCAAAAGATGCGCTTTTAGGGTCTTCCATGATGGGCAACAGCCGTTTCCTTTTTCATCGGGAGGAGATCGAGAAGCTGCTTTCGGATGAAACCATTTACAATGGGTATCAGGGACAGATCAGCTATATTGATCTAAAGGATGAGGCAGGCGTATCGGAGATTGCTTCGGCTATTTCACAGGCTCCGGGCATCATGTTTTCCGGCGCACGTTCGCTGATAAAAATGTGCTATGTCATGGATATGATCGTTGCGTTTACGATGCTGATTTTAAGTATCTGCCTGATCATCGTGTCGTTTGTCGTATTAAAGTTTTCCATCTCGTTTACGATCTTTGAGGAGTTTCGTGAGATCGGTGTGATGAAAGCAATCGGTATCAGCAATTTCAAGATCCGGAGTCTCTACCTGACAAAGTATCTGATGTTGGCAGTAATAGGAGCGTTTGTGGGATTTTTTATGAGTATCCCGTTTTCTGATCTGTTACTGCGATCGGTCAGCAGCAATATGGTTCTGGAGGCGGATAACCATTTCCTGTTGTCGGTTCTGGGGGCAATTCTGGTCGTTATTGTCATTCTGCTGTATGCTTTTCGCTGCACGAAGCTGGTGAAGAAGTCTTCTCCGATCGATGCGATCCGTTCCGGTCAGACGGGGGAACGTTATAAGAAAAAATCGCCGTTTCGTCTGGTCAAAAGCCATGGAAGCACCGGTTTCTTTATGGCGGTCAATGATGTGTTCAGCGCACCGAAACGGTACATGACGATCATAACTACATTCTTTTTATGCACGCTGTTTGTGCTTGTATTTGTCAACGTCTCATCAACCATGCGAAGCGATACGTTTATTACAACATTCGGAACGCGGAGTGATCTGTACTACACCGATCTGACGGAAGCGATGAGTTGTATGAATCCGGATGGAAGAAAGCAGATCGAGGAGTACTTTGCAAAAACGGAAGCGCTGTTTAAGAAAAATGGAATGCCTGCGAAAATGTGTGTGGAAACGCAGTACAAATATAAGGTTCATTTTGACGGAAAAGATTATTCCATCAGTTGTCAGCAGGGAATCCATACGAAAGCATCCGCGTATGAATATATCAATGGGGTAGTTCCGCAAAACAAAAATGAGATTGCGATTACACCGACGGTCAGCAAATTGACCGGGGCGAAACTCGGAGATACCGTAACGATTGATTTTGGGAAAGAGACACTTGACTGCGTTGTGGTTGCTTATTTCCAAAGCATGAATCAGCTTGGAGAGGTCATACGCCTTCACGAGGATGCACCGACCGATTTTACCTATATTGCGAATGTTATGAGTTATCAGATCGATTTTGACGACCATCCTTCTGCGAAGGAGATAGAGATTCGAAAAGAAAAAATCAAAAAGCTTTTTGACAATGAAAAAGTAATGAATGCCACGGAATACTGTGACGACTGTATGGGAGCGGCATCGACGATGGAATCGGTACAGTATCTGCTTCTTGGAATTACACTGATCGTCGTGCTTCTTGTATGTATTCTGATGGAGCGGTCATTTCTTGCGGACGAGAAAAGCCAGATCGCGGTTCTTAAGGCGATGGGATTCGGTAACAAACGGGTGATGGAATGGCATATGACACGATTCGGTATTGTTACGCTTGTGGCTGTTTTTTTGGCAGCAATCTGTTCCATTCCGGCAACATATCTGATCGGCAATCCGATATTCGGCATGATGGGGGCCGGAAAAGTGGCTTATGTGATCCGTCCGTGGAAAATCTTTTTCCTGTATCCGGGCATTATTTTCCTTATGACGCTTCTGGCATCGGGAATGACAGCATTACAGATCCGGACGATTAAGAGCAACGACACAACCAATATAGAGTAAATGGAGGAAAATCTTATGGCAGCATTGCTTTGTGCAAAAGATCTTTGCAAAACCTATGTAATTGATAAAAGGCAGAATAATGTGTTAAAGAATGTAAATCTTGAAGTAAAAGAAGGGGAGATGGTTGCAATCATGGGACCATCCGGCTCTGGAAAATCCACGCTTTTGTATGCCATCTCGGGGATGGACCGGGCAACGAGCGGTCAGGTGATTTTTGAAGGGGAGGATCTGACGAAACTGAGCGAAAAGGAACTTGCAAAAATCCGCTTGGATGAGATGGGATTTATTTTTCAACAGATGTATATGATGAAAAATCTTACGATTCTCGATAACATCGTGCTTCCGGCAGCAGAAAGCAAAAAGTCCAGGGAAAGCAGGCAGGAAAAGCAGGAAAGAGGCGAGCAGCTTATGCGCAAAATGGGAATCATCGATATCGCAGACAACGATATCAACGAGGTTTCCGGCGGACAGCTTCAGCGCGCGTGTATTTGCAGAAGCATGATGAACCGCCCCAAACTGCTTTTTGCCGATGAGCCGACCGGCGCATTAAACCGTACTTCCTCCAATGAGGTTATGGACGAACTTGTGAAGTTAAACAACGAGGGGACAACAATCGTTATGGTAACGCATGATGCGAAAGTTGCTGCAAAATGCGGCAGAGTGCTTTTTATCGTGGACGGCAATATCAAGGGTGAATATACAGGTTTAAAGGAGATTACCGATGAAAAAGAGAGGGAGAGAAGTCTGAATAACTGGCTGCTGGATCTGGGCTGGTAGTCGGGAAAGGCGTTTGAAACAATCGGGGACGATAAATTTATGTTTCAGGCTATTGCGCATGCGTAAGTATGATTTATATGATAGTGTATATGAATAAAAATGTGAAAAAACACATTGATTCATACGAAAAGATGTAATATAATACATTAAAATATACCAAAATATTTTGGAGAAGAAGGAAGAAGAAGGAGAATGCATACGCATGAAACGTAAAATAACGTCTAAGTTATATGAGTGGAAAAATATGTCAGATGGAAGAATGCCATTGCTTATTTATGGTGCACGTCAGGTTGGAAAAACATTTGAAATGCGTGAGTTTGGATCATTATATTACAAGAATACGATTTATGTAAATTTTGAAACAGACGAAAGAATTGGAAAATATTTTGAAACAGATATTCATGCAGATCATGTGATAGCTGTTTTGGAAAAATACTATCAGGCAAAGATTGTACCTGAAAATACACTCATAATTTTTGATGAAATTCAGATGTGTGAAAGAGCATTAACTTCGCTAAAATATTTTTCAGAAGAAGCTCCGGAATATCATGTAATGGCTGCCGGAAGCCTGCTTGGTGTGGCGGTGAACCGGGAAAAATATTCATTTCCGGTTGGAAAAGTTCAGATGCTGACCATGTATCCAATGGATTTGGAAGAGGTGTTGTGGGCAAAAGGAAAACAGATGCTTACAGACACGATCCGGGAACATTATGAAAATAATCAGCCGTTGAATGAGATGCTCCATGAGGAGGCTATGCAGGAATTTTATCATTATTGTATTGTTGGGGGAATGCCGGCAGCGGTGAAAGCTGACCTTGCAAAAGACAGTCCTATAGAGCAGACGGAAATCAGACAGATGTTATTAAATTCTTATATTGCGGACATGACAAAATATGCGAATAAGTCAGATACAGTGCGCATTTTTGAAGCATATGATTCCCTTCCGGCACAGTTGGCAAAAGATGCTAAAAAGTTCCAGTATAAGTTGATAAAATCGGGTGCGCGTGCATCTCAATATGGAGATGCGATTGACTGGCTGATTCGGGCTGGAATTGTAAATAAGTGTATGAAATGTAGTCAGGGATTTTATCCGGTTGCAGCATATCAGGATGTGAGTACATTTAAATTATACTATAGTGATATGGGTATTATGTCTGCCAGAATGGGAATGACGCTGGAAGCATTGAGGAGTAAGGAAACAGAGCATTTTCGTGGTATATTGACAGAGAACTACGTTGCGATTGCATTGAAAACGAATGGCTATGATCTTCATTATTGGGAGTCAGATAATACGGCAGAAGTAGATTTCCTGATACAAAAAGACAGTCATGTAATTCCGGTTGAATGTAAAGCGGGAAATCATGTGAAAGCGAAAAGTATGATGGTTTATATGGAAAAATATGATCCGGTTTATGCCATCAGGATTTCAACAAGAAATTTTGGAATGGTAAAGGGGATAAAGTCTGTGCCATTATATAGTGTATTTTGCACTTGATATACGAGGCTTCACTACAAATGAATCATTTGAAAAACAGTACCAGTTATTACTGGGAAAAAGATTTATTAAATGTTTCACTTTCGTCTATGTAAAGTGTATATTCTGCCAAGCAGACACCTTCTTTCTTCTATAGTATTTAATCTCTTACCTAAACCAAAAGCCACCTTTTACAGTGGCTTTTTACAAGTGAACGATATTCTAATTTTTTATTTCCGTCATCCCCGGAGGATAAACCTACATGTGAATAATATTCTAAGCGTCATTCACGCACTTGCGTATACAACATTAATTACCATGTGGTTTGGTCGGTAAAGTACAGGCGAAACTGTATTCACGACTATCTTCATAAAGTGACCAGAGCAGTAGTGAATTATTGTAAAGCAAATGATATCCACACGGTTATTATTGGTGATATCACAAATATTCGAAGGAATAAGAATCTGGGAAAAGTGACAAATCAAAAACTTCATGCACTGCCTTATGCGAAAATATATGGAATGCTGGAGTATAAACTTGCAATGCATGGAATTACACTTGCGAAACAGACAGAAGAATATTCAAGCCAGTGTTCCCCACATGCACCACAAGTAACAAAAGAATATGCAAAGAAATGTAACAGAACCAGCAGGGGATTGTATAAGGACCAGTTGTCAGTATATAATGCGGATGCAGTAGGGGCATATAACATTATGAGAAAATATTTTGCCGGATGCGGCAAAGAGAAAAAGATATCCGTTACCGGATTATCTTCTCCCCTGATCATAAAAGTAGCTGTGTAACCCCAAAAAGGTAGCAGTAAAGGTGTCATGGACGCACCCAGAATCTGTATGGCGAAGCCATATATATCTGATGCTCGGTGATTCAATTACCGATGTAGTTCACTGTGGTTTTCACCGGCTATGCCGGAAAAATTACTGGCTTTCTTTCCGGAACTGGCGCGGTGTCATGCTGTATTTTTGTTTGAACACCCGGTTAAAATAGGAAAGATTTTCAAAACCGGATTCCGCCGCAATATCCAGAATGGAGGAGTCGGAAGTTGTCAGCAGACGCGAGGCGATTGTCAGGCGGTAGTCCCGCAGATAGTCCACGAAAGACGTTCCCATAGTTTCTTTGAAATACCGCATAAAATGAGATTCGGAAAAATCAACGGTTGCCGCGATGTCGGCAATCGTTATTTTTTGCATGTAATTATTTTCAATGTATTTTAAAACAATTTTCATTTTATCAAGCGTTTTGCGGTTACTGCCTGTCGTTAAGTTCCGGCAGCGGTTGTCTAAAATAAAGAAAAACTGGTACAACTGACTTTTGATGTACAGTTCATAGCCCTGTGGTTTGGTCTTGCTGATTTCGTCACAGGCATCAATTGGCATGATGACATCTGTGTAATAAGGATAGACAGGGGTGAAGATGGTTGGAACCGTGACTTTTCCGCTCATAAGAGGAAGAAGAAAATCGGTGGCAGTCACATCGTTCTGCCGTGGAATCAGCATACTCGGATTAAAGATGATATTTTCATATTCCATGAAGGCATCTTCCAGCTGGTCAATGGAGTGGAGCTGTCCCGGAAGAATAAGAACCAGAGTTGGACCTTTTACTTTGTATTCCCGGAAATCTACCGTAATGCGTCCCATCCCTTTTTTGATGTAGATCAGTTCCAGTTCATCGTGCCAGTGCAGCGGTACACGCGGAAAATCCAGTGGGATCGAGCATAGATATGTATTATAAGGGAAGATGATATCCCCATGTGTGATGGTTTCGTGATAATTTTCATATTCAAGTATATTCATATCTTTATTTTAGCAGAATTGTCCTATGACTGTAAAGGACAAAAACGACAGAAAACGCATGAAACAGGCGAAAACACAGGATATGCAGGCACTGTGGAAATGTACTAAGACAGGTGGCACGAAATTGGTGGAATTTAACAGCTGGGCGTTATTTGAATATGAAAAATGATAGAATAGTATCAGTTTTTGCTTGAATACGACAAGAAATCAGCAGGAAAAAATCATATACTGAGTACATCAAAACAACACGAAATCTTGTGGGAGGGAAAATACATGACTTTAGCAAAAGCAGTATCCATGAAGTATAACAAGACCATTGAGAAGTGTTCCAATGAAGAAATTTATTATGCACTTCTTGACATGACAAAGCAGATGGCAGAGGACAAGGTCAGCAATGAGGGAAAAAAGAAGCTGTACTACATCTCTGCAGAGTTTTTGATCGGAAAGCTTTTGTCCAACAACCTGATCAACCTTGGCATTTATGACAGTGTAAAATCCGAACTTGAAGCATCTGGAAAAAATATCGGTGAGATTGAGGAGATCGAACTTGAGCCTTCACTCGGAAATGGCGGACTTGGACGTCTGGCAGCATGTTTCGTAGATTCCATCGCAACACTCGGATTAAACGGTGACGGTGTCGGATTAAATTATCACTACGGATTGTTCAAACAGGTATTTGATCACAATCTGCAGAAAGAGACTCCAAACCCATGGATCACACCGGACAGCTGGCTGACAAAGACCGATATCACCTATCCGGTACAGTTCGGCGGATTTACCGTACAGTCCAGATTATATAACATTGATGTTGTCGGATACAACAACCGTACGACAAAGCTTCGTCTGTTCGATATCGAAACGGTGGATGAGAGCATTGTCGGAGATACCATTGATTTTAACAAAGATGACATTGCAAAGAATCTGACCTTATTCCTGTATCCAGACGATTCCGATGATAAGGGACGTCTTCTGCGTGTATATCAGCAGTATTTCATGGTAAGCAATGCCGCAAGACTGATTCTTGATGAGGCAGTTGAGAAGGGATCAAACCTGCATGATCTGGCAGATTATGCGACTGTTCAGATCAACGATACCCATCCGTCCATGGTTATCCCGGAGCTGATCCGTCTGTTACAGGAGCGTGGAATTCTTATGGATGAGGCTGTATCTATTGTATCTAAGGTTTGTGCATACACCAACCACACAATCCTTGCAGAAGCACTTGAAAAATGGCCGATCGGATTCCTTGAGAAGGCAGTTCCTCAGCTGATGCCGATCATCCGCGAATTGGACAACCGTGTACGTGCAAAGGTTTCCGATGAAAGCACCTATATTATCAAAGACGGTCTGGTACACATGGCACATATGGATATCCACTACGGATACAGTGTTAACGGTGTTGCATATCTGCACACAGAGATCTTAAAGAACAGTGAGTTAAATAACTTCTACAAGCTCTATCCGGAGAAGTTTAACAATAAGACAAACGGAATCACATTCCGCCGCTGGCTCATGTCCTGCAACCCGGAACTTTCCGCAATGATTACTGACCTGATCGGCGATGGCTGGAAGAAGGATGCCAATGAGCTGGAGAAACTTGGCAATTTCGTAAACGATGATGCCGTTCTCGACCGTCTCCTTGCAGTAAAGGCCGGAAAGAAGGCAGATCTGAAGAATTACCTGAAGATGAAACAGGGATTTGATATTGATGAAAATTCCATCTATGATATTCAGGTAAAGAGACTGCATGAGTACAAGAGACAGCAGATGAATGCACTCTATGTCATCCATAAATATTTCGAGATCAAGGAAGGAAAGAAGCCGGCAACTCCGATCACGGTATTCTTCGGAGCAAAGGCAGCGCCTGCATATATTATCGCAAAGGATATCATTCACCTGATTCTCTGCTTACAGCAGATCATCAACAATGATCCGGAAGTCAGCCCATACTTAAAGGTATTTATGGTAGAAAACTACAATGTAACCATGGCTGAAAAGATGATTCCGGCATGTGATATTTCCGAGCAGATTTCCCTGGCTTCCAAGGAAGCATCTGGAACCGGTAACATGAAGTTCATGTTAAACGGAGCACTGACACTTGGAACTATGGACGGAGCAAATGTTGAGATCGCAGAGCTGGTTGGAAATGAGAATATCTTTACCTTCGGTGAGGATTCCCAGACTGTTATCGACCGCTATGCAAGAGGCGATTACAACTCCAGAAGCTACTATGAGAAAGATTCTGAGTTAAAGAGAGCCGTTGACTTTATTGTAAGTGACATTGTAAAGTCTGTAGGATGCAGTGAGAACTTAGAGCGTCTGTACAATGAGTTGTTAAACAAAGACTGGTTTATGACATTCCCGGATTTCGAGGAATATATTGCAACCAGAGAGAAAGCTTATACAGCTTATACCGATCGCAAGGCATGGGCAAAGAAAGCACTGATCAACATTAGCAAGGCAGGTTTCTTCTCATCTGACAGAACGATTGAGCAGTACAACAAAGAAATCTGGAAATTATCATAAAAATATTTTAACTCCTCCTTTAGTGGGAACCGTATGTTTCGGTTCCCACTTTTTATTGTGCCGGGCACACGGGAACGGGCACGGTGTTTTTAAAATTTTACTGGAAGAATGGGGGTGAATTGGATATAATAAATATTATGAGGTTACAGGGGAGAAAATGGATATAATGTGCGAAGGAGGAACGCTATGAAATGGAAAGGGCGAAGACTGCTTGCCATGGCACTTACCGGTATCTTGCTTGCAGGATGCGGGGCAGCCGGACAGGTCGATGATTATGCAACGAATGAGGGAAGTACACAGGAGGCTTCCACCAAAACAACGGGAACGGAAAGCGGAGGGATTTCAAAGGACAAGATCAAGGTAGGGGTTTTGCACTTATCGGATCCGGCAGAAGGCAGTGGATATACCTATACACATGATCTCGGCATTCAGGCAATGCAGCAGAATCTTGGATTATCAGATGAACAGATTGACAGAAAAATAAATGTTGATGATTCCGATAAAGAGGCAACCGAAAAAGCGATTCAGGAGTGTGTGGATGATGGATGCAATATTATTTTTACCACCAGCTGGGGATATATGGATGCTACGGAGGAGATGGCGGAAAAATATCCGGATATATATTTTGCACATGGAACAGGATACAAAAGCAACGGAAAGAATTTTGTAAACTATTTCGGGCGAATCTATCAGGCAAGATATTTAAGCGGAATCGTAGCGGGAATGAATACCAAAACCAATAAGCTGGGATATGTGGCAGCGATGGATTCCTCCAATTCCGAAGTGACAGGAGGTATCGATGCGTTTGCCCTGGGTGTCTATTCGGTGAACCCGGATGCAAAGATTTATGTGAAAGTGACGAACAGCTGGTTTGACCCGGATGCGGAGAAAGAAGCAGCACAAACCCTGTTAAATATGGGCTGTGATGTGGTCACGCAGCACTGTGATACAGAATATCCACAGACAATGGCACAGGAAAAAGGGGTGTATGGTATCGGGTACAATTCTGATATGAGCAAAAATGCTCCGGATGCCTGCCTGTGCAGCGTGATCTGGAACTGGGGTGCTTATTATACAGCAGCGGTGCAGAGTGTGATTGACGGTACCTGGGATGGAAGCAATTATTATGGCGGTATGAATGAAAATCTGGTAGGGATTACGTCACTTGCTGATTTTTGCACAGATGGAACACAGGAGGCTGTGGATACTGCAAAAGAAGATATTTTATCCGGGAAAAACGGTGTGTTTGACGGTGTGATTGAAACAAATACCGGAGAAACGGTTGGGGAAGAAGGAAAAACGCTGGATGATGCCACAATTACAGGTGGAATCAACTGGTATTTTAAAACCGTTGAAGTGGTAGAATAGGGGGCATATATGAGTATACGAAAGAAAATTCTTGCAATCAGCATAGGACCGGTGCTGGTATTAGGGGTAATTACCCTGCTTTTTATGCTTACGATGGTTAAAAGCTCCCTGATGGATGAGGTACAGGATGCATTAAAAGGTACCGCGGCAGCCACCCTTGCCGCCTATGACCAGAATACCGGGGATTATCTGGAAAGTACCAATGGGGATATCTGGAAAGGAAGCTACAACATATCCAAATCGGAAAATCTGGTGGACCGGATCAAAGAGAATACCGGTATGGATGTAACCTTTTTTTATGGAAACAAAAGGATTATGACATCTGCGCTGGATAAAAAAGGAAACCGTATCCTTGGTTCAGAAGCCGGAGAGCGTGTGGTGAATCAGGTGATCAAAGGGAAAAAGCCGTTTTTCAGTACAAATGTTTCACTCGATGGGACGAGAAATTATGGATATTTTATTCCGGTGTATCAGAATGGAACGACAGATCAGGTTATCGGTATGGTGTTTGTCGGAACCAATAAGGCACAAAAAGATGCAATTGTCAATAAAATCCTTGGAAGTATTATGATGGCATTGCTGGTAGTGATGTTTTTGTGCATTGTTACGGCGATGCGCATGGCAGCCTCTATCAGTAAAAATATCAAAAACAGTGTTGCTGTTGTAGGAAAACTTGCAGATGGTGATTTAAATGTGTGGGTAGATGAAAAACTTCTGAAGCGAAAGGATGAGATCGGTGATCTGTCTCGCGGAACCATGACATTAAGGGATGCCATGAAGTCCGTAATCCGGGATATTTCAGAAAATGCAAAGAAGCTGCTTTCAACGTCACAGATTCTGGGTACGGCGGCGGACAATACCAATGGTACAATGTCACAGGTACAGCAGGCGGTTAGCCTTGTAGTGGATAATTCCAGTGAGCAGGCGAAAAATTCGAGAAATACTTCGGATCATATGAAAATTATGGGCGAGAATATCACGGAAACTACAGCAGAGGTACAAAATCTGGATCAAAATGCCACATTTATGCATTCCTCCAGCGAAAATGCTTCCGCAACGCTGGAAAAACTCTGTGGGATCAATGAACAGGTGGAGCAGATGCTGGCACAGGTTCAGCAGCAGACCAACCGGACAAACGATTCTGTACAGAAGATCCAGCAGGCCACAACCATCATTTCCTCCATTGCAGAGGAAACCAATCTGTTGAGCCTGAATGCCTCTATTGAAGCTGCCCGGGCGGGAGAAAGCGGCCGCGGATTTGCTGTGGTGGCAGGACAGATTAAAAAACTTGCAGAGCAATCGGATCAGTCGAGCCAGGAAATTGAGCAGATAGCGTCAACGCTGATCAGGGATTCTTCCCTTGCTGTGGAAAGTATGCAGAGTATGCAGCAGATTATTACCAGCCAGAGTGAGAGCATGGCAGAGACACAGAATATTGTAAAAGAAGTGCTGGGTGAGATTGGAAATTCCATGCAGAGTATCCGACAGATCAAAGCAAGTACCCAGAGACTGGAAGATTCCAGAAATGAAGTTGTTCAGGCAGTTGGGGAATTGTCCGGAATTGCGGAAGAAAATGTGGAAAGCACGAAAAAAACCTACGATGGAACACAGGAAGTTGTAGAAACGTTCCAGCAGGTATATGTAAGTGCCGAGCAGCTGCGGGAGATTTCCGATAAACTGGTAAAGGGAATCGGGTATTTCCATATTTAAAGCTGAATAGTTACGAAAAAAGAATATAATGTAAACGGATCATACCTGTGGAAATTTTTCCACAGGTATTTTTGTGTCATGAATCTGCTATTAAAGCATGGAATTTGATATGCAACATTATAAAATATCCTTAAAATAAAAGAAAACGCAAATATGGGAGGAAATACATGAATTTTGGATATTTTGATGATAAGAAAAGAGAGTATGTAATTACACGCCCGGATACACCGGCACCGTGGGCCAATTATCTGGGCTCCCCGGAATATGGTGCATTGATTTCGAATAATGCAGGTGGATACAGTTTTGCCAGATCCGGTGCAAACGGGAGAATTCTGCGTTATATCTTTAACCAGTTTGACCAGCCGGGACGCTATATTTATCTGAGGGATAACGAAAGCAAAGATTACTGGTCAGCATCCTGGCAGCCGGTGGGAAAGGATCTGGACCGTTATAAAAGTGAATGTCATCATGGCACAGCATATACGAAGATGTTTGCAGATTACAGTGGAATCCATTCCGAAGTCTGCTATTATGTACCGCTGAACGAGACGTATGAAGTGTGGCATCTGAAAGTAACCAATGCGTCAGAGCGTACAAGGGAGCTGACGATTACCGGTTATGCAGAGTTTACGAACAATAACAATTATGAACAGGATCAGGTAAATCTGCAGTATTCCCAGTTCATCACGAGTACGGTATTTGAGACAAACCGTATCCGGCATATTATTCACGGTAATCTGGACTGGGTGAAAGAAGGAGAGGAAGTGGATAACAAGCTTGCAATCTCCCGTTTCTTTGCATTGACCGGTGCACCGGTGGACAGTTACTGTGGAGATAAAGAATCGTTTCTTGGACGCTATCACGGATATCATAATCCGGTGGGGGTGGAAAACGGAAAATTATCCGGGGAAATGTGCTACAACGAAAACGGGTGCGGAGCACTGGCAGCTCAGATGCTTCTGAAACCGGGAGAAACAAAGGAAATTGCATTTCTTGTCGGAATGAAAGAACATGAGGAAGCAGAAGCAATCTGTAACCGCTATGCAGATGTGGCAGCACAGTGTGAGACGGAACTGAAAGAACTGACGGGCTATTGGCATGAAAAACTGGAACATTTTCAGGTACATACACCAAGCAGGGAATTTGATACCATGATCAATACCTGGAACGCATACAACTGTTTTATGACATTCATCTGGTCACGTGCGGCGTCGTTTTTCTACTGTGGTCTGCGAAACGGTTACGGATACCGCGATACCGTGCAGGATATTCAGGGTGTGATTCATCTTGCACCGGAGATGGCACTCGAAAAGATCCGGTTTATGCTTTCGGCACAGGTGGATAACGGAGGAGGACTTCCGCTTGTCAAATTTACACACAATGCCGGACATGAGGATACGCCGGATGATGCTTCCTATGTACAGGAAACCGGGCATCCGGCATATCGTGCGGATGATGCTCTGTGGCTGTTTCCAACGGTATATAAATATATTGCGGAGTCCGGAAATCTGGCATTTATCGATGAAGTGATTCCGTTTGCCAATAAAGATGAAGCCACTGTATACGAGCACTTGAAGAGAGCACTTGCGTTTTCTGTGAATCATCTGGGACCGCACGGACTTCCGGCAGGACTTTATGCGGACTGGAATGACTGTCTGCGTCTGGGCAAAAATGGAGAGTCCTCGTTTGTTGCACTGCAGTTTTATTATGCAATGACGATTTTAAAACAGTTTGCCGCATACAAAGAAGATCAGGCATATATGGATTATCTGGAAGAAGAACAGAAAAAACTTGGAACATTAATTAACAATCTCTGCTGGAATGAGGATCGTTTTATCCGTGGATTTACGGAAGCCGGAGAGGTGATTGGAAAACGCACGGATCCGGAAGCAAATATGTGGCTGAATCCACAGAGCTGGGCTGTGATCAGTGGACTGGCAACAAAGCAGCAGGCAGAACTTTCCATGGAAAATGTAAGAAAGCGGTTAAACACAGAGTATGGAGCGATTCTGATGGACCCACCATATCATCTGCATGCATTTGACGGAGCACTGGCTGTGATTTACAATCCCGGTACAAAAGAAAATGCCGGTATCTTTTCCCAGTCGCAGGGATGGCTGATTCTGGCAGAAGCATTGCTGGGGCATGGGGATCAGGCATTTACCTATTTTATGGAAAATGCACCGTCTGCACAGAACGATCGTGCTGAGATCCGGAAACTAGAGCCATACTGTTATGGACAGTTTACGGAAGGAAAAGACAGCCCGCATTTTGGTCGTTCCCATGTGCACTGGCTGACCGGAACTGCTTCCACTGTAATGGTAGGATGTGTGGAAGGAATCCTTGGCATGCGTCCGGACTTTGGAGGACTTCGTATTGCACCATCCATTCCGGCGGACTGGGATCAGTTTACCATTGAGAAGGATTTCCGGGGAAAACATCTTCATATTGTGGTAGAAAATCCAGAGCATGTACAGAGTGGATGCAAAGCGTTGTACGTGAATGAGGAAAAGATGGAAGACAACTACATTCCGGTAGAAAAAATGACCGATCAGACGAAGGTACGCCTTGTGATGGCATAGAAAGGAGAAGTTATGAAAAACGATATGCAGTTTACAGGAAAAAACGGAGAATTTCAAATTCGTCATATGGTTGAAAAAACACAGCTCAATTTTCCGGTGGCAAATGAAGAGGGAATCAAAAGCAGCGTGACGCAGACCTTCGGCGGCGATTGTAAGCTGGATCAGAACCATTTTCTGCTGGAACCGGTGAGCATCGAAAATCTGCACAATAACAGAAGTACCCGCAATGTCTGGTGTACAATCAACCGGAAGGAACATGTGTCACTGACCGGAGTTTCGGCGCAGGCAGAATATGCACATTTCCTTGGAAAAGAGGAGGAAGTGACATTCGATGCCGGATTTATGTGGCAGGAGACGAAGCGGGAATTAAAAGAACAGAAAATCGAGGCAGCCGTGCGGATCTTTGCTCCGCTTGGAGTACCGGCAGAACTGATGCAGGTGCGCGTTACCAATAAATCGGATATGGATATGTGTGTGCGCGTGACTTCTGCTATCCCAATTTACGGCAGAAGCGCGGATAATCTGCGCGATCACCGCCATGTAACTTCCCTGCTTCACCGGATCCGTACTACCGGACGCGGCGTGATCTGTAAACCGGTATTGTCATTTGATGAACGCGGACATCAGAAAAATCATATGATTTATTTTGAGATGGGCAGTCAGGGAGATGGAACAAAACCGGAATCGTTCTTCCCAACGGTGGAATCGTTTATCGGAGAAACCGGAACTTTTCTGGCACCGGATGCGCTTAAAAATAAAGAAAAAGGCTGTCCGGCCGGTTGTACCGTGGATGGAAAAGAAGCAATGGGGGCGATGGTATTTCCGGAGATTACCCTTGCAGCAGGAGCACATGTCGATTATATTCTGCTTGGTGGCATGACAGAGGATCTGAAGCTGGCAGAACAGGCAGCAGAAATGTTTTGCACGACCGAACAGGCAGATGCTGCCTTTGAACAGGCAAAAAATTACTGGAATGGGCTGGTCAATATTTCCTTTGAAACCGGAAACCCCAAAGAAGACAGTTATCTGAAATGGATCTGTTTCCAGCCGGTTCTTCGCAGAATCTACGGATGTTCGTTTTTGCCATACCATGATTATGGCAGAGGCGGCAGGGGCTGGCGTGATCTGTGGCAGGATTGTCTCTCCCTTCTGATTCTCGACCCGAAGGAAGTTCGCTCCATGATTTTAAACAGCTTTGCGGGTGTCCGTTTTGACGGGACCAATGCGACAATTATCGGGGATAAGCCGGGAGAATTTGTTGCAGACCGCAACAATATTACAAGAGTCTGGATGGATCATGCGTACTGGCCGTTTGTTACCACAAAATTGTATCTGAACCAGACGGGAGATCTGGATATTCTGGATCAGAAAGTGGCGTATTTTAAGGACCCACAGGCAAAGCGTGGAACTGCCAGGGACGCAGAGTGGACACCGGCATATGGGATGCGCCAGAAAGATGTAAATGGCAATATTTACGAGGGCACGGTTTTAGAACATCTGCTTTTGCAGAATCTGTGCGCTTTCTACGAGGCGGGAGAACATGGAATGATGCGTCTTCGCGGTGCTGACTGGAATGATGCACTGGATATGGCAGCGGAAAAAGGAGAAAGCGTGGCTTTTACCTGTGCGTATATCGGAAATCTCCGTGATTTGGCAGATACCCTTGAAAAATACGAAGCGGCAAGCGGAAAGAAAGAGATTACACTGGCAAAAGAGATGGAAATTCTGATCAGACAGGACCGCACATCGTATGATTCGGCAGAAAAACGGAATGTTGTTTTAAACAATTATGTGAGTCAGTGTGTGCATAATATTTCTGGAGAACAGATTTCTGTGGATATCAGTACTCTGGTGCAGAATCTGCGGGAGCGTGCTGACTGGTATACCGGATTGATCCGTACGCAGGAATGGGTAACGGATGAAAACGGAAATGGCTGGTTTAACGGATATTATGATAATCACGGCAGACCGGTGGAAGGCAAAAGGGATAATCATGTCCGTATGATGCTGACCGGTCAGGTATTTTCTGTTATGGGAAATGTCGCAGATGATGCACAGACCGCTGCGATTATAAAAAGTGCAGACCTGTATCTGTATAAAAAAGAGGTGGGAGGCTACCGGCTGAACACGGATTTTAAGGAAGAAAAATTTGATTTGGGACGAATGTTTGGATTTGCTTATGGCGAAAAAGAAAATGGTGCGGTTTTTTCCCATATGACGGTGATGTATGCAAATGCATTGTATCAGAGAGGTTTTGTAAAGGAAGGATATAGGGCATTGTACACTCTGCTCGAACAGGCCATGAACACACCGGTGAGCCTGATGTATCCGGGAATTCCGGAATATTTTGATGCGGACGGAAAAGGCAAATATCCGTATCTGACCGGGGCAGCCAGCTGGTATATGATGACAATGGTTACACAGATTTTTGGATTCCGCGGAGAATGGGGAGATCTGGTACTAGAACCCAAAATTCTGTTGCGGCAGTTTGACGAAAGTGGCAATTATTCGGCACAGTTCCCATTCCGTGGACAGACATACGCAGTGGTTTACCAGAATCCACAAAAGAAAGAATATGGGGATTACCGGATCACGGAAGTATGGCTGGATGGTCAGCGGTATGCCGGAGAAACAAATACAGGCATCTGCATTCCGTTTGCCGTACTTGAAGGAAAAGAAAACCATACACTTCGGATTGTTCTGGGATAGCAGAATTTTACCATGTGCTTTTGTACTTGGAACTGCGGTATTGTTTTGGGGTCATACCGACAAAGTGCTGGAATGTCTGGATAAAATGACTCTGGGAAGAAAATGATAAATAGTTTGCAATCTGAATGTAGGTAAAATCGGAAAAGGGCGTGTGAAAAAACGAAAGTTTTTTCATGCGTCCTTTTGCTTATAGATA
>ENA-OZGS01000245-OZGS01000245.1-human-gut-metagenome-genome-assembly--contig:-NODE-245-length-21245-cov-9.318122_pt1 | contig 21245 bp, 19 predicted proteins | sample MGYA00245121_ERZ653667 | MGnify/ENA primary metagenome ERZ653667 (study PRJEB26926, sample SAMN06165248) | human gut metagenome | biome: ENVO:00009003; feature: ENVO:2100002; material: ENVO:00002003...
GATAGGCTCCGGTCTCGTGGGCTCGGAGATGTGTATAAGAGACAGGAGGAGAACCTGGGCGGTGCTGCCGCTGCCGGTCAGGGCGAAGTTGCCTTCGTGGCAGACCCCATCGCCGACAGTGAGATCACCGACACCGTCAACGTGGACGTTCTGGTCTGCGGCCAGGGCCCTGCCGGTATGGCTGCTGCTCTGGCCTGCGCAGAGCAGGGCCTGAAGACCGTCGCCGTGGAGAAGGGCGCTTCTCCCACCTGGCGCAGTGCCACCATGGGTGCCTTCCACGACCGCGTGCACAAGAAGTTCGGCGTGGAGTTCGACACCAAGCAGTGGCTGGACGATGCCATGGTCAACTGCTCCTACCGCGGCGAGCAGACCATCTACCAGAAGTGGATCAACACCTGCGACGAAGCGGTGGACTGGTTCCTGGACGAACTGGAAGTGCCCGTGGAGAACTACTTCCTCACCTTCAATGCCGGCGATTTCCCGGAGTTCACCGCTGCTTACGATGAGCTGAGCCTCTCCCGCAGCTGGAACACCTCCATGAACATCCCGCTCTCCACCGACGAGATCAGCGCAAAGCTGCAGGAGAAGATCACCGCAGCCGGTGCCGAAGTGCTGTTCAACACCCCTGTTGTGCAGCTGATCACCGAGGGTGAGAAGGTCGTGGGTGCCATCGTCAAGGGTGAGAACGGCTATGTGAAGTACCTGACCGCCAAGGGCGTCGTGCTGGCCACCGGCGGCTACGAGTTCAACCCCGAAAAGCTGGCCGCCTGCTGCCGCCCCCGCGACCTGGCTCTGGGCCACTGGATGAACGGCACCAAGACCAACACCGGCGACGGCCACGAGATGGCCAAGGCCATCGGCGCACTGGAGGACGAGTACCCCCACCCGCTGATGCTGGACCCCGAGCAGCTGATGCCGTATCTGCGCGTGAACAAGCGCGGCGTGCGCTTCACCGCCGAGTATGAGGCTTACAACCATCTGGCAAACGCCATTCAGGCGCAGCCGGGTGCCTACGATTACTACATCGTGGACGCCAACGTGATGGACATTCTGGAAAGCATCTGGACCCCGTCCTCCAGCTGCTACGGCCCCAAGGAAGTCTGGGCCGGTGCCGCCACCAGCGATAACGCCCTGAAGGCTGACACGCTGGAAGAACTGGCCGAGAAGATGGGCGTGCCCGCTGACGCTTTCGTCGAGACCATCAACCACTGGAACGAGATGTGCGACGCCGGTGAGGACACCGACTTCCACTTCCCCGGCAAGATGATGCACAAGATCGACACCGCTCCGTTCTATGCCACCAAGGAGATGGCTTCCGCTCTGTGCACCGCCGGCGGCCTGCAGATCACCGATAAGAGCGAAGTGCTGAACACCGAGGCCCAGCCCATCGAGGGCCTGTACGCCATCGGCAATGTGTCCGGCAGCATGTTCTCCGGCACCTATCCCCACAACGAGAACTGCCTGAGCCACAGCCGCTGCGTCACCTTCGGCTACAACGTCGCAAAGACGCTGGCTGCCCTGTAAAACCTGGATCCAATCCCCGATACCGCAAAACGCCCCCGGAACGAAAACCGTTCCGGGGGCGTTTTCATGTCTTATAAAAGAGACGGGGAAGACTTACAGGGCGAAGTAACGCTTTGCATTGTCGAAGCAGATGCCCTTGACGATCTTCTCCAGTGCCTTCTCGTCATCGGGATACTCGCCGTCCTCGACCCACTGGCCGATGACGTTGCACAGGATGCGGCGGAAGTAATCGTGACGGGTGTAGCTCAGGAAGCTGCGGCTGTCGGTCAGCATACCGACGAAGTTGCCCAGCAGGCCCAGGTTTGCCAGGCTCTTGATCTGGTTCTCCATGCCGATCTTCTGATCGTTGAACCACCATGCAGAGCCGTGCTGGATCTTGCCCGGCACCTCGGTGCTCTGGAAGCAGCCCAGAATGGTGCCGATCTGCTCGTTGTCGGCAGGGTTCAGGCTGTAGATGATGGTCTTGGGGCACTCGTTGGTCTCGTCCAGAGCGCTCAGCAGGGCAGCGATCTCGCCGCCGCAGGATGCAGTATTGATCATATCAAAGCCGGTATCGGGGCCGAACTTTGCATACTGGCGGCGGTTGACATTGCGCAGGCAGTTGTAGTGGATCTGCATGGCAATGTTCAGACGATGATACTGCTTACCCAGATGGATCAGGATGTAGGTCTGGTACTTCTCTGCTTCCTCGGTGGTGCAGGTCTCACCGGCCATGACCTTCTGGTAGATGGCGTTGACCTCGTCCTTGGAAGCCTCGCGGTAGGGGATGTAATCCAGGCCGTGGTCAGAAGCGCGGCAGCCCATCTCGGCAAAGAACTCGATGCGCTTGGTCAGGGCATCGGTCACGCAGTCGATGCAGGCCAGCTTTTCCTTGCCCACAACGGCAGCCAGCTTAGCCATGTACTCAGCAAAGCCGGGCTTGCTGATGTTGAGGGCCTTATCCGGGCGGAAGGAGGGAGCCACGGTGAACTTGATGGTGGGATCCTCCTTGATCTTCTTGTGCCAGTACAGGTCATCGATGGGGTCATCGGTGGTGCCGATGAAGGCCACGTTGCTCTGCTCGATCAGGCCGCGGACGGTCAGCTTGGGGTCGTGCTGCAGCTTGTCGTTGCACAGGTTCCACACTTCCTCAGCGGTGTCGCCATTCAGCACGCCGTCGTAGCCGAAGAAAACGTGCAGCTCCAGATTGGTCCAGTGGTACATGGGGTTGCCAATGGCCATGGGCAGCGCCTCGGCAAACTTCTGGAAGCGCTCGCGGTCGGGCTTATCACCGGTGATGTACTCCTCGGGCACGCCGTTGGAACGCATCACGCGCCACTTATAATGATCGCCGAAGTAGCTGCCGTCCGGGTTGCGGCCGCCCAGCCACACCTGAGCGATGTTCTCGAAGCGGCGGTTCTCGTAGATCTCGCGGGGAGGGATATGGCAGTGATAGTCGCAGATGGGCATAGCAGCTGCATAGTCGTGATACAGATGCTGTGCGGTAGCAGACTGGAGCATGAAGTCCTTATCCATAAATGCTTTCATGGGATTTTAACTCCTTTTCTCTGATGAGTTTGTTAAAATTTAGACAAAAACGGGCATGAAATGCACCTGCTTTGGACGGGCAGGCTGCCTTATCCTTAGTATACCGGAAAACGCCGATGTATACAACTGAAAAACTGCCAAAATTTCACCCTCAGAATTGTATAAACCGCTGGAAATGAGCTGAATGGCCATTTTTGGACTAAAAACATTGCACAAAACACTTGACTTCTTTGTATACAACAGCATAAAATAGGAGCAGAAGATGGCAGGGAAAACGAGAGCCTGCCATGCAAAGCAAGTTTATAAAGGAGATCAATAAGATGGAAACTTTGAACTACAAGGTTCTGGAAGGCACTGGCTACAACGGCTACATCCTGAAGGATGCTCCCGTTAAGGTAATGCAGTTCGGCGAGGGCAACTTCCTGCGTGCTTTCGTGGACTATTTCTACGATATTGCAAACGAGAAGGCCGGCTATAACGGCAAGGTCAAGCTGGTGCAGCCCATCGGCAACTTCCCCCAGATGGCAGACTGGATCAACGAGCAGGAGGGTCTGTACACCCTGTACCTGCGCGGCAGCGAAAAGGGCCAGAAGGTGGACGCAAAGCGGGTGATCTCCTGCGTGTCTGACTGCGTGTGCCCCTACATTGATGGCAAGTGGGACGAGGTTCTGGCTCTGGCTCGCTCTGAGGATCTGGAGACTGTTGTATCCAACACCACCGAGGCCGGCATTGCCTACACCAAGGGCGACAGCCAGTTCGATCAGGTTCCCCCCAACAGCTTCCCCGCAAAGCTGACCCGCGTGCTGTTCGAGCGCTACAAGGCTTTCAACGGCGCTGCCGATAAGGGTCTGGTCATCCTGAGCTGCGAGCTGATCGACAACAACGGCAAGGAGCTGCAGAAGTGCTGCAACAACTATGCCAAGGATTGGGATCTGGAGCCCGCCTTCATCGACTGGATGAACACTGCCAACACCTTCTGCTCCACTCTGGTGGACCGCATCGTTCCGGGCCGCATCCGTGACCCGCAGGAGCTGGCCGCTCTGGAAGAGGCCAACGGCTACCACGATGCTGTTCTGGACGTGGGCGAAGTGTTCGGCGTCTGGGTCATCGAGGGCCCCGCAGGTCTGGAGGACAAGCTGCCGTTCAAGAAGGCCGGCGTCAACGTCATGGTCGTGCCCGATGTCACTCCTTATAAGAAGCGCAAGGTCCGCATCCTGAACGGTGCCCACACCGGTTTCGTTCTGGGCGCATACCTGGCCGGCTTCGACATCGTGCGTGACTGCATGCACAACGATACCATCCGTGGCTTCATGAACAAGATGCTGCACGAGGAGATCATCCCCACCCTGCCGCTGGACAAGAAGGATCTGGAGGACTTTGCCTCTGCTGTTGAGGATCGCTTCAACAACCCCTTCGTCAACCACGAGCTGATGAGCATCTCCCTGAACTCCACATCCAAGTGGAAGGCCCGCAATATGCCCTCCTTCCTCGCTTACATCGAGGAGCAGAAGCAGCTGCCCAAGTGCCTGACCATGTCTCTGGCAGCCTACATCGCCTTCTACTCCAACGATATTCAGGAGCGCACCGCTGACGGCCTGATCTGCAAGCGCCCCGCAGGTAACACCTACAAGATCCAGGACGACGCATGGGCTCTGGACTTCTACTACGCACACAAGGACGACACCGCTGCGCAGCTGGTGCACGCTGTGCTGACCAACACCCAGATGTGGGATCAGGATCTGACCAAGATCGAGGGTCTGGAAGCCGCTGTGCTGGCAGATCTGGAAATGATCCGCACGCAGGGCGCCGAGGCTGCTTACAAGAGCTGCCTGTAAGCTGAAAAATCAATCTACCCGCACAACAAAGGGCTGCTGCTTTGGGCAGCAGCCCTTTTGTGCGATACGATAAGGAGAACAACTATGCCGCAGGCAATTCATATCAGCCCCATCGACAATGTGGTCGTTGCCCTGCACCCCATTGCCAAGGGCACGCTGGTGGAGGTGGACGGCCTTGCCGTCACCGCACTGGAGGATATCCCGCAGGGTCACAAGATGGCAGTCAAGCCCATTAAGAACGGCGAGAACGTCATCAAGTACGGCTTCCCCATCGGTCACGCCACCGCAGACGCCGCCCCCGGCACCTGGATGCACACCCATAATGTGCACACCAACCTGTCCGGCGAGGTGGAGTACAGCTATAATCCCGCCCCGGATCTGGCTCCGCTGCCTAAGGTCGAGCCGGAGACCTTTATGGGCTTCCGCCGCAAGGACGGCCGCGCCGCCATCCGCAACGAGATCTGGATCATCCCCACCGTGGGCTGCGTGAACGATATCGCCAAGAAGATGGTTGCCGACAATCAGGATCTGGTCACCGGCTCCATCGAGGGTCTGTACACCTTCACCCATCCCTTCGGCTGCAGCCAGACCGGTCACGACCACGCACAGACCCGCAAGCTGCTGGCTGCGCTGGTGCGCCACCCCAATGCCGCCGCCGTTCTGGTGCTGCATCTGGGCTGCGAGAACCTGCAGCACGATCAGTTCGTGGAAGAGCTGGGCGAGTACGACCACGACCGCGTCAAGTTCCTGACCTGTCAGGACGTGGAGGACGAGTTTGCCGCCGCCCGCGATATCCTGAAACAGCTGGCTGCCTACGCCGGGCAGTTCAAACGCGAGCCCATCCCCGTGTCGGAGCTGGTGGTGGGCATGAAGTGCGGCGGCTCGGACGGCCTGTCCGGCATCACCGCCAACCCCACCATTGGCCGCTTCTCCGACATGATGGGTCAGCGCGGCGGCTCTACCGTGCTGACCGAGGTGCCCGAGATGTTCGGTGCAGAGGGCTTCCTGATGGATCGATGCATCAATAAGGAAGTGTTCGTCAAGGCCGAGCACATGATCAACGGCTTCAAGGATTACTTCATCAGCCACAACGAGGTGGTGTACGATAATCCCTCTCCGGGCAACAAGGCCGGCGGCATCACTACGCTGGAGGATAAGAGCTGCGGCTGCGTGCAGAAGGGCGGCACCGCCCCCATCATGGATGTCATCGGCTACGGCGACCCCGTGGTGACCAAGGGTCTGAATATGCTCTACGGCCCGGGCAACGATCTGGTCTCTGCCACCGCCATGACGGCAGCAGGCGCACACCTGATCCTGTTCTCCACCGGCCGCGGCACCCCGTTCTCCGCACCGGCTCCCACCCTGAAGATCTCCACCAACACCCCGCTGGCAGAGAAGAAGGGCGGCTGGATCGATTTCAACACCGGTGTCATCGCTGACGGTGAAAAGACCATCGACGAGGCTGCAAAGGATCTGCTGGATCTGGTCATCCGCGTGGCCAGCGGCGAGCAGACCAAGGCGGAAAAGCACGGCTTCCGCGAGATCTCCATCTTCAAGGACGGCGTGGTTCTGTAACTGAAAAAGGGCTGCTGTACGGCAAAATGCGGTACGGCGGCCTTTTTGTGCATAAAAAGAAAGGAAGTGTATAAAATGTTGGGCGCAAATGGAGTGCTGCTGTTGACACTGCTGCTTTATGCGGCTATCATTTATGGTGCAGTACGATTGATCAAATATCTGATCCGCTACGGCATCGACTACTACTTCAAAAAGCTGGATGCGCGGCAGACCGAGCACAAGGAATGACCCGCCGGGGCGACCCGGCGGCAATAATAGGAGGCTTTTACTTATGAATCAGATCACCACCCGGTACATCACCGAGAACGGCGCCTGCTACGAGCAGTACGTCATCACCGACCCCGAGGCAAAGACCGCCCTCACCATCACCCCGGAGCGCGGCGGTATGATCACCAGCTTTACGCTGGATGGCGAGGAGTTCGTCTGGACCCGCCGCCCCAATTTCTCCGAGTGCAACCGTCCCCGCTTTGGCGTGCCGGTGCTGTTCCCCAGCTGCGGCAACCCGGATAACGGCGTGCACATCTTTGACGGCAAGGCCTACCCCATGGAGACCCACGGCTTTGCCGACCTGTGCGCATGGGAAGTGGACAGCGTTGGCCCGGACGGCGTGACGCTGGCACTGGAGTCCACCCCGCTGACCAAGTTCCTCTATCCCTTCGATTTCACTCTGCTGCTCAACTATAATCTGGAGGGCAACAAGGCACTGGTCAGCCTGACCGTCATCAACGAGGGCAGCACCGATATGCCCTTCAGCTTTGGCTACCACCCCTACTTTACCGCCTCCAAGCTGGAGAACGTGGAGTTCGACATCAAGTGCGCCACCTGCTCCGACAACGCCAAGGGCGAGCAGCCCGCCGCCCCGGAAAAGATCACCCTCACCCGCAAGGAGGGCGCAGACAACTCTGTCCGTCTGCTGACCGGTGTGCAGTTCCCCATGACCCTGACCGACAAGGGCAACGGCCATAAGGTGACCGTGGACGCCGACGAGACCTTTGAAAACGGCGTGCTGTGGCAGCAGGATGCCGAGAGCTTCGTCTGTATGGAGCCTTGGAACGGCTGGGCCAACAGCGTGAACGAGGAAGGCAAGCACGAGGTTCTGGAGCCGGACGAGGCCATGACCAGCGAGTGGAGCTTTACCATCGAGAAGGTCTGAGACTGATTTGAAATGCGCGCCGCGCTGCTTTGCGCATAGTCAGCGGAAAAATTATTCTTAATTTGGGGCTCAGGAAAGTCTGCGGAGCTTGTCGGGGCAAAGCCCCTCCATCTGCTTGCGCAGACCGCTCTGCCGCTTAAAAGCCTCACTGGGGCTTTTATTGCTGCGCAAACGCGGACTTTCCTGAGCCCCTTTTTCACGGGAAAGGAGCACTCTTCTCAGGATGGTGCAAAGCTTTTGATTTCAGTAAAGAAAATTTAGCACGCTGACCCGCAGTGCCGCGCTTTCGCAGAAAGCGGCGCTGCGAATGCCGTTTTCAGCCACGACCCACCTGTGAAAATGGAATACCGGAGCGTCCGCAGACGCTCCGGTATTCCGAAATTATAAATATTTTTTCCTTAGCTTATGCCCAGAGCGCAAGCGGAGGGCATTCAAAATCGTCCCGCCGGAAAGCGGAACGGCTCTTAATGGCAATTGCCGGCGCAGCCGCCCTTGTCGGCGTGGCAGGCATGAGAGCCGCAGCTGTGACCCTCCTCGTGGTCGTGGTGGGTGCAGCGGGCGTTGGGGTCAAAGACCAGCGTGCCGGCAAGGTAAGCCGCCGCAGCGCTGTCGGCATCGCCGGTGATGCCACCGCACAGCCGGATGCCGGCCTGTGCCAGTGCCATCTGTGCACCGCCGCCAATGCCGCCGCACAGCAGCACGTTCACGCCGTTGCGCACCAAAAAGCCTGCCAGTGCACCGTGCCCCTGCCCATCGGTGGAGACCACCTTGGCGCTGGTAATGTGGCCTTCCTCGACAGTGTACAGCTTGAACTGCGCAGAGTGGCCGAAGTGCTGGAACACCTGACCATTTTCATAAGGGATCGCGATCTTCATAATAAGAGCTCCTTCCTGTATGCAATATTCTCTTTCCCTATTCTAACAGATTGCGGTGAAATAGGGAAGGGCACCCGCGGTTTTTGCGTCTTTTGGGGCAGGAAACATAGCCGGTATGTAAAAATGATATCAGAAACTGCTGCAAAATGTATTATAATAGAGCCCGAAAAGAGGGTACAAGTATGAAAACAAAGCATCGCGGACAAATGTCCGAGTCCTTTCTTACAGCGGTGTTCCTTTCGCTGTCCGGCGGTTTACAGGATGCCTACACCTATCTGTTCCGGGGCAAGGTGTTTGCCAATGCCCAGACCGGCAATATCGTGCTGCTGAGCGCCAATATCATGGATGGCCGGTGGGATAAGGTGCTGCACTATCTGGTGCCGTTGTGCGCCTTTGCGCTGGGGGTGCTGGCTGCGGAAAAAATGCGGGAGCACTTTCAGGCGATGCAGCGGCTGCACTGGCGGCAGCTGGTGGTGCTGGGCGAGGTGCTGCTGCTGTTCGTGGTGGGCTTTCTGCCCCAATCGCAGAACCTGCTGGCTAACGCCATCGTTTCTTTTTCCTGCGCCATGCAGGTGCAGGCTTTCCGCAAGGTGAACGGCTACGCCTTTGCCAGTACCATGTGTATCGGTGACCTGCGCAGCGGCGTGGAGGCCTTTTGCATCTGGCGCAACTCCCATGAGCCCCACGCAAAGGATAGGATGGTGCGATACTTCGGCATCATATTCCTGTTCGCGCTGGGGGCAGGGCTGGGCAGCAAGAGCGCGGTGCAGCTGGGCGGCAGAGCCATCTGGATCTCCTGCTGCTTTTTGCTGGTCAGCTTTGCGCTGATGTTCATACGGGAAGAGCTGGAAGAGAACCCGGTCATCGAAAAAGATCTGACCGTCATCCGGCAGGAGACCCGGGAAATCGACCGCACCCTGAAGCAGGAATTGCAGGAAGAACAGCGGGAGCTGAAACAGAGCGCCCGGAAATAAGAGAAAAGGGGCTGCTGCACCAATGACGTGCAGCAGCCCCTTGCTGTTTGGTTTATTTGCGTTCGGTGCTCCGTGCCCCGGCCTTGGTCAGCAGCTGCTGAAACTTGCGGGCGGCGGTGTTCAGTGGGCGGTGATGGTCGTACACAAGGCAGATGGAGCGGGAGGGGATGATCTCCTGCAAGTGCAGCTGCACCAGCTCTCCGCTGGCCAGCAGGGGTGCTGCCATGGGCTCCGGCATAAAGGCCAGTCCCAACTCGCTTTTGACCAGCGTGAGCATCTGGTCGGTGGTGGCGGCCTCGGTGTCCGGCTTCAGCACCGCGTCATGTTCCAGAAAGAATTGCCGGTAAAAGCTGCGGGTCATGCTCTCCTCGTTCAGGCAGATCAGGGGATAACCGGCCAGTTCCTTCAGGCTCAGGGTCTGGCTGGCCAGCGCTGTAAAGGTCTTTCCGCCCACAAGCACCTCATAAAAGGGCATCAGCTCTACCATTTTCAGCCCGTTTTCCACCTCTGCGGGGGTGGTCACGATGGCGAAATCTACCTCGCCGTTGCGTACCGCCTGCACCGCCTGCGGGGTGGAGTGGTTGGAGATGCGCAGTCGGATGCCCGGGTACTCGGTATGGAAAGCGCGCAGCTTTTCCGACAGGTAGATATTCAAAGCGGTCTCTGTGGTGCTGATGCTGATGGCACCGTGCTCCAGCGTGGCGGTGGCGCTCAGTTCCTCCTCGGCATCCTGGATCTGCACCGCCGCCGAGGCAATGCGGGAATACAGCAATTCGCCCTCCGGCGTTAAGGTGACGCCCCGGTTGGAGCGGATGAACAGCACGCAGTTCAGCTGGCTTTCCAGCCGGTTCATGGCGTGGGTGATGTTGGGCTGATTATTGCCCAGCACCCGCGCCGCGCGGGTAAAGTTCTGATACTTTGCCACATAGTAAAAGATTTTGTAGTATTCCCAGTCCACATACATAGGTGTAGCCTCTCTTTCCTGTCGGGCTTCCGGCGCGGCCTGCGGCAGAAGCGGCTTTATGCTCTTCTTGTATCATAGCACGGCGCGCCGGAATTGCAAGCGCTTTTTACGGCTTGACTGTGCCGGATGCGGGCAACAGCCTTTGCAATGTAAAAAACATATTGCTGCTATACACAGGATACTTTTTACATATTCTCTGCACGCTCGTATAATAAACACCGCAAACAGGAAACAAGAATGAAAAGAAGGTAAATGAAGTTTATGCTGACTGCTGTTACTGGAATCAACTGGGGCGATGAGGGCAAGGGCCGCGTCATCGACCTGCTGGCCGAAAATGCCGATATCGTTGCGCGCTATCAGGGCGGCAACAATGCCGGCCATACCGTTGTGACCGAGAAGGGCAAGTTCATCCTGAATCTGCTGCCCTCCGGCATCCTGCACCCGGAGGTGACCTGCGTGCTGGGCACCGGTATGGTGATCGACCTCGAGCATCTGGCCGGGGAGATGGAGGCCATTGAAGCGCGCGGCGTAAAGGTGGAGCCGGAGAACCTGAAGCTCTCCGATAAAGCTACCATCTCCATGCCGTGGCACAAGGTACAGGATGGGCTGGAAGAGGACCGCCTTGCCAAAAAGGGCGGCGCGTTCGGCTCTACCCGGCGCGGCATTGCCTACGCTTACAGCGACAAGTACCGCAAAAAGACCCTGCGTCTGGGCGACCTTTTGCATCTGGACGAGGAGCGCACCCAGAACCGTCTGCACATGATCCTGGACGCCAAAAACATGGAGCTGGCGGGCTGCTATCATCAGGAGCCCATGAGCTACGATGCCCTGCTGAACTGGTGCAGGCAGCAGGCTGCGTACTTTGCGCCCTTCATCTGTGATGTGGGCGCTTTCTTGCAGCAGGCGCACGACAGCGGCAAGCGCATCGTACTGGAAGCGCAGCTGGGCGCAATGCGAGATATCGACTACGGCATCTTCCCGTTCACTTCCAGCTCTAACACGCTGGCAGCCTACGCGCCGCTGGGTGCGGGCATCCCTAACTGCAAGCTGGACCATGTGGTGGGTGTGCTGAAAGCCTACTCCACCTGTGTGGGCGCTGGCCCCTTTGCGGCAGAGAACGCAATGGACGAAGCGTGGAACGAAAAGCTGCGCAAGGCAGGCGGCGAGTACGGCGCAGCCACCGGACGTCCCCGCCGGGTAGGCCCCTTTGACTGCGTTGCCAGCCGCTACGGTCTGCAATGTCAGGGCGCGGATAAGATCGCACTGACCAAGCTGGACGTGCTGAGCAGCATGAAGCAGATCCCGGTCATCACCGGTTACAAGCTGGACGGCGTGGAAGTCCCCCGCTTCGACACCCTGTCCGACCTTGACCGTGTGCAGCCGGTGGTCACGCTGCTGCCCGGCTGGAACAAGGATATCTCCGGCTGCCGCAGCTGGACGGAGCTGCCCAAGGAAGCCAAGGCCTATGTGGAGTTCCTTGAAAAGCAGCTGGGGCACGAGATCCAGTTTGTTTCCACCGGCGCCGAGCGCGAAAAGTTTGTGCTGAAGGGAGAATGGCTGTGAGACATTTTATTGAGCCCGGCAGCTTTTCTCTGGCTGAGCAGCTGGCACTGCTCGACCTTGCCGACCGGATGGAGGCCGACCCCGCGCCCTACGCCCACCTGTGCGATGGCCGCATTCTGGCCACCTTATTCTACGAGCCCAGCACCCGCACCCGGCTTTCCTTCGAGTCGGCCATGCTGCGGCTGGGCGGCAAGACGCTGGGCTTTGCAGGGGCCCAGCTTTCCAGCGCCACCAAGGGCGAAACGGTGGCCGATACCGCCCGCGTGGTAAGCAACTATGCAGACGTTATTGCCATGCGCCACCCCAAGGAGGGCGCACCGCTGCGGGCGTCCATGTATGCGCGTGTGCCCGTCATCAATGCAGGCGATGGCGGCCACGCCCACCCCTCCCAGACCATGATCGACCTGATGACCATCCGCCAGCGCAAGGGGCGGCTGGATCATTTGACCATCGGCTTCTGCGGCGACCTCAAGTTCGGCCGGACGGTGCACTCCCTCACCGCCGCGCTGAGCCAGTTCGAGGGCAACCGGTTCGTGTTCATCTCGCCGGAGGAGCTGCGCATCCCGCAGTACGTCAAGGACGAGACCCTGACTCCGCTGCACCAGAACTATAAAGAGACCGCCGACCTTGAGGCCGAGTTGCCCGGGCTGGACGTACTGTACATGACCCGCATCCAGCAGGAGCGCTTTTTCAACGAAGAGGACTATCTGCGGTTGAAAGGCTGCTATGCGCTGGACGAAAAGCTGCTGCAGATGGCACCGCCCACCATGCCGGTGCTGCACCCGCTCCCCCGCATTGATGAGATCAAGCCGGACGTGGACAACGACCCCCGCGCCGCTTATTTCGATCAGGTGCATAACGGCGTGTATATCCGCATGGCCATTATACTGGCGCTGCTGGGTATCCCCGACCCGCTGACCGGGAAAAAGGTACTGGAAAGTATATAAGTTGTGAACAGGGCTGCTGCACAAAGCAACGTGCAGCAGCCCTGTTTTTGCGTCTCTCGCCTTTACGCCCCTCCCGTGAAAAGGCAATTCTGGAAAATCCGCGTTTGCGCAGCAATGAAAGCCCCAGTGGGGCTTTTAAGTGGTAGAGCGGTCTGCGTTAGCAGATGGAGGGGTTTTGCCCCGACAAGCTCCGCAGATTTTCCAGAATTGCGAAATTATAAATAATTCTTCCGCTGAATATGCGCAAAGCAAACGCGGCGCGCATTCCAAATTTTCCCGCTACCCCCGCAGCGGCGGGTCTGGCATAAAGATCATGGTGCCCCGGGCAGAAAAAAGCAGCTGCGGCATCATGCAGCTGTACCCCAGCCACAGCACCGCCAGAATGCACAGCACCAAGAGCACCCGGCGCAAAAACACCGGATGCCGGGCGGGGGAATGTCGTTTTCTGCGGTCTCGCTGCATAGGCTGTGCCCTCCTTTTTCAAGGCTCTGCCCAGCTTATGCCGCAGCAGAAAGAATTGTGCACCGGCGGGGTTTGTGGTAAGATAACAGGGAAGAACCACGGAGGAACTGCTTATGCTGACCATTACACTGCTGGGCACGGCTGCCACCATGCCGCTGCCGGAGCGCGCCCTGACCGCCGCGGTGGCGGAGTGCGGCGGGCACAGCCTGCTGTTGGACTGCGGCGAGGGCACCCAGACCGCTGCCCGCCGCGCCGGGGTGAACCTGATGCGTGCGGATGCCATCTGTCTGACCCACTATCACGGGGATCATATCTTTGGTCTGCCCGGGCTTTTGCAGACCCTTGGGGCGCAGGGGCGCACTCGTCCGCTGGTGCTGCTGGGGCCGGAGGGGCTTTTGGAGGTCTGGCGGGCAGTGTATGCCCTGACCGGGCCGCTGCCCTACGCAGTAAAGCCGCTGGTCTGCCGCGCCGGGCAGCCTGTGGCGCTGGATGCTCTTTCGGATGGATGGCCCGCCGGGGCAACGCTGCTGCCGGTGGCAACAAAGCACCGGGTACGCAGTCTGGGCTACCGGCTGGACTTGCCCCGGGCGGGCAGGTTCGACCCGGAAAAGGCGCGGGCACTGGGTGTACCGGTGACCCAATGGCGGCTTTTGCAGCGGGGACAGACTGTGCCGCTGGCAGAGCGCATGGTGCAGCCCGCCGAGGTGCTGGGCGCGCCCCGCAAGGGGCTGCGGTTCGTCTTTTCCGGCGACAGTGCACCCTGCCCGGCGCTGGAGCAGGCAGCGCAGGGCGCAGACCTGCTGCTTTGCGATGCCACCTACGCTTTGCCGGAGCAGCAGGAGCAGGCCGCGCAGTGGGGGCACAGCACCTTTGGTCAAAGCGCGGCGCTGGCAGCAAAGGCTGGTGTAAAGCGGCTGTGGCTGGTGCACTATTCCCCCATGATCACCGACCCGGAACAGCAGCTTGCACAGGCGCAAAGCGTCTTCCCGGCGGCAGAATGCGGCTTTGACGGCAAACGCATCACCCTGCATTACGAGGAGAACGAGGAATGAAGCTGACACTTGACCCCGGGGCAGCTGCCCTGCTGGACACCCTGCACGCGGCGGGCTATGCTGCCTATGCCGTGGGCGGCTGCGTGCGGGACAGCCTTTTAGGGCGCACCGCCCACGACTGGGATCTGTGCACCAGCGCCCTGCCGCAGCAGGTGATGGAGCTGTTTGGGACAGAGCAGTGCATCCCCACCGGGCTGCAGCATGGAACGGTCACCATCAAATACGGCGGGCAGCTGTACGAGACCACTACCTTCCGCACCGAGGGCAGCTATACCGATGGCCGTCACCCGGACGAAGTGCAGTTCGTACCGGACGTGCGGGAGGATCTTGCCCGGCGGGATTTTACCATCAACGCCATGGCGTATAATGAAGCCGAGGGGCTGGTAGACCCCTTTGGCGGGCAGGCAGATTTGCAAAACGGTCTGCTGCGGGCGGTGGGTGAGCCGCAGCAGCGGTTTACCGAGGATGCGCTGCGCATCCTGCGGCTGTACCGCTTTGCCGCAAGGTTCGGCTTTGCGTTGGACGCTGCCACCGCCCGGGCGGCGCGGCAGCTGGCACCGCACTTGGACTGCATCTCTGCCGAGCGCATTCAGGAGGAACTTGCAAAGCTGCTGGCAGCCCCGCAGCCGGGGGCATATCTGGAGCCCGCCGTGCTGGCTGTGGTGCTGCCGGAGCTGACCCCGGCGGCGCTTGAAGCCGCAAAGCAGGTGGTGGATGCCTGCCCGGCGGGGGAGGAAAACCTGCCGGTGCGCTGGGCGGCGCTGCTGGGCGCTCTGGGCGAGACCGCCACTCGCCGTGTGCTCAAACGGTTGCGCTGCTCTAATGCCTGCATCGAGGAGACCGCAGTGCTGGTGCGGGAAGTGGCAGGGCAGGGCGTGTGCAGAAGTTTCTCCGAGGACCGTCCGCTGGGGTGGGACCCTGCTGCCGCAGGCAGTAGGGCGGGCGATGGAATGGCCCGATTCGTGTCCGAGGAGAAAGCTTCTGCACACCCCGGTGATATCCACATCCGGCAGCTTTTAGGGCAGTACGGGCTGTGCACCGTGGAGCGGCTGTGTGCGCTGTGCGCGGCGCTGCAACCGCAGAATGCCCCGGATTGCGCCCTTGCGGCGCAGCGGGCGCGGCAGCTGGAAGCCGACGGCGTATGCTGCCGGGTGAGCCAGCTGGCGGTGAACGGACGCGACCTGATGGCGGCGGGCATCCCGTCAGGGCCTGCGCTGCGCCGGGTGCTGGAAGCGCTGCTGGACGGCGTCATCCGTGCAGAATATCCCAACGAAAAACCAGCGCTGCTGGCTGCGGCGCAGAAAATTATAGCGTCTTGACAAGCGGTTTATGCTGCGGTAGTATTATACTACTGCTTTAGTATGTTGAACCCATAAAAGGAGAACCTATGACCACTCAGAACCCTGCAAACCGTCCCCGCGCCCTCATTGCCATGAGCGGCGGCGTGGATAGCTCGGTGGCGGCCTGTCTGATGCAGCAGGCAGGCTACGACTGCACCGGCATCACCATGCGGCTTACCCACAACGAAACGCTGGGACAGTCCGGTTACCAGACCTGCTGCTCGGAAAAGGATATCGAGGACGCCGCCGAGGTGGCCTTTGCGCTGGATATGCCGTATCAGGTGCTGGATTTTACAGCCGACTTCCGGGCGCAGATCATTGAAAAGTTTATCCGCGTCTACGAGGCGGGCGGCACCCCCAACCCCTGCATCGACTGCAATAAATATATGAAGTTCCGCCACCTGCTGGATTGGGCGGAGGAACACGGCATGGAGTATGTGGTCACCGGCCACTACGCCCGGGTGGAGCAGGACGCAGCCACCGGCCGCTGGCTGCTGAAAAAGGGGCTGGACGAGGGCAAGGATCAAAGTTATGTGCTGTATAACCTCACACAGGAGCAGCTGGCGCATATCCGCTTGCCGCTGGGTGCGCTGCACAAGACCGAGGTGCGAAAGATCGCGCAGGAGCACAGCTTTATCAACGCCCAGAAGCACGACAGTCAGGATATCTGCTTTGTGCCGGACGGCGACTACGCCCGCTTTATGGAGCAGTTTACCGGCAAGCACTACCCCGCCGGAGATTTTCTGGATCAGAGCGGCAAGGTGGTGGGCACCCACAGCGGTGCAGTGCGCTACACGCTGGGGCAGCGCAAGGGACTTGGTCTCGCGCTGGGTGCGCCGGTGTATGTCTGCGGCAAGGATATGCAGGCCAATACCGTTACGGTCGGGCCGGAGAGTGAACTGTTTGACCGCATCGTTTACGCAGAGGATGTGAACTGGATCGCTATCCCGGAACTGACCGGGCCGCTGCGGGTCACCGCCCGCACCCGGTATCATCAGGCCGAGCAGCAGGCCACCGTCTACCCCGCAGAAAACGGTTTCCGGTTGGAATTCGACCAGCCTCAGCGTGCCCCCACCCCGGGGCAGGCTGCCGTGCTGTATCAGGGCGATGTGGTGCTGGGCGGCGGCACCATCACCCGCGTAGAAAAGTAAGGAGAACAAAATGCAGGATCAGTATTCCCGCACCCAGCTGCTGCTGGGTGCAGAGGCTATGGAAAAGCTGCACCACGCCCGGGTGGCAGTGTTTGGCATTGGCGGCGTGGGCGGATATACGGTGGAGGCGCTGGCACGCAGCGGCGTGGGCGCACTGGATCTGATCGATGACGATAAGGTCTGCCTGACCAACCTCAACCGTCAGATCATCGCCACCCGCAGCACGGTAGGGCAGTATAAGGTGGATGTGGCAGAACAGCGCATCCACGATATCGACCCCAACATCAAGGTGACCACCCACCGGTGCTTCTTTGGCCCGGAGACGCAGGACGATTTCGATTTTACCCAGTACGACTATGTGGTGGACGCCATCGACACCGTTACCGGTAAGCTGGCGCTGGTGATGAAGTGCAAGGAGGCGGGCACGCCCATCATCTGCTCCATGGGCGCAGGCAACAAGATGGACCCCACCCGCTTTGAGGTGACCGACATCTACAAGACCTCGGTCTGCCCGCTGGCCAAGGTGATGCGTATCGAGTGCCGCAAGCGCAAGATCAAGCACCTGAAGGTGGTCTACTCCAAGGAGCCTGTCATGACTCCCATCGAGGACGATTCCATCAGCTGCAAGGACCACTGCATCTGTCCCCCGGGCACCCAGCGCAAGTGCACTGCACGGCGCACCGTGCCGGGCTCCAACGCCTTTGTGCCCTCGGTGGCCGGTCTGATCATCGGCGGCGAGGTCGTCAAAGACCTTGTGGGCTTTGTACCGCTGAAGGGGTAAAACAGACCACAGCTTCCTTGCTGCGTGGGACGATTTGGAATGCGCTCCGCATTGCTCTGCGCATCATCAGCGGAAAAAAGATTTTTCAATTTGGGGTTCTGAAAAGCCTGCGGGCTTTTCAGAACCCCTTTTTCACGATTTTTGCACGCAGCAGCGTTCCATAACATAAAATTGCAACCAATTTGCAATTTGGTATTGCAATTGGGAAGGATATCGTGTATAATCTTCCCTGCACGAAAATGCAAACTGATTGCAAATTGTTGAGAGACGACCCCATGCGGGTCTTTGGAGCGATTATTTATGGAACTGTTTCTGGATGTTTTGGGCGAAACCTTGGTGGATACCGCCAAGATGCTGCCCTTTCTGTTTCTGGCCTACCTGCTGATCGAGTATATCGAGCACCGCCACGGCGAGCGCATCGAGGCACTGCTGGCAGGCGGCGGGCGCTGGGGCGCTGTGCCGGGTGCAGTGCTGGGCTGTGTGCCGCAGTGCGGCTTCTCCGCCATTGCATCCAACTTCTACGCCTCCCGGGTCATCACGCTGGGCACGCTGATGGCGGTGTACCTTGCCACCAGCGACGAAGCTATCCCGCTGCTGGTATCCATGCCCGCCTACTGGGATAAGCTGGCTGTCCTGATGGTCATCAAGGTGGTGTACGCCATCGTGGTGGGCTTTGTGCTGGATTTTGTGCTGCGGGGCGTGCTGCCCAAAGGGCTGCGTGGCGGCTACACCGGCCATGCGGACGAGGTGGACTGCCACGAGGAGCACAGCGATGCCGAGGGCAATGAAAAGCCCATCTGGCAGGCGGCGCTGCGCCACACGCTGGAGATCTTTGTGTTCATCTTCGCTTTCAGTCTGGTGTTCGGCATGATCGTGGAAGGCGTGGGCGAGGACGTGTTCGCCGAGATGCTGGGCGGCATGGGCTTTTTCCAGCCGGTGGTGGCGGCTCTGGTGGGCTTGATCCCCAACTGCGCCGCCAGCGTGCTGCTGACCCAGCTGTATGTGGAGGGTGCGCTGCGCTTTTCCAGCCTTGTGGCGGGTCTGTGCACCGGTGCGGGTGTGGGCTTGGCTGTGCTGTGGCGCGCCAACCCCTCGTGGAAGCAGAACCTCTTCATCACCGGCCTGACATGGGCCGCCGGTGCCTTTGTGGGCGTGGCCATGCAGGTGGTCGTGGCGGTGTTTGCCTGATAAGGAAAATATTTTGGATTTCGGGACAGTGGAATGCCTGCGGACATTCTGCTGTCCCATTTTTCTTTTCCCCCTCTCCCGCTGGACTTTGAAATGTGTTATACTGGGAGAAAACGATGCACACAGGAGAGATGACCATGCAATATAAGATTCTGGCAAGCGATTACGATAACACGCTGATGCCCTTTGGAGAAGCAAAGCCCCGCCCGGCGGTGGTAAAGGCGGTAAAAAAGCTGCAAGCTGCCGGGGGTAAATTCGTGCTCAGCACCGGCCGCTCCTACCCGGGCATCCGGGACAAAAACCAGCTGGGCGGCATCCGATACGACTACGCCATTACCTGCAACGGTGCCTGCGTGGTGGACAGGCAGGGCAACGTGATAGCCGAGCATCCGCTTACCAGCGAGGAGATGTATGTGCTGGTGGATTTTTGCGAGGATTATAACTACCCGCTGCAATTCAACTTCCGGGATGCCTATTACGCCTACTGCGAGTACGAGTATCTGCACACCGGCTATCAGAGGATGAACAGCCCCGGGCTGGACTGCGTGGACGGCGAGGATCAGGACAGGCATCTGGTGGATATGCCCCACGCCGCCTTTGCCGCCATGCCGCCGCAGGAGGTGGAGCGCTTCCACGAAAAATACGGCTACCTTGGCCTGCACTGGATGCAGGTGGGCGCGCAGAACGCGGACGGCTACTGCTACTACGATATCGTGCGCGGCGGCATGGATAAAGGCGTAGGGCTTGCCGACCTGTGTGCACAGATGGGGCTTACGCTGGCAGATGCCGTGGCTGTGGGCGATTCTTCCAACGATGTGGGGATGCTGAAGGCCGCAGGCTTGAGCGCCTGCATGGCAAACGGCACCCCGGACGCCAAGGCCGCTGCCGACCGGATCATCGGGGACGTGCGGGAGGACGGCGTGGCGGCGCTGATCGAGGAACTGTGGTTCGATGGCCCCCGCGCGGAGCCCTCCGGCAGGGATCTTGGCTCTGCATGGGGCAATATTGAAAGCGCAGGCGGCAGCTTATGAGCTTTGCACCGGTGTATGATGACCGCAGCCGGGCGCTGATCTTGGGCACATGGCCCAGCCCCAAAAGCCGGGAGATGGCCTTTTACTACGGCCATCCGCAAAATCGGTTCTGGCCGCTGCTGGCGGCGCTGACCGGAGAGCCGCTGCCCGCGCGGGAGGACATCGCCGCCAAAAAGCAGCTGCTTTTGCGCCACGGGCTGGCGCTGTGGGATACGCTGGAAAGCTGCACCATTACCGGCGCATCGGATGCCTCCATCCGGGATGTGGTGCCCAACGATATCGCCGGGCTGCTGCGCAAAGCACCCATCCGGGCGGTGTTCTGCAACGGTGCCACAGCCTACCGTATCTATACAAAATATCAGCAGCCGCTTACCGGCATCCCGGCTGTCCGTCTGCCCAGTACAAGCCCCGCCAACGCCGCCTGCAGCCCCGCCCGGCTGGAGGAGCTTTGGGGCGCTGCGCTGGCGGACTGGATCGTAAAATGATGACAAGGCTGTAAATTCTTTTGCGGGATACTTGCGTTTTTTTGCGGACGTTGTATTATGGATATCATAAGGGGCGCACTGCCCCGGACAAGGAGAAATGACCATGAGCAAGATCATCCGCACCCAAAAGCCCAGCGTGCTGCCCTTTTATGCGGCGGCGCTGGTGTTCGTGGTGCTGTGCGCAGTGCTGCCGGTGTATAAATTATGGGCGCTGCTTGTGGCGCTGGGCGGTGCCGCCGTGGCCTTTGGCGTGGCAAAAAAGACCTGCCCGCCCCGGGTGGTGGAGCGCGAGGTGCCCTTCCACACCGGTGTGGAGGATGTGGACCAGATGCTGACCGATATCCAGCAGAAGCTGGACACTCTGCACGCGCTGAATGAGGCTTTGCCCGACTCGCAGCTGTCCGCCGCTATGACCCGCATGGAAAAGGCAGGACGCTCCATCGTGGAAGCGGTGGAAGCAAACCCCGCCAAGGCAAAGCAGGTGCGCCGGTTTGCCAACTACTATCTGCCGGACGCCGTAAACGTTTTGCAACAGTACGCAAAGCTTGCAAAGCAGGGTGTGCGGGGAGAGAACGCCGCCGCCATCCGCGCCGAGGTGGAGCACAACGCCGCCTCCATTGCCACGGCTTTTGAAAACCAGCTGGATGCCCTGTACGCGGCAGAGAGCATGGACCTGTCCGCAGACCTGACCGTTTTGCAGAATATGCTGAAAGGGCAGGGTCTGAGCAAGTAAAACTGGAATATTCCCTCGGGATTTTGAAAGGAAGGAATCACTTATGGCTGACAATACCCTGAACTTTGATCTGGATCTGTCTCTT
>ENA-OZGS01000248-OZGS01000248.1-human-gut-metagenome-genome-assembly--contig:-NODE-248-length-20698-cov-8.677663_pt1 | contig 20698 bp, 17 predicted proteins | sample MGYA00245121_ERZ653667 | MGnify/ENA primary metagenome ERZ653667 (study PRJEB26926, sample SAMN06165248) | human gut metagenome | biome: ENVO:00009003; feature: ENVO:2100002; material: ENVO:00002003...
GGCCGCCCACGACCTGGGCATGCAGGTGACTTATCTGGACCCGTCGGGCAGCCAGATCGGCAAAAAGGAGTCCATCGCCGACACCGCCCGGGTGCTGGGCCGCATGTTTGACGGCATCGAGTACCGCGGCTACGGCCAGCAGATCGTGGAGGACCTGGCCCACTACGCCGGGGTGCCGGTGTGGAACGGCCTGACCAACGAGTTCCACCCCACCCAGATCCTGGCCGACTTCCTCACCATCCGGGAGCACTTCGGCAAGCTGAAGGGCATCCACTTCGTCTACTTCGGCGACGCCCGCTACAACATGGGCAACAGCCTGATGGTGGGCTGTGCCAAGATGGGCCTGCACTTCACCGCCTGCGCCCCCAAGAAGTACCAGCCGGACCCGGCCCTCGTGGCCAAGTGCCAGGCCATCGCCGCCGAGACCGGCGCGACCATCTCCTTTGAGGAGGACCCCGCCAAGGCTGCCAAGGGTGCCGACGTGCTCTACACCGACGTGTGGGTGTCCATGGGCGAGCCGGTGGAGGTCTGGGCCGAGCGCATCAACGACCTCGCCGCCTACCAGATCAACCAGCAGCTGATGGACATCGCAGGCCCGCACGCTGTGTTCATGCACTGCCTGCCCGCCTTCCACGACCACAAGACCACCGTGGGCAAGGAGATGGGCGAGCGCTTTGGCCGCGACGCCATGGAGGTGACCGACGAGGTGTTCGAAGGCCCCCAGAGCATCGTGTTTGACGAAGCCGAGAACCGGATGCACACCATCAAGGCGGTCATGGCAGCCACCTTGGGATATCAGGAATAAAGAGATAAGCCCGGAAGATTCGCAGACCCTCCGGGCTTATTCTATCTGAAAATAATTTTCCGCTCAGCGATCATTCCGAAACTGCATTCTGCAGTTTCAGCACGCCTGCCTGCGTCAGGCGCTTACGCAGCAGCGCACCCACGATGCAGGACACCACGATCTTTGCAAGATCCAGCGCAATAAAGGGGTAGACGCAGACGGTCAGTGCGTAGCCCAGCTCGCACTGCATCTGGAACACGAACCATGCCGTGCCCAGCACATAGCAGGCGGCATCGCCCAGCACCAGACCCACAGCGGAAACCACCGGGTTGCCCTTGCTCTTTTCAATGAACATACCGCCGATGAAGGCCAGCAGCAGATAGCCCACCAGATAGCCGCCGGTAGGGCCTGCCAGCTTGGCAAGTCCGGCACCATAGCCGGAGAACACCGGAATACCGATGGCACCCAGCGCCAGATAGATGACCACGCTCAGGGTACCGAACTTCGGCCCCAGCAGCCATGCGGTCAGGCAGATCACAAAGTTTGCCAGCGAGATGGGCACGGCTCCGATGGGCACGGTCAGCGGGCCCAGCACGCACAGCACGGCAGCCATCACAGCGGTGACAGCCATCTGGTAGGTAGTCAGTTTTTTGTCTTTCATAGTCAGTTTTCCCCTCTGTTTTTTCGTTTTGCAATGCATCTGTGCCCGAGTATACCGCACCGGTGCGCCGCAGGTCAACGGAAAAGTTTGCAAAGGGTTTACAATCAACAGATATATTGTAATCCGTCGAAAAATATGATATTCTAAGAATACGGCGCTGATTGCATAATCGGTGGTCATGCTTTCCCATCCCGCAGCACTGCTTCTTCCTGTACATGGAACGAACCAGCGGCTTGTGGGAGGAGAACTTTTTTGAGCCAAGCCTCCCCAAGCCCTGAAGGCGAAGGGAGGGATGTCAGATGGATCTGTCGGAGATGCTGAACCTGCTGATGGTCATTCTTACGCTGTTGGGATTGATCATTGAGGCAATTCGCCTGACCCTTGAGGTCATGGACAAAGCTTCGCAGAAGAAAAACGATGACAACAAAAAAGATTGACCGCCCCAGTCTACCAAACTAGCGGTCAATCTTTTTGACTAATGCGGGATGGAAAGCTGACCTTTGCAGTCAGCGCCCCTTCTGTTTATAGTATAATCGCACCATCGTGTTTTGTCAAGGAGGTTCCCATGGGTGGAGGTCATGTATCGCGGCCGGATTTCGGGATGCCGCAGCCGGATGCGGCGTACCCGCTGACCGAGTTCTATCTGCTGGCGCAGCAGGCGTTGGAAAAAAGCGGCAGCTTTATGCTGCCCGCCCTGTACGCAGGACTGCAAGCCCCTGCCCGGCGCATCTACCGGGAGGAGGCCGCCGACTATTTACAGCTTGCGGCAGCTCCGGCAGAGGGCCTGACCCGGCTGCTCTCCCCTGCCCGGATGCAGCTTTTATACAGCAGCTTGCAGGTGCAGCAGGACGGCACCCCTGCCGCCCTACTGCTGACCGAGGAGTGCACCCGCCTGACCGTGGCGGTGCAGCTGCTGCCGCCCTTTGTATGGGAGGACCCGCTGCCGCCGCTGCCGGATGTTCCGGCGGCGCTCACCCTGCAGCTGACCATGCAGGATGTAATGGCCATTGACACCGCCCCCGCCGCACTGGCGCACAAGCTGGTGCACAGCGCCGACGGTAAATGCTGGCTGCACCACCCCAAGGCCGAGACCTTTCTCTCCGAGCGGCTGGCGCTGCTGCAAAGGGTCTATAAATAATGAAGGAACCGCCGTACATCCCCGTGTGCAGCAATTCCTTGTCCATGAGACGATTTAAATAGCCTCCGCGTTGCTCTGGCCATATTCAGCGGAAAGACTATTATTTATATTCGTGTTTGTCGCACTCTGCGGAGTGCGACAAACACATTCTTAGTTTTTTACGCGGGGTCTTCTCTTTTACTTTTTTGCAATTCCGTGGTATACTGACCGGTAAACCGGCAGGATATCCAACCTCTGTCGGAGAACGTGGACACACCTTGCGGTCCGGTGCGTCCGGCACACAAAAAATGGAAGGAACCGGGTTTTGTTCTGCAATAATCGGGGATGCTGAGCCGTATATTGAGTGAACGTCCCCGTGAGAACCACAAACATTCCATCGAGAAGCCCGCTTCCGGGCATCCAAGGAGAGTTTATAACAATGGGACAGCTGACCAGAAACGAAGTATTTACCTTGGCGGTGCAGCGTTACAGCGACACCGTCTACCGCACTGCGGTGCATAATTGCCGCTGCACAGCCGATGCTGAGGATGTGGTGCAGGATGTGTTTGAAAAACTGCTGCACTACAATGGCATCTTTGAGAGTGAGGAGCATCTCAAAGCATGGCTGCTGCGGGTGGCCATCAACCGCTGCCGGGACCTGACCCGCGCCGCCCACCAAAAGGACACCGAACTGGACGAGAACCTGCCCGCCCCTGATGTCCTTGCGGAGGACGGCAGCGTGCTGGATGCCATCCGCACCCTGCCGGAAAACTACCGCAACGCCATCTATCTGCACTACTATGAAGGATACACTGCGGCAGAGATCGGGCGGATGATGGCGGTGCCCACAAACACGGTACTAAGCTGGCTGCGGCGCGCACGGGCACAGTTACATACGATGCTGAAGGAGGAGATCGAAGATGAGGTGGTATGAATATAAGATGGAGGTCGATGACCTGACTGCCCCGGACGATCTGAAGGCAAAACTGCTGGCCATGACCGACACCCTGACTGCGGAGGAAAAGGCTGAACCCATGATGGCCGCCCCTGCCCCGCAGACCGCTGCACCCGCAGCACCCCTGAATACCGAAACCAAGAAGAAAAAGCCCATCCACTTCCCGGTAAAGCAGCTGGGCACGCTGGCTGCCTGTCTGGCCGTGTGCGTGCTGGGTTACAGCACCCTGCATCTGGGCATCGGGATGGGCAGCGCCAAAAGCAGCGCGCCCGCCCTGTACGCAGCCGAAGGCGCTGCCGACAGCTCCGCTGCCTCTGCGGCAGCGGGCGGGTTTGATCTCCAGCATGCCGCGCTGGACAGCACCCCCGAGGCGGTGAATTACAGTCTGGATGCAGACGACCGCTCTCTGGAAACGGAGTACAGCGGCGCCGGCAACACCGAGGCTGCTGCGCCTGCGGTGGACAGTGCCAAGATCATCTACACCGCCAACCTGACACTGGAAAGCAAGGACTACGAAACAGCCCGCAGTGCGCTGGACAGCGCTCTTGCTGAGGCGGGCGGCTATCTGGAATCCAGCAGCGAGTACACGCGCACCGGTTCCAGCCGCTCTGTAAGCCTGACCTACCGGGTACCGCAGGCCAACTACCAGAGTTTTTTGGACGCTGTTGCCGCTGCCGGCAATGTGACCTATCGCAGCCAGCAGGCCGATGATGTGACCACCCAGTATATGGACGTGTCCGCGCGGCTTTCTAATCTGCAGGCACAGCGCACCCGCTTACAGCAATTGCAGGACCAAGCCAAAACTCTTTCAGATCTGTTGCAGATCGAGGACTCCCTCACCGAGGTGCAGTCCCAGATCGAAAGCTGGCAGAGTCAGCTGGACTGGTACAGCGATCAGGTGCAGCAATGCACCGTGTATATCGACCTGAACGAGGTGCAGACCTACACCCCTGCGGACGAAGGCTTCTTCTCCCGCATCGGCTCCGCCTTTACCGCTGGCTGGGGCAACTTTGTAAACGGCTTGCAGCAGCTGGTAGTGGCGCTGGCCTCCGTCTGGCCGCTGGCAGTGCTGGCGTGCGCCGCTGTTGCCGTAGCGCTTGCATGGCGCAAAAAGCACCCGAAGAAGTGACCCCATAGAAATTCATTTTTCCGCATAAAGGCTTCCCCGGGCCGGGGGAAGCCTTTTGTTTAACCCCGTTGAAAAAACCACCCCCTGTCCCGCCGGGCTGCTGCACCGGGAGGCAGGGGTGGTTTTGTATATTTCACAGCACTTATTACACGCCGGAATAAGCCGAGAAACCGCCGTCCACCGGCAGACAGATACCGGTGATGAAACCGGCTGCATCATTGTTCAGCAAAAACAGCAGCGCGCCCACAAGGTCTTTTTCGCTGTCGCCAAAGTGTCCCATGGGGGTGGCAGCAAGGATCTTTTTGGTGCGGTCGGTGGGGGTGCCGTCCTCGTTGAAGAGCAGCTTTGCGTTCTGCTCGCTGGCAAAGAAGCCCGGGGCGATGGCGTTGACCCGGATGCCCACCTTGCTGAAGTGCACCGCCAGCCACTGGGTAAAGTTGGTCACAGCAGCCTTGGAGCCGGAGTAGGCAGGGATCTTGGTCAGGGGCAGGTAGGCGTTCATGCTGGAAATGTTCAGGATGTTGCAGCCCTCGCGGCCTACCATCTGACGGGCAAAGGCCTGCGTGGGCAGCAACGTGCCAATGAAGTTCAGGTTGAACACCATCTCCACGCCGCTCTCGTCCAGATCAAAAAAGGTAACGGTGTCACTTTCCAGATCGCCCATCTCAAAATATTCCTTGTCCGTGTTGGCGCGGGCGTTGTTGCCGCCTGCACCGTTCACAAGAATATCGCAGGGGCCAAGGTCTGCCAGCACATCCTCTGCTACCTGCAGGCAGTTGGCCTTGTTCATCACATTGCAGGTGTAGCCCTTGGCAATGCCGCCCTCGGCTTCGATCTCGTCCGCAAGCTCCTTGAGCTTATCCATGTTGCGGCCCAGCAGCGCCACCTTTGCGCCCGCCCGTGCCAGCGCCTTGGCAAAAATGGAGCACAGCGTGCCGCTTGCGCCGGTGACAACGGCTACCTTGCCGGTGAGATCGGTGTTCAGTACGTTCTTTTCCATAACATCCTCCTGTTACAGCTGTATTCATTGGCTAGAGTATAACAGAAAAAGACGGTCTTTGCCAGAACGTTCTTATTATAAAATGGGAAAGTTTTACGCTTTTTGCCGGACAACAAGCACGATATCTTCTGGATGCAGTGCAGACGGAATCGCGCAAAATCGCAAAAATGACCGTTTTTACCTTGAAGATCTTCTAACTCTTCCAAAGCAAAACCAGTATGATAAACGCATGACAAACACATCCTACTTCGGCTCCGCTGCCCGCAGCGGGCTACACTGTTCAAGCGCAGCGGCCTGCGCCTATGACCCACAGAGTTTTGAACAATGTGGGCATTCAGACCCGGAAACGCCGCATTCCGTACCCACAATGTTCAACCCGCACGATGTGAACATTTGACGTAGAATAGTTTCTTTTTACACACTGATCAAATATAAAAAGTTATAATAATATTCTACACTGTTCACGCTGCACAATGTGCAACAGCGGCGGTGCTTCCCACTTTGATGTGAACACAAAAAAGCAGGTTGAATTTAAAAAATTCAACCTGCTTGGTGGTTGCGGGGGCCGGATTTGAACCAACGACCTTCGGGTTATGAGCCCGACGAGCTACCAGACTGCTCCACCCCGCGATATTTACTTTTTGCTTTTCAGCGGCTCTCGCTGACTGCTCAAGTATAATACCATAGGCCGGGCAGAATGTCAACCCTTTTTGCGAAAAAATTTTCGTATCCTCTTGCCACAGCTTTTAATGCGTCATCGTCCGGTGCTGTGCACGGTATTCAGCGGGGGTAATGCCGTACAGGCGGCGGAAGGTTTTCAGAAAGCTGCTGTAATCCGGGAAGCCGCTCTCGGTGCAGGCGTTCAGGACGGAAACGCCCTCCTCCAGCGCCTTGCGGCAGTGCTGCATCCGCAGATAGGTCAGGTAGTTGTGGATGCTCTCCATGGTGCACTCCTTGAACGCGCGGGAAAGGTGCTCCCGGCTGGCGTAAAGTTCCTGCGCCAGCTGCGCGGTGGTAAGGGTCGGGTCCTGATAATGCGCCTGCAGGTAGGCCACCGCGCGCGCAACCAGTACACTGGTGCTGCTGGGGGCAGCGGTCTGTCCGCTGCCGGTGGCCTGCGTGATGAGCAGCATCATTTCAGAGACCTGCGCCTCAAAAACGGTGTCCCGGATAGAGCCCGGCAGCTCCAGACTTTGCGCCATGCGGATGAAAAGCCCCTTGAAGTCCCACTTACGGCAGGCTTCGCTGTCCAGCACGGTGAGCTGCTGCAGCCAGCCTGTGTTTTTCAGGTTCACGCGCCGGCGGGTGGCCTGCCAAAGAGCATCGTCGATCTGGACGACCAGACGATCCGACTGGTCGTCATCAATGTTGAAGTTGCCGGAGTGGTAGACCTGAGAGGGAAAATAGACCAACTCCCCCACATGGACCAGATACACGCTGCCGTCCACCGAGTAGCGTACCGTGCTGCCGCCGATGGGGAGCACCAGCTCGTGGTACGGGTGGGAGTGCACCACAGACTGCTTGTTTTCCCGGTTCGTGTACCATGTGACCAGAAGCCGGGTGTCGCGCAGCCCCATCCGCGCCTGTGCTTCCGTAAGGACATTATCGATATAATGCGAGACACGTTCGATGCCCATAGCCGCTCCTGTTCCTTGTTAAAAAAATAAGAATCATTCTTTTACGTCCTTTTTTGCCCTAGTATATCAGTACATGTCACATTTTGCAACATTTGAATCACAAAATCTGCGGAAAAGCGGCGGAATTTTTAGTATGATAATGGCACAAGGAGACGAGATTGACCAAATGCACAAAGGCATTTCAATATTTTTGTGCTAGTTAACAAATATATTGATTGCATTTCGTGACCGTTCGAAAGGAGCCCGTCCATGCAGACCTCAAAAAATCATTTTGAAGCCAAAGTGGTCTTTAACGATGAGACCATCCGCCGGATGTTCCGCACAGAGTTCTACACCTACGAGGGGCTGCGGCACCTGCTGTGGCTTGCAGCAGCCTTTGTGTTGGTGATGGCGGCGCTGTTCACTGCCATCCCTACCGTTGTCAAAGTGCTCTGCCTGCTGGTGGGCTGTGCCATGTTCGCCATGCCGGACTTTTTGAGCCGGGTGGCGGCAGAGGGCGTCATCATGCAGCGGGGCGGTGCGGAAACTACCGTGAGCTGCCGGGTCAACGATGGCGGCGTGGACGTGGAAAACGGTGCGCACATCCCCTTTGCAAAGATCGACCGGCTGGTGGAGGATGACCAGTATTTCTACATCTTCCAGAGCCGTCAGATGGCCGTGATGATCCCCAAGGGCAGCCTGCTGCCGGCAAACCCGGAGCGGTTCGCAAAGGTGCTTGCCAAGGAGACCGGCAAGGACTGGCAGCGCTCCAAAAGCCTGTGGGGGCTTAACCTGAAAGACCTGATCCAGATGGGAAAGGATCGCTTTCAGCGCAGCGCGTCCTGAGCGCTGCACCGCAATTATGCTGTTTCACAGCCGGTTGGCTGTGATCGTGGGATACGATAAAACAAGATAAGGAAGGAAAAACACTATGAAAATCACTCGCAGACAGTTCGTACAGGCCATGGCAGTTGCTGGTGCATCTGCCCTGCTCACCGCTTGCGGCGGTTCCTCCGGCAGCACTGCCGGTTCCGGCGCAGCTTCTGCCGCCGCCGGCGGCAGCTTCAACCTGAAGCTGGGCCACAATCTGGCCGAGGATCACGCTGTGCACATCCAGCTGACCAGCTTTGCAGAGCAGGTCAAGGAAAAGACCGGCGGCAGCATCAACATCCAGATCATTCCCAACGGCACTCTGGGCAGCGAGGCTGACATGATCTCCCAGATCCAGGCAGGCGCACTGGATATGGCAAAGGTTTCCGCTTCCACGCTGGGCAACTTCAGCGAGAAGTACAACGCCTTCTCCGTGCCTTATGTGTTCAACGATCAGGCACACTACTACAGCTACATGGACAGCGACTCTGCAAAGGCAGTCTTTGAGTCCACCGACGATCAGGGCTTCCGCGGCCTGACCTGGCTGGATTCCGGCGCACGCTCCTTCTACACCAAGGCTACTGCCATCCGCACCCCGGCTGACCTGAAGGGTCTGAAGATCCGCACCATGGACAGCCAGATGGCTATCGACATGATGAACTGCCTGGGCGGCTCTGCTACCGTTATGGGTTACAGCGATATCTACACCGGTATGCAGCAGGGCGTCATCGACGGTGCCGAGAACAACGTCACCGCACTGCGCGACCACGGCGACGTGACCAAGTACTACTGCTTCGACGAGCACACCCGCATCCCCGATATGGTGGTCATCGCTTCCAGCGTGTGGAACAAGTTCTCCGACGAGCAGAAGTCCATCGTGTCCGAGTGCGCTGCTACCGCTACCGAGGAGTACAAGGACGCTTGGAAGAAGTTCGAGGACGAGGTGCTGGACAAGGCTGTGAACCAGAACGGCGTCGAGCTGATCAAGGATGTGGACATCGCCGCATTCCAGGCCGCTGTGCAGCCCATCTACGACAACCTCAAGACTTCTAACCCCACCACCTACGCGGTCGTGGAAGAGATCCGCGCAATGGCCTAAACGCCAACGCATTGCTTTCCATTCTTCCGGCAACACCGCACAATTCCCGCCTGACGGCTTAAGCACCGTTCCGGCGGCTGCGACACGGCAGATGCTAAGCCAAAATGCTCGATAATACACAAAGTATTATCTGCGCTTTTGGCTTAGCATCTGCCGCACCTCGCTCGCCGTACCGGCACTTAGAATTATGCGGTATTGCCTTACCTCCCAAGCTGCGGGCGGCGCACGGCGCTGCCCGCAGCTGCGCGGGAGGGAATGAGTTCAAGGAGATGATCTTGTGAAAAAACTGGATAAAATTCTGGATAATGTCATGCGCTTCCTCATGGCAGTGGCAATGTTCGCCCTGCTGGCAGGCGGCACTTGGCAGATCTTTACCCGCTGGATCCTGCGCAACCCCTCCACCGTTACGGACGAGTTTCTGCGCTATGTCCTGATCTGGGCTTCCATGATCGGTTCTGCCTACTGCTTCTACAAGGATAAGCATCTGGCACTGGATCTGGTCAAGGGCCGCGCAAAGGGTGCGTTCAACGTCGTGCTCAGCGTGTTCATCGAGGCCGCCATCGTGTTCTTTGTGGGCTACGTCTTTGTTTACGGCGGCTGGAAGCTGACTGCAAACGCCACCAACGTTTCCTCGGTCATGCGCATCCCCTTCAAGTTCCTGTATTCCATCCTGCCGATCTCCGGCGTGTTCATCATTCTGGCTCGCGCGCTGAAGTATGTACAGCTCTTCGCGGAGCGTAAGGAAAAGAAAGGAGAAAACGCATAATGGTTGCACAGGCTACGTTACTGCTGTTCGGTTCCTTCTTTGTCATGCTGCTGGCCGGTGTGCCCATCTCGGCAGGCATCGGCATTGCATCCATCTTCACGGCACTGTTCAGCATGGATCCCGCAATTTTTGCCCTGACCGCCGCACAGCGCTGCTTCTCGGGCATTGACTCCTTCTCTCTGCTGGCGCTGCCCTTCTTCTCTCTGGGCGGCAACATCATGAACAAGGGCGGCATTGCAAAGCGCCTTGTCCGTCTGGCACGTCTGGCTGTGGGCAAGATGCCCGGCTATCTGGCTGCCACCAACGTTCTGGCTAATATGTTCTTCGGTGCCGTTTCCGGTTCCTCCGTGGCAGCTACTTCTGCCATGGGTTCCATCATGGCACCGCTGGAGCTGGATGAGGGCTACGACCCCAACTACTCCGCAGCCGTCAACATCTGCTCTGCCCCCACCGGCATCCTGATCCCCCCGTCCGGCCCGCTGATCCTTTACTCCATCACCGCCGGCGGCGTCTCTGTGGCTGCTCTGTTCATGGGCGGCTACCTGCCCGGCATCCTGATGGGTCTGTGCGTGGCTGGTCTGGCTGTGTTCATCGCCGTCAAGAAGGGCTATAAGTCCTCCGCCGTCAAGGACCCCGACCCCGCCGTCAAGATCATCATTGATGCAGTGCCCTCTCTGCTGGCCGTCATCATTGTCATGGGCGGCATTCTGGCAGGCTTCTTCACCGCTACCGAGGCTGGTGTGGTGCTTTGCCTGTACTGCGGCCTGCTGTCCATCCTGTACAAGGAGATGACCTTCAAGAGCTTCTACAATCTGCTGGCAGACACCATGGAGAGCAGCGCTACCATCCTGTTCCTGATCGCCGCTTCCTCCATCATGTCCTACGTCATGAGCTACTCCGGCATCCCTGCCGCTATCAGCAACGCACTGATGAGCGTTTCCAGCAACCGCTACGTCATCCTGCTGATCATGAACGTGTTCCTGCTGGTCATGGGTATGTTCCTGGATCTGACCCCGGCTGTCTTGATCTTCACCCCCATCTTCCTGCCCATCACCCGCAGCATCGGCATGAGCGATGTGCAGTTCGGCATCATGCTCATCATGAACCTGGGCATCGGCTCGGTCACCCCGCCGGTCGGTTCCTGCCTGTTCGTGGGCTGCGGTGTCGGCAAGGTCAAGATCGAAGGCGTTACCAAGTACATTGTGCCGCTGTTCGCCGCCATGGTCGTGGCACTGTTCCTTGTCACCTTCATCCCTGCCATTGCGCTGTGCGTCCCGTACCTGTGCGGTCTGGTGCCCAGCCTTGGCTGGACGTTCTAAGCCCTGACTGTTCCGGGTAAAGCAACGAATACGTTGCCCCCATTTCTCTGAAGATATCCTGCATCTGAGGGGGAATGGGGGCATTTTTTATCAAAATCCAACGAGAGGAATAAAAACTATGGAGATCTGCTCCCGTTTTACCGGCATGGAGCGCAAGGACGGCGCTTTCCTGCTGCATACTGATAACGCTGATATCAAGGTCTGCTTTGTGACCGATGAGATCGTCCGCGTCCGCGCAAGCTTTGACCATGAGCTGGCAGAGGAGTCCTACGTCCTGATGACCACCGCATGGGAGGATCGGATGGACGCGCTGTTCAAGGGTGAGCGCACCCGTGTGGAGCCCTTTGCCGCACAGGTCACCGAGGACGACAGCACCCTCACCTTTGCCACCGGCAAGGTGACGCTGGTGGTGGACAAGGACCCCATCAACTTCAAGCTGCTGGCTGCCGATGGCTCCGAGCTGTACAGCACCCTGCCCGGCAACCCCTTCGTCAAGGACGCCAACAACCGCGTGGTGGCTTACAGCCGGATGAAGGAGGACGACTGCTTCTACGGCTTTGGTGAAAAGACCGGCCTGCTGGATAAGAACAAGACCTTCCAGCGGGAGCGCGCCACCGACGCCATGGGCTACGATGCCGAGAAGATGGATACCCTCTACAAGCACATCCCCTTCTATATCCGTCTGGACCGCGACACCCACAAGGCGGTGGGTGTGTTCTACCACAACTTCTACGAGTCCGTGTTCAACATGGGCTGCGAAAAGAGCAACTACTGGCCCCGCTACACCTATTTTCAGGCAGACGGCGGCGATCTGGACTGCTTCCTGATCGGCGGTGACACCATTGCCCGCATCGTGGACAACTACACCCTGCTGACCGGCCGTCCGGCACTGCTGCCCAAGCGTGCACTGGGCTATCAGGGCTCCAGCATGTACTACCCCGAGCTGGAAAAGGACAGCGATGACGCCGTGCTGGGCTTTATCGACACCATCAAGGAAGAGGGCTTCCCCATCGATGGCTTCCACCTGTCCAGCGGCTATACCAGCCAGAACAACAAGCGCTGCGTCTTTACATGGAACACCGACCGCTTCAAGGACCCCAGCGCCTACTTCCACGCCATGAACGAAAAGCACGCCCAGAACGTGCCCAACGTCAAGCCGGGTGTCCTGCTGTGCAACCCCCGTTTCGACGAGTTCAACGCAGATGACGTATTCGTGAAGGACAGCAAGAACCCCGAGACCTACGGTGTCGGCAAATGGTGGGGCGGCGACGGCGCATTCTGGGACTTCACCAAGCCCGAAGGCCGTGCAGCTTGGAAAAAGTACCTCACCGAGTCCATCATCGCCGTGGGCACCGATTCCGTCTGGAACGACAACTGTGAGTACGACAGCCTGATGGACAAGGACTGCACCTGCGATTTTGACGGCAAGGGCGGCACCATCGGCCAGCTGAAGCCCCTTATGAGCACCTTGATGTGCAAGGTGGGTGCCGATGCCGTGGTGGAGCACAACGCCAAGGCACGTCCCTACATGGTCTGCCGCAGCGGCAGCGCCGGTATCCAGCGCTACGCCCAGACCTGGTGCGGCGACAACTACACCAGCTGGAAGAGCCTGAAGTACAATATCCCCATCATCACCGGCATGGGTCTGTCCGGCCAGCCCAACGAGGGCGCGGACATCGGCGGCTTTGCCGGCCCCGCACCCACCGAGGAGCTGTTCGTGCGCTGGGTGCAGAACGGCATCTTCCAGGCTCGCTTCTCCATCCACTCCGCCTCCAACGATAACACCGTCACCGAGCCGTGGATGTTCCGGGAGTCTGCAGACACCATCCGGGACGCCATCCTGCTGCGTTACCGCTTTACCCCCTATCTTTACAGCGCCGAGTACGAGGCCAGCCAGACCGGTGCGCCCATCATGCGCGCTTTGGTCTACGACTTCCAGAACGACCCCAAGGCATGGGAGGAGAGCTTCGAGTTCCTGTTCGGCCGGGATATTCTGGTGGCTAACGTTCTGGAAGAGGGTGCCAAGACCCGCACCGTCTATCTGCCCGCAGGCTGCAAGTGGTACGACTGGAACGATAAGTTCCGCTGCTACGAGGGCGGCCAGACCATCGAGGTGCCTGTCACCATGGCTACCATCCCCATGTTCGTCCGCGAGGGCGCAGTCATTGCCATGGCAGACAACCAGCTGATGACCATGGAGGGCGACCACACCACCGCCCTGCACCTCATCGTAGCACCCAAGGGCACCACCACAACGACCCTGTACGATGACGACGGCATCACCAACGATTTCAAGAGCGGCGTGTACCGCAAGACCACCATCACCACCACCGCAGGCGAGCGGGTGACCATGAACTTTGCCTCCGAGGGCAGCTACAAGGACACCGTGGAGACCATCAAGGTGGAGATGATCGCCAAGGAAAAGAGCCCCTTCTGGGTCACGCTGGATGGCCGCAAGATCGAGCACTTCCTCAACCGCCGCAAGTTCGACGCCGCTGCCGAGGGCTGGTATTACAGCCAGAGCAAAAAGGCTGTCGAGGTCAAGTATGCAAACCCCGCCAAGGATCACGAGTTGACTGTTTCGTTTGAACAGTTCGACCTGATCGGTATGTAACACTGTACGGAGGAACCTCTTATGCTGCTGCGTAGTTTTGAATCCTTTGAAAAGACCGAAAACGGCTACCTCATCCACGGCGATGCTGCCGATGTGAAGCTGATTTTCATGACAGACGATATCATCCGCATCCGGGTGCACTTCGACAAGGGCACCCCCATGGAGGAGGAGTCCTACACGCTGGTGACCACCGCGTGGGAAGACCGGATGGACACCCTGCTCAAGGACGAGCGCACTCGCATCACCGCGCTGGATGTCCCCTGCGCCGAGGACGATAAGGCTCTGACCTTTGAGACCGCACACCTGACTTTGAAGCTGTTCAAAAAGCCCTTCCACTTTGAGTTGTTCGATAAGTCCGGCAAGCTGATCTATCAGGATCTGCGGGAGCGCGCCTTTGAGAAAGATCAGATCGGCCGTCTGAGCCACTTCTCCAAGGTGGATCGGGAATACGACCACTTCTACGGCTTTGGCGAAAAGACCGGCCATCTGGACAAAAAGGGACGCCGCCTGCGGATGTCCCCCAAGGATGCCATCGGCCACGACCCCGAGACCGGCGACCCGATGTACAAGCACATTCCCTTCTACATCCGGGTAAATGAGCACGACCTGCGCCCTGTGGGTCTGTTCTACCACAACTCCTACGACTGCGTGTTCGACCTTGGCGAGGAGCTGTCCGGCTACTGGGAGCGCTACTGCTACTACCAGACCGACGGCGGCGACATCGACCTGTTCCTGCTGGCCGGTGAGACCCTGCCGGAGATCCTGAACGAGTACACCCTGCTGACCGGCCGCAGCGCCCTGCCCACCAAGCAGTCTCTGGGCTACTGCGCCTCCACCATGTACTACGCCGAGCTGGAAAAGAACTGCGATGAGGAGATCTACAAGGTCATCGACAAGCACGAAAAAGAGGGCATCCTCATCGACAACTTCTGGCTGGCCTCCGGCTATTCCAGCGGCGAAAAGGACAACCTGCGCTATGTGTTCAACTGGAACCACAAGCGCTTCCCGGATCCGGAAAAGTTCTTTGAGAACATGAACGCCCGGGGCATCAACGTGATCCCCAACCTGAAGCCCGGCATCCTGAAGCACCACCCCTACATCGACCTGTTTGAAAAGAACGATGTCTTTATCAAGACCCCGGACGGCAAGGCACCGTACTATGGCCGCTGGTGGGGCGGCGAGGGACGCTTCTTCGACTTCACCGGCCCCAATGGCCGCAACACTTGGAAGCAGCTGCTGGAGGAGAACATCCTCAAAAAGGGCACCAAGACCGTCTGGAACGACAACTGCGAGATGGACGGCGTGGAGGATCGCGACGCCCAGTGCGACTTTGAGGGCAAAAAGGGCACCATGGCAGAGCTGAAGATCCTGCACTCCAACCTGATGGCCTACACCGCCAAGCAGGCGCTGGCAGATGTGTACCCCGGCGAGCGCCCCTACATCATCAACCGCGCAGGCTACGCCGGTATCCAGCGCTACGCACAGGTGTGGGGCGGCGACAACCTGACCGACTGGCGCACCGTCAAGTTCAACATTGCCACCATTCTGGGCATGGGTCTGTCCGGCTGCTCCAACATGGGCTGTGATATCGGCGGCTTTGCTGGCCCCGCACCCGAAGCAGAACTGCTGCTCCGCTGGCTGCAGAACGGCATCTTCCAGCCCCGTTTCTGCCTGAACTCTGCCAACAACGACAACACCGTTACCCAGCCGTGGATGTACGAGGAGAACCTGCCCTACATCCGTGCAGCCTACCAGCTGCGCTACCGTCTGATGCCCACACTGTACTCCCTGATGTATGAGTCCAACCAGAACGGTATGCCGGCATGGCGTCCGCTGTTCCTGGAGTTCCCGGACGACCCCAAGTGCTACACCGACAAGAACCTGACCTTTATGTTCGGCAAGAGCATTCTGGTGGCAAACGTGGTGGAAAAGGGTGCCACTACCCGCACCGTCTACCTGCCCGCAGGCTGCACCTGGTACGATATGAACGATAATCTGCGCGCATACGAGGGCGGCCAGACCATCGAGGTCCCGGTCACGCTGGCAAGCATCCCCATGTTCCTGCGCGGCTCTGCCGTTGTGGTGACCACCGAGGACGTCAAGCACATCCTCAAGGACACCATGCGCCAGATCGACCTGCTGGTCGCTGCCGAGACCGACACCAGCTTTGTGCTGTATGATGACGACGGCCACACCGAGGACTACAAAAACGGTGTTTACGCCAAGACCACCATCACCGTCAAGGCCGGCGACCGCACCGACATCCGCTTTGCCACCGAGGGCAGCTACGAATCCCCCGTGGAGCGCATGACCCTGAAGCTGGTCAGCAAGAAAAAGGGTGCGCTCTGGGCCAGCGTGGATGGGCAGCAGCTTCCCCAGTACATCGTCCGCGACGGCTGGGAGGCCGCAGAGTCCGGCTGGTACTATAACCTGCCTGACCGCACCATCTGGGTCAAGTTTGCAAAGCCTGCCAAGAAGGACTTTACGGTGACTGTCTCCACCGAAAAGTTTGACCTCATTGGTATGGCAGAGGACTAAAAAGCCATTTCTAATCTTCTTTAATTCTTCTTCAAAAACACGATGACCCGTGGGGGAGCTCCCCACGGGTCATCGTGTTTTTTATAGGTTTCAGGCTTCGGTCTGCATCTCCCGCCGGAGGATGCGGCAGACCATGAACAGGCAGTAGAACATTGCCAACCCCCAAGCAAAGGGGTTAGAAAGACAGATACCCAGATACCCAAGGCTGGTCTTTACTGCCAGCAGGCCGCCAAGACTGCGGCCGATCAGCTCGCCCACGCCGGAAACAACCGCCAGCACGCTGTAACCAAGCCCCTGCAAGGTGTTGCGGAAGATCATCAGCAGGCCGTGGAAACAGAACAGCATACTCATGACGCTGAGGTACTGGATGGCACCCGCCGTAACGGCGGGGTCAGCATCGCCCAGCACCAGCCCCACCGCGTAGGGCTTGATGAAAAAGATCACACCCCACGCCACAGCGCAGTAGAGTAGCTGCACCGTGCAGCCATCCTTAATGCCCTGCCGGATGCGGTCGGTGCGGCGGGCGCCGTGGTTCTGTCCCACATAGGTAGCCATGGCCATGCCTACGCTCTCCATGGGCAGGGTGAACATCTGGCGGAGCTTTTCACCTGCGGTCTGGGCTGCCACGGCGGTGCTGCCCAGCAGGTTGATGGCGTCCTGCATGATGACTGCACCGATGGCCGAAACCGAGTATTCAAACCCCATGGGAAGGCCGATGTAGGCCAGCCGCTTGCAGTGCCCTGCCGAAAGCAGGGTGCGCGGCTGCCGGAAGGAAAGCCTCTCCAGCTTTGCTGTGCGGGTAAAGAACCAGTAAGCGCACAGTCCGCCGCTGAGCAGCTGGCTGAGCACAGTGGCAATGGCGGCACCATCCACTCCCATGCCCAGCGGCACGATGAAGAGATAGTCCAGCAGAATGTTCACCACGCTGGCGACCAGCAGGAAGTAAAACGGGTGCCGAGAATCCCCCAGTGCTCGCAGCACGCTGGAAGCGTAGTTGTATAGCACCGTAGCCGGGATGCCCAGAAAGATGAGCCGGATATAGAGCACCGCATCGGTGTACAGCTCCTCGGGCGTATGGATGAGCCGGAGCAGCGGCCCCGCCATCAGGGTGGTAAGCACCGTAAACACCACGCTCAGCACCAGACAGAGCAGTGCGCCGTTCAGCAGGTATTTTTGCAGCCCGTCCTTATCCTTTGCGCCAAAGGTCTCTGCCGCCGGGATGCCAAAGCCCACGCAGGCTCCCTGCACAAAGCCCAGAATGAGAAAGTTGAGGGAGTAGGTGGTGCCCACCGCGCCCAGCGCATCGGTGCCCAGACACCGCCCTACGATGACGGTATCCGCAAAGCTGTACAGCTGCTGGAACAAGGTGCCCAGCACCAGCGGCAACGCGAACCGCAGGATCTGGAACAGCGGCTTGCCCACCGTAAGGTCGGTGGTGCCGGAGCGCTTTTGAGAAGTAGCTGCCATAAAGAAAACTCCTTATTATGGTATTTTCTTCATTCTATCATGGACAGCCGCTTTTCCCAAAGTGGTTTTGTGACAGGAAGTTGTCTTTTTGTGATGGAAGCGCGGAAATCTCCGTTTTTTTTACAGTTGCTTCTTCTGCGGTGGAAAGTTCCGGCTGTTTGTTTGCAAATTCATAAAGCCACTTTTGATGCAGCTCTTTACAGGTTCTATACCCATCCGCCACACAGCCGTTTTTACTGCCAAAAAGAGAGGATTGGACGGTGCCAGCCCTCTTGACAAGGAAAAACACAAGGCTCTTTATTATAATAAAGCTATAAAAACATAATAAAGGCAATTATTTGAAATTTTTGAAAAAACAGAAATCATTTTGATGATATGGGACGTTTTAATAGACAGGAAGGGGGTGAACCGTATCCAGACAGAATTATTGCTGCGGAAAGCGCAAAGCGGAGATACAGGTGCGCTGGACACTCTGATTACAGCGTACTATCCACAAATTCTGAACTATTGCCGTTGGCATACAGCGGACGAGCAGCAGGCGCAGGATGCAGCACAGGAAACCTTTTTGAAAGCGGTGCGCTGGCTGGATTCCTGTGGTGGATTTCAGGGGGCATTCCGTCCCTTTCTGTACAAAATCGCAAAAAACATTTGCATCGATCTGAACCGTACCATGGAGCGGACGGAGGTATCGCTGGAGAGCTTGCCGGGCGAACCCGCCTATCAGGAAAGCGGCTTTGCTGCGGCAGAGGAGAAAGCAAACCTGCGAGCGCTGACGGCCCAGCTGGAGCCGGAACAGCGGGAACTGGTATTGCTGCGGTTCGCACAACAGCTTAAATTGCGGGAGATCGCGCAGATCACAGGTCTGCCCCTGCGCACAGTGCAGTCCCGCCTGCGTGCCGCATTGAAAACCTTGAAAATGCAATTGGAAAAGGAGGACTGGAGATGAATCGAGCCTTTGAAAAAGAACTGTCCAGAGCACTGGCGACAGAGCTTGACACAGCCGCACCGAAAACGCTGCTGCGCCGCTGCCGGGCGGAATATGTCGTAAAACAACGGAGTGATTGGCGTGATTTGCTGCACTGCCAGTTCAAATTGCTGGGCTGGAAGGTCTGGGCGCTGGAAGCAATGGCGGCACTGGCGTTGTACAGTGTGGGTCGGGAACTTGCCCTGTGGGAGAAGGCATGGACATTACGCAATGCACTGTTTGGTCTGAGCACACTTGCCATGCTGACAGCCCTGCTCGGTCTGCCGTTTTTATACCGGGCAAGTCAATATAAGATGCTTGAACTGGAACAAGCCACATGTGCAGGAATCGGTCGTCCGCTGGTGATGCGGTTTTTGCTGCTGCTGGCGGGGGAAACGATCCTGCTGGGAGTGCTGGTACTCAATGTGCGGGCAGCCGTGCCATGGAGCATCGGGCAACTGCTGGCGGTGCTGACCGTGCCATTTCTGACCGCAAACAATGAGCTGCTTCTGCTGCTGCGCTGGGTGCGCCCGGAATGGATGATGACCGGGGCTGTACCGCTGTTTGCAGGGCAGCTGTGTTTGCTGCGGTTCGTGCAATTATCGGAACTGCCGAAAGGTCTGCCGCTGGCGGCGGGCGTGCTGGTGCTCTGTATGGTGTTGCAGTGCATCCGGCTTGCCGCCCGGTCAGAATATATTGCAGAAGCTTGAAAGGAACAAGTCATGGAACTGAAAATTCAGAATATTACAAAGCGATACCGGGATAAAACGGCGGTGGATGATGTGTCCATCACTCTCACGCCGGGTGTGTGGGGACTGCTGGGGGCGAATGGTGCAGGCAAAACAACCTTAATGCGGATGCTGGCGGGCATTCTGCGGCCCAGCAGTGGCCGGATTTTGTGCGATGGGGTGGAGATTGGGACGCTTGGTGCGGCCTACCGGGAAAAGCTGGGGTATCTGCCGCAGGAATTCGGGTTTTACCCGGAATTCACGGTGCAGGACTATCTGGAATATATGGCGGCACTCAAGGGTCTGTCGCGCACAGAGGCCGCCCGGCAGATCGACGCACTGCTGGAGCGGGTAAGCCTGACTGAGGTGCGCCGCAAAAAGATCGTGAAGCTTTCCGGCGGTATGAAGCGCCGGGTTGGTATCGCACAGGCACTGCTCAACGACCCGGAAATTTTGATTTTAGATGAACCTACGGCAGGGCTTGATCCGAAGGAGAGAGTACGTTTTCGAAATGTGATTAGTTCGCTTGGAAAAAACAGAATGGTTTTACTGTCTACACATATTGTATCTGATATAGATTATATTGCAGATCGTATTTTAATTATGAAAAACGGAGAATTGATCCAGGAAGGAACAGAGAAAGAGATTACGGATAAAGTGGAAGGATGTGTTTGGAAGTGTATCGTGTCTGAAAAGGAAGCAGGACAGATAACCAGTAGTTTTATTGTAAGCAATATGAGAAGCAGAGGCGAAAGTGTTGAATTAAGAATTGTTTCAAAAAGGCAGCCGGTGGTAGGTGCGGAAAATATAGAAAGTACACTGGAAGATGCATATCTTTATCATACACAAATAACAGGGGAAGAAAAAAATGCGACTTTATAAGACGGAGCTTTTTAAACTTTTTTATAATAAAATATTTAAAATAGGAATTTTAGTTGTGACAGGATTGATACTTTTGTATTTTTGCTTTGCTGAGGTAGGTGGAGAAATAGCGACAGTAGATGGAAAGTTTTATTCTGGTTATGAAGCAGTCCAGATACTGTCTCTTATACACATCTGACGCTGCCGACG
>ENA-OZGS01000256-OZGS01000256.1-human-gut-metagenome-genome-assembly--contig:-NODE-256-length-20181-cov-7.527079_pt1 | contig 20181 bp, 19 predicted proteins | sample MGYA00245121_ERZ653667 | MGnify/ENA primary metagenome ERZ653667 (study PRJEB26926, sample SAMN06165248) | human gut metagenome | biome: ENVO:00009003; feature: ENVO:2100002; material: ENVO:00002003...
AGATAGGCTCCGGTCTCGTGGGCTCGGAGATGTGTATAAGAGACAGTTTTTGTACTGCTGCAATGGCTTCTAAGCCGCTCTGTACTAAATCCACCTGCATTTCTGTCTTTTTTAAAAGTCCCCTTAATACCGCTAAGTTCATCGGATTGTCATCCACGGCAAGGATCCGTACTCCCGGCGCAACGAAAGATACACGATACTGCTGCTCTGCTTTTTTCCTCTTTCTTTGGAACTGTGCCGGTGCAGGGTCTAAAATCTCCTGTGGCAGTTCTAAGTAAAAAGTCGTTCCCTTTCCATATTTGTCGATAGGGTAATTGAGATGCACTTTCCAGAGTTTTCACTGTACTCTGGGAGTGAAAAATGTTGCACTCCTCTCTGATGAGGCTGCAAAAAATTGACATGATGCACTCTCTTATGTCCCATGCACAGAAAAAGATTGCATTGTATTTTTAGATGTAAGCCAGATCAGCTTACGATTGACTCTGCTCTTTCTCTATGATCCACTTATCCCGTGATGATAGCTTCTAGGATATTGTACCATAGATTGTTTGTTTCGGAAATTACTTTCCAATAAAAATGGGCAGAAGAAAACCTCCAAATCTGTTGGGAACTTGGAGGCTTGATTCCAACCATTTACTCTTTTTCAAAGAAATCTATGCTATATGTTGCGGAACAACAAAACTCTCATCTAACTGTTTATGTAAAAAAGAAATTGTAGTTAATATATCAATTGCATCCTGCTCATTTACAATCCATTTTATTTTCAACTCATGTGCTGTTACATTCCTTACCATATGCGTAACCCCATTTAACATTTCTTTTAGACCGTTTTGAGCATTTTTTTCCGAAGGTGTCTGTAATAAATTTATTGCTAATCGAGGATTATTAACTGCAAAAGCATTATTAAATAAATTTGAACCATCCTCCTGCATTCCTGTTTTTTCTCTTACCTTCTCAGACAAACTCTTAGCCGCCTCAAAAACTGCATGAAAATAATTTTCTTGTAAATATTCCTCTTTGCAACACTTTATTACATCCTGATGAATATGTCTTTTTTGTAATTCACTCACCAGATTTCTGGTTCTTCTTTCAACTTCTGAAATTGTAGTTGCTGCCTGAACCTTTAACAATTTTCCTTCGTTTGTCATCTGAAGTCCAATTAACATTAACGGTTTGTTAATTTCTAATAAAATCTCATCATAGTTACCATTCTGGCCACTGATAAACCTTACCGGTTTCAGACTCTTTTTTATAAAATTAAGAAATGAATTCGATGCTCCATCCTGTTCTTGTCTTGCTAAAAATGTATAATAAATTCTCTTCCATTTTGTACTTTCATTACTGACATCCTGAACTCCACATTCCTGAAAAATTTCATTCATCTGACTTCCCGTCATGGTATCTGCAATTATACGCGCCAAAACCTCAACTTCTGAATTAGTAAGTTTTCTAATTCTCTCTGCCATAGCTTAATCCTCCTCACCCTAGTATATCATCTACATCGTTTAACTTTCACTTCAATTTTTTATATATTGTATCACAGATGATTATGTTTTGGAATTTCCCTTCCTCGCAAATGGACAGAAGAAAACCTCCAAATCTGTTGCAAACTTGGAGGCTTGATCCCAGCCATTTATACAATTAAAGCTTTTAGCAAACTACTCATTATGATTATTGTACAGTCTCATAAATTCATCCGCAAATTTCTTTACAAAATCTCTATCCAAAGCAGTTGCCAATGTTTCATCATTATACTGTGCTGCTTTGCTCCAATTATATGAACCATGCATTACAAATTCAAAATCTATAATGCAAAATTTATCATGCAGCCGATTGGACAAATATGCTCCTTTAAGTGGCACTTTTACCACCTCAAAATTACTTTCCAATTCACTCATCAACGTCATATTAGATTTTTCATTTGATGTAATAATTCTAATACTTATGCCCTGCTTTTTCTTTGCAAGTAATTCCTGAAAGATATCTCGGTCAGAAAACCACGCAACCGCTACCCAGATTGTATACTTTGCATTCCGAATGCCTTGAATAATTACATCTTTGATTCCATCAAATGCTACATCATGTTCATTTTGTCCATCATCTTCCAACTCTACCAATTTAGGTTTAATCTCAACTCCATACAAATCATAGTCATCATCTGGAATATAAATATCATTGGCTAAGTCAAAAAAAACATCTTTATATTCCTTTGCTTTTTTCAGCATTGGAATTGGCACTCTTAAATCCATATATTCCTGCCTCTGATTCGATACATGGGTATATGCACCGGTTTTTCTAAATGTAACTATAGAATATCTTAAAATCCCCAACAAATCATCTTTGTTCTGAATATCTTCATCATATTTTATAGTTTCTATCATTGTCTTTAAGAATTGTTTTTCATTCATTTACACATTCACTCTCCATCCGTATTTCCACATATACCCATTTTTTCATCAGATAATTTAACTGTATCTATTATTTCCCAAATCTTCATATAACAGGAGCCTCCAAGTTATTTAAACTCAAAGGCTCTCTTTTTCTTACATAACTTTATGCAAGCGCAGGTTCCTTCCCTGCAATAATCGCTTTCACTTCTTCTACGTTTTTATCTGTAGCCATAGCAATCTGCTCTACAGTAAAACCATTGTTATGCATATTAAGAATAATTTTTTCTTCTTTTCTTGCCTCTCCAATCGCAATACCATCTTCTTTTATTCCCTGACTCAAGTTACACATAACGCTCACATCCTTCCTGAAGTTCTCCTCAATAGGAATATCGTATTCATTTCCAATTATGTTTAGTTTTTCATCTATTGTAAGTTCCTTGGATAACAATGCTCCCAGCAGACGGTGCAGTTCATACGTCTCATCATGTTCCGGCAGATTCTTTGCCAGTCCAAGCATGATGATATTCAGCAGGTCAAGATTTCCCTTCCATTCATAGGAACCAATCAAATCTTCCTTTGTGAGATGCACATGGCTCATGCTGCTCTCGTCCATGTTCATACATACCCAGATTGAATATACACGCTTAATGTCATTGTAGCTGGAGTTCTCAAAATCACGTTCTTTTTGTGATGAAATCAGTCTGCTCACATAAAAGATTGCCCGGTTTAAGATCTCGTATCCCTTCGGCTCGTCTTTCTGTGCTTCTACATTGATGATAATCTGTGACAATCCATCTTTCATGCGCACATAAAAAACGATATCAAATCTTACCAGACCTTCATTGATCTCTTCATTTTCTGTGTTGAAACCGACCAGTCTTTCACCATTTTTTTCGCTGGCTGCATTTGTGAGTCCAGGCTCTACCGGTACCGTACTGATATGTGGTGTTCCCTCGATGCAGTTGACCACATCCTTGGGATTCATGCCCTTAAACTCATCAACTGTTTTTACCAGTATATGTGCCAGTATGCTCTTCTGCCCTAACAGACGCTTTGCACTCGTATCATACTGTGCATCCTTGTCTGTTGCTTTCACTGCATTTTTTAATTCTGTATTCACTGGCCTTCCTCCTTTTTGTAACAGATCTAGTCATCCCCAAAAAGGCATCTGACCACACCTATATTATAACTTACCCATTTCTTTTATACAATCAATTTTTACATTGTCTGCATCGGTACATGTTGTTCCTGCTCCTCATGCTCCAAAACATCCTGCTCTGGCACATGCTCTATACTTTTTGCTTGCTCCTGCACTTTTACCATATACCGGATTTTAATGCTGCTGTAATCAACCCCTGCCGGTTCCAGCACTTTTTTCTCTAACATGTTTAACATCGCTTCGGTGTCAAATTTTCCCTCAAAATAAAGTTCCTCATCCACCTTTAGCGGTACATCCATTTCTTCCGGTGAACTGCCAAGGATCGTCCTCCAGCGTCCGGCTACTTTTCCACACATTTCCATAAAACGCTCATGGATATCCGGCTGTTCATTATAGGTCTGCAAAATTCTTTGTGCCACCTTTCTCCATGTAGGTGTCTCTATCCATTCTCCCGGTGCGAACTGGACTGCCAGCGGTCTTTTCCCTTTCAGTTCTGCCGGGGACACTGTGATAAGGCTGCTTTCCCGGATCGTATCTTTCACACTTGTATGCACCTCGCCACTCCGGTACATCTGGAGCAGTGCATCACATTTGGTGTTTACAAGCTGTAACATTTCCTCCCTCAGTTCTTCTATCAGTTGCTCATAATTCATACGCTTTTCTCCTCCTCTCCTGTCACACAATCTTGTGTTTCTTTCTATAATCGTTCTTCCGTTTATTTCCCTATTGCACACTTTTCTGTTCCTATTGTTCTGCATTTGTTTCCTATTTTTATGCCAACAATAAAACGCCCGGATCATCGGGCATTTTATTCTTACCATAAACTGGCAGGAATAACGTTTCCTATTTACTTGCTGCCATTCCTGCCGCAGTCTTACTCATATCGAATCTCCTGTTCCATGACAATGCCTGACTGGAACTGTATCAGCAGCTTCTCGCTGGATTCCACTTTGATGGTCGAGATCAGCCGTCTGACAAGGTCATTGTCGAACTCCTGTATCTGGCAGGTGCTTGTGCTTAAGTAATGGTCGATATCTTGGATTCTCTGTTCATAGCTGTCAGCCATCCATTTCTCGTTTCTGGCTGTTTTCTGTGCCTCTTTTAAGGCATTGATTTCCTCTGCTATGGTGCGATAGCGTTCATCAAACTCCGGTGTGTAGGAGCCGGTCTTTGCATTCTCCGCGATCAGTGCCACCATCTCTTCCTGCTTTTCTTTTATCTTTTCTTCGTATTCCTCAGACTCTTTTGCGGTGCTGTAGTTCCCGATGACATGGATGATGTTCTGCCGGAAGTTTTCCATAAATTCCATATCATCACTCGTGATCCTGTGGATGGCTTCCATCACCGCCCTGTTTAATGTGTTCTCTTCGAGTGTCTCGGATTCCCCGCATTTCTTCACTCCGTTAGTCAATCGGTTGCTGCATCTCCAGACAACTTTCTTTTTCCCGTTTCTCGCCCAGGTGACTCTCCGGTACTCCTGCCCGCATTTTCCGCAGATCAGCATGCCGGTCAGTGCATAGGTGGAGGAATACCTGCTCCTCTGGTTCTTCTTCCGGGTGACAGCCGCCTTGCATAAGGATGCCCTCCGCATCATCTCTTCCTGTACCCTGTAGAACAGCTCCTTCGGGATAATCGCCTCATGGTCATCTTCCACATAATACTGCGGTACGATTCCAGTGTTCTTGACTTTCTTTTTTGTCATGAAATCCACCGTATAGGTTTTCTGCAGTAATGCATCTCCCATGTATTTTTCATTGCGGAGCATTTTGTCTATTACCGTGGAATGCCATTTGTCCTGCCCTGTGGCGGTCTTGATTCCCTGCTCTTCCAGATGCTTTGCAATCTTCCCGGTACTGTAGCCTTCCAGATAAAGGCGGAAGATCAGCTTCACGATCTCTGCCTCTTCGGGTACGATGACCAGGTCACCATCCTCGTTTTTGGTGTATCCCATGAACTTTGTGCAGTTTACGATGACCTTGCCTTTTTCAAATTTCCTCACGACTCCCCAGCGGATGTTCTCGCTGATGTTGCGGCTCTCCTCCTGTGCCAGGCTGCTTAAGATGGTGATAAGGATTTCGCCGGTTCCCTCCAGTGTATTGATCCCCTCTTTCTCGAACACCACCGCCACATTCTTTTCCTTCAGTTTTCGGATGGTCACCAGCGAGTCTACCGTATTCCTCGCAAACCTGCTGACCGACTTTGTAAGGATCATGTCGATTTTTCCGGCAAGGGCATCCTGTATCATGGCATTAAAGTCTGCCCTCTTTTTGGTGTTTGTTCCACTCTTTCCGTCATCCGCATAGATGCCGGCATTTTTCCAGTTTCCATTTTCCGATATCTTGCTGGTATAATACTCCACCTGTGCCTCATAGCTGCTGTCCTGCTCTTCCAATTCCGTACTGACACGGCAGTAGGCAGCGACCTTCATTTTCTTCTCTGACAGTTTCACATTCCGGTCATACTGCACCTTGGCAGGTATCATGCTGATCTTTTTTGCTGTTTCTGCCATCTGCTCTCCCTCCTAATCCTTGTATCCGGCTGTGACACGGCTCCCATTGATAAGCTCCACTTCTGCCATGTTTCCACCATGCACCCAGATGCGTGCGATTATTTTTCTATATAAATTTTCATCAAATGTTTCCAGTTCCTTTTTTCCTGCAAGGATGTTTTTGATCTCCTCTGTCCGGAACTCCCCATCCCTGACCTCCAGCGTCCGGTATCGTTCCTCTGCCCTTTCATAGAGCAGTTTCATCAGGTCTGTCTCTGTGCGTTCCTGCTCTTCTTTCATGTGCTGCAGGTTCCGCTCCAGAACCCGGTACTGAGGACTGAGCTTTTCCTCCTGCCTTTGTACCCGGAGCAGGCCTTTGTTTCGTATCACTGCATTGATGGCTTCTACACACACCTGCTTTGCCTGCCCGTCTGTAATAAAACTGTTCCTGCAGTTTTTTGCTCTGCCAGTCACATAGTTCCTGCACTTCCACTTGGCAGTGCCGCCACGCTCTTTTTTGTGGTTCGGCTGGATATGGCTGCATACTGCCCCGCATTCTGCACACCAGATGACACCTCCGAAAAGGATTCTTTCATCCCTGCCGGGTCGGTGGTCTGCCCTTCCAAGCTCTGCCCTCACCTTTTCCCGTCTGCGCTGGACTCTCTCAAACAGTTCCTCTCCTATGAGCTGCGGATAGTATTCTGTGCCAAGGTAGCTTGGGTTTTCCAGTATCCTGCCAATGGATGCATGGGTCCAGGACACTTTCCCTTTTGCATTGCATATGTTTCTCCCTTTCAGGTTCTGGGCGATCCTGCCTGCCGCCACTCCGCTGTCATAGTCTGTAAATATCTGTTCCACAATCTTTCTTTGCTCTTCGCAGATGGTGATTTTTCCATCCACAACTTTATAGCCGATTGGCATGTGCCACTGCATCCTGTCCACCTCCCCTCTCCGTCAGTTTCAGTCCGTTGTACAGGCAGAAGGTGATGTCGTGTTCTTTGGAGACCACGATCTTCTCCGCTGTCATTTTAAACAGTTGCTCGTCAAACTCCTCCCTTAATCCGTCCTGTTCTGCAATCAGTTGGATAAGCTGTTCGGTCCGTACAATTTCTTTTGTCCTCCGCAGCTTTCTGGTCAAAAGTGTCTTTTTTCTTCTGCATTCCGTCAGCTGCCAGCCAAGCTTGCTACTGCTCTCCATAAAAAGAGCAGAGTCCATATATCCTTTCCTCATGACTTGGTTTAGGATTTGGCTCTGCTCGCTTATATCTTTGATTTCCTTATCCAGTTGTCTGATTTCCTCACTGTCCTGCCTTGCTGCCACAAGTTCTGTCAGCTCTTTTAACAGCGGCTCTAATATCGTTCCCTGATTGGTGTACAGCTTGTTCCACATGTCTGTAAAAGCCCGGTGCAGTACATCCTCCCGGATGGCTTTCATGCAACAACTCTCTTTATCCTCCACATGTCCGCTGCACGTCCAGATGATTTTCTCATAGGGTTTCCCGATGTAGATTTTCTGCCGCCGGAAGGTTCTTCCGCATTCCCCACAGATGATTCTGCCGGAAAACAGGTATCTTTTGGTGTAGTCACTCTTGTTCATGTGCAGTACATCCACCCGGTATGCCATCAGGTTCCGCACCGCTTCTGCCTCCTCATGTGTGACGATTGGCGGATGGCTGTCCTTGATGAGATACTGGTTTCTCTGTCCGTTGTTTACCCGGCGGACAAATGGGAACCTTGTTTCTGTATAGGTTCTCTGCTGTAGCATATCTCCCTCATAAATCGGATTTTTCAGAATGTCCTGTATCACCCCGTCCTGCCACTTTTCTGCACCCCGGATTGTTGGAATGCCTTTCTGGTTCAGTGCCTTTGCTATCACATACACTCCCATGCCGTTTAAGTAAGACTCATAAATCCACCTTACGGTTTCTGCCTCGGATTCTATGATGACTAAATTTCCATCCTCGTCTTTTCCATAGCCATACGCTGGCGTCGATATGATATAGGTTCCATCCTGAAAGCGTTTCTGTATCGCCCATCGGTTGTTGCTTGAGATGTTTTCTGATTCCCCCTGCGCCACCGATGCCAGGATGGTAATGAACAGCTCGCTTTTTTCTGACAGCGTGTTGATGTTCTCTTTTTCAAAGTAGATTCCAACGCCAATCTCCTTCAGCTTTCGGATGGTCTGGATGCACTCCACCGTATTTCTTGCAAATCTTGTGATGGATTTCGTAAGGATCAGGTCGATGTTCCCATCCTCACAGTCTGCGATCATCATCTGGAACTCATCCCTGTGCTTTACGTTTGTTCCGCTGATTCCTTCATCCGCATACACCCCTGCAAACTCCCACAGGGGGTTGCTCTCGATCTTTTCCGTATAGTACTCGACCTGTGCAGTATAGGAAGTTGCCTGTGCCTGACTGCCGGTACTGACTCTGGCATATCCGCACACTTTCAGCCTGCGTTCTTCCTGTGTATGTTTCTGCGCTTTTGCTGCCTTTATGACAGTCACTTTTTTTGCCATGCTTTTTTCTCCTTTCCCAGTATTTTCAAGGGTTTGCACTCCCTGTCAGCAACATACACTACCACATAGTCCTTTATATATCCAGTGTTATTACAGATATACTTTTGCTAATTCCGGGGAGAAAGTCTTGACATTCAAAACCCGGATTTTTTCCCATTCTTCCTCGCTTAACAGCTTATCTTCATGCATCCTTTTTAAGAGAAATTCGGCAATCTTATACCGCACCTCATTCGCTCCGCCTTCCATCATCTTTTCCCTTTTTCCTCCCGCAATTTAAGAACGTTAAATTCATTCTCCCAAGCCAAACACTTTTGCCCAGAAGAAACACCTTTACATCATCCCGATTTCAGCCATGGTTGCTGCCTCATCCTCTTCCCGGAAATACTGTTCCGCTACATCCCTGCTGACTGAAAGCACCTCTCCTGCGTCCTTTTCTCCCATCTGGATCGGGATTAAGAACGGATTGATTTCCTTGCAGAATTCCTGATTCGGACAGCTATTGATAAAATAGCCGCAGGTATCTAATATCAGCCTGTCACACATATCTGTGATGACGATCTTTTCAGCCTCAAACATGTGGCTGCCGATATAATTTGCGATATTTTCTGCCGTGGTCGAGATATAGTCCTCTTTCCGCTCCCCTCCATCACTCGGATAAAGATAGGCATATCCTGCCCTCTCCGTTTCAAAAATCCTTAACATCATTTCGGTATCTTCTTTCTTCATCTCCTGTTTTCCTCCATTCCCCATTTTTCAGTTTTTCTTAACCCCACAAGAATACGGCGGAAGTTCCCCTCCGCCGCATGGTTTCTGTAATTAAGTCTTACTGCCATAATCCTTCACTTCATAAATAAAAAGTGTCTGTCCCTATTCGTCACTACTCCCCGGAACCGAAACGCCGCCAAAACAGAGAAGAAAAAATCCCAAAGCCGGCATTTCATGGGCAGTCAGTCCAGACTGTCTTTGGTCCCTGCCACTCGGACAGGCAGACATCACAGGTATCTCACCTCCACCACTGCGTGCTGGCTAATCTCAAGGTGTATCATTATAGGCCATTCCCCTCTTCGCGCCTGTCCACCACAGACAGGCTGTACCCCGGCTTTCCCGCTCGGCTCCTTAGATGCGATCTTTTTCACAGCATGGCTGGCAGAAAGAACATCTGCCCGATTGCTGCAGGAGTGTCACTGCGCCCCGGTTACGGCTCATGAAACGGCTAACGTATCTGAACTGCTGGATATGGCTGGCAGGATATGGCGTGATTCCATCCTGCGCTCGGAGCCCTGCATTCCTCTCCGGCATTTTTCAATGTGCGTTTTGTCTGCCTGTGTCGTATCCACACACGAGACATGAGAGGATTCCCGGAAGAGACCATCTGTCCAGAAAAAGTTCCTCTCATAAGGTACTCACAGAAAAACACGTTTTGAGGGGGTATTAATCAAAAAATTTTTTTATTTTCTTTACCGCACCGTTTATGCTCTCCCGGATGTTCTTCTCTCCAACCCCTTCTTTCGCTGCAATCTGCCGGTATGTCATGCCCTCAAAAAAATAAAAATGCAGCCGCTCTCTCTGCACCGGGGTGAGTGACTGCATTGCTTTCTGCAGGGTTTCTATTTCCATCTGCCGGATGACCGTATCCTCTACCGATTCCCCGGTCAGCTCCACCAGATCTTCCGTTTCTCCTTCTGTATATCCGTCCTTGGTCGTATGTCTGATATCCCGCATTTCCTGTGCGTGGGCTTCTTTGCGGAACGTATCGGCAAGTGCCTCGTAGACTTCTCTGGTCACATAGGTGTATTCCAGCTCTCCAACTGCATCTTTATAAAAATCCTTGACTCTGATCCTGATCCATTCTGACATTCAAATGTCCTCCATTTCGTAATTTTTTTGAAATGAAGGACATCTGGAGGACCTCTGGGTTTTACTTCACTGGAAAAAGACAATAAAAAAAGGTGCTGTTCCCATGCAAAATAAAGCATGCAAAACTGCACCCGGATGTTATCCTTATGAACTTTTCCCTTTCTGCCGCCCCCTGCAATCCGGTGCGGCATGAATTCCCCAAAACATGCCACGCCTTTCTTCTCCTAAGCCTTTTTGCGGTACTATACTTGGAAAGAAAGTGCGCTTCAATATAAGTGTAATAAGTCTTACGGTACCTGTAATAAGTTACCGTCTTGGATTGTCATCCCTCCTGTTTTCCAGAAAAAAAGTCCCTTCCGTTTGTTCGGAAAGGACTATCCATTTTCGGTATGCGACTGTATCCATAGCTGTGCTTTTCCTACGATCATGAACAGTGCCGTGATGCAGATGCCCGTATAAACAGCGTAAGCATACGGTATCTGGCCTGCATACCACAAAATGCCAAGCACAGCCAGTTCCAAGACTGCGATCAGCCTTGCTTTTCTGCCAAAATGCTTTTGTTCCTCTTTATCCAGTTTCCGGTTCTTGCTGTGCATGGGGCTGAGTAAAAAAATGATCCCTGCGGACACCAGCAATACTGCCAGCAGCCTTGCCAGCGATGTCTTACAAAACACAGCCTGTGTATAAACCGGAACCAGCAGCACCAGATTGGAACCAAGATAACAGAAAATCCTGCTGTCTGAGTGATATCCACCAGTATAGCTGCGAAGAACCATAAAAGAAAGGGTAAACACTGCCACAACCGCCAGTTGCTCTGTAAGCAGGCCGATGACCAGTGCTGTCACAACGTTTAGAAGCAGGATCATACCATTGCGTATTCCAAACTGGTATAATTCCTGCTCCTCCTCTTTTATGATTCCCCGCTCAACCATACGATGGCTGAGCCATTTCGTCATGATTTAAAACCTTCTGAGTTTTTTGGAATCTTCCGGCATCTTGTCCTGTCCCAGATACCACATGCAGGAACGGTTCGTTGCCATGGTTGTCACCATAAGTGCCAGTGCTGCCATCACACTCATGGATTTGCTGCTCAGTCGGTACATCCAGTTTCTTCTCTTCATTTTTAGTAAAACCCTCCTTTTTTTGATGTTTTCACTCTAACAGTTTCCATGTAAAAATCAATCTATCTGTAACAAGTTGCAGATTTGCTGTAATAAGTTGCAGTCTCACTCCAGTTTTGCAACTCCGTTGAGCAGAAGGACTGCCTCAAAATGTTCCCCCTGATCCTTTAATATCAGCTCCCCACCGTATTTTTCTGCCACTTTCCGCACCGAACGGATTCCCCTGCCGTGTTTTATTTTATCTTTTTTGCTTGTCTGTTGACAGGAACTTGTCCCGGATGGCTTGCTGTTCTTAATGGATAAAAGCAGTCTGCCCTCCTGAAACTTTGATTCCACATGAACATACCGTTTTTCCTGTTCCACTGCCATCGCTGCTTCTATCGCATTATCCAAAAGATTCCCATACAGAACACCCATGTCCCCGATATCTACGGATACTCTCTGGGGGAGCAGCGTTGTAACCTGCATCGGTATCTCTTTCTCTTTTGCCTTTACGCTTTTTACTTTTAATATGGCATTCACCACAGGATTTGCGGAATAAATGATCTCTTCTGCCAGCCGGATATCTCCCAATACTTCCTGCAGTCTGTCCTTGATCAGTTCCGCACTTCCCTGTTCCGCCGCTGCGAGCAGTCCCGTCAGCCGGTTCTTCATATCATGCCGGATGTCCTGTATCTGTTCCTGATACCGTTCCATGTCCTGATAGTATTCGTTCCGGTATAAGATTTCCCTCTGGATCATTTCCTCTTCGTGCTGTTTTTCTTCCACTGTCGTATACTTTTCAATCATCAGAAAAATTACATAATTAGTGATGATAATGACAAAGATGATGCACATGCACAGCACGACCATCTGTGCTGAGATTAATTCTTTTGCAACCTCTATCAGTAAAAAGCAACTGATCAGGCTGCATAAAGGTATCATTGTCAACATATATTGCGTTTCTTTGGGCATTGCTGATAGTCGAATGCTTCTTCCAGATTTAAGTCTGCAAAACACCTCCACAATAGTTGCTTTCAAAAGTGCCATAAAAAACACGATAAAATAATATGAAACCGTGGTATCGTCCAACACCTTTTCCATGAATGCCTTATTAAACAAATATCCTAACGGTTCTGCAACTCCCATAATCCCCATATACAGCAGAACCGCAATCAACCTGCTTACAATCCCTGCCTCATACTGGCAGACATATACACAGAGAATTGCAACCATCGTCACAAAATTCAGCCAGCTTATCCCCATCTGGTTCACCGCACTTCCAATCAGCTCGCACACTATCAGCAGAAGAATCGAAAACTCCATGGAAGTTTTTCTGTTTCCGATGAACTCCTCTAAATACCTGCGGTAAATGCAGAGGTCAAAAAGATTTATGACAAGCCTCACCCCATATAATGCCATGTCACATTCCTCCCTGCACAAACGCTATGTGCTTTTCCGTCAGCTCCTTCCGGTACCCTCTTGTCACTCCCAGCTCTGTGCCGTCTGTAAGCATGACCATGCCGCTGGATACGGAATGAACATGTTTCAAATTAACGATAAAAGAGCCATGAACGGCGGCAAACATGCGCTCATCCAGTTTCTCCCATATTTCATTCAAATTCATGTTGGACTGATATTTCATTTTCTTTGTGTGGATTATCGCCTGACGCCCCCGCTTTTCCAGATACAGGATTTCGTCAAACTTCAGACTGTACCGCACCCTGCGGTAACTAAATGAAAAACTCTGATTGGTCAGATTCAGATAGGTTCCTGCCTTCTCAAACAGCACACGGAGCCTTTCTTCTGAGATTGGTTTTGGAATAAAATCAAATGTGACAACTTCAAATACACTTGGCATGTATTTGGTATAGCTGGTAAGAAACACCAGCAATGCTTTGGAATCTGTCTCACGGATCTGTTTTGCCACCGCAAGTCCGTCCATTCCAGGCATCTCAATATCAAGAATGTACATATCCGGCTTTTGCTCCGCATCTGCACATTCCCTCAATAATTCTTCCGGTCTGGTATAAAACACATACTCCACCGCATAATCGATCATACGCAATGTATAGCGTCTAATCCTTTCAATGTCCTGCTGATTATCATCGCAGATTGCTACCCTCATACATCGTCTCCTTCTCAAAATATATTGATCAAATATACATCCCGGAGACTGTGCTGCTTTAACGGCCTGTCATCAGCTTTCTCATATACGCAAGCATACGGTCTATAAATGCATCCCGTTCCTCCCTGCTGCAGTTTGCAAGGAACAGTTCAATATCAACCTTATGATTTGTATCCCCCGTAACCAGATAAGTCGGCTCAATCCTGTACTTCTCATACAAGATCAGCATTTTCTCCGGCTGTAAGCCATAGACACCGCTTTCGATTTTGCGATAATGCTCTACCCCTACATCCAGCGTCTCTGCAAAAACTTCCTGCGTATATCCACTGTTTTCTCTGGCGGTTTGCAACCTTTTTCCAATCTGTATATTGATTTCCTTCTTCTCTGCTTTCATGGAATTCACCTCGCTTTTATGGTAATGATACCAACGAGAAATACCCGAAAACAGATTGCAATACAACACTTCAAAAGTCGTATTGCGACATATCCCCATAAACGAAAAGTGAGTAGCAGACACCAATCCGCTACTCGCCTTCTATCTTTCTTTATTCTAATTACATTTCCTGTTATTCCACCAGTTTCCCAAGCACCACATGATTATATTGGTAACTCACAATCCTTTAGCCAAAATCGCAGTTCCATAACAGTCACAGCAATTTTATATTTTACTTCGATTTCAACTTTTTCTGGCGGATTGGCTAAAAGCCTGTCAATATCCTGTTCCTCAACATCAGCCATTTTTGCTATCGTTAGCTTGGATATGCCATGATAGGAAACAAGCACTTCCAAAAAACCGCTTAATTGCCTATCCTTATCTTCAATCGCTCCAAAATACAGAAATCCTGCTTTACTAAGTATTTTAAGACGCAATGCAGGATCATCTGGCAAACATTCCACATTGCCCATTACTACTCAATCTACTGTTTCTTCAGTTATTTCTAAATATTTTGAAAGAGTATTTTTATTAAAACGATACTCCTCAATTAAAGAAGTCAACATTTCTGAAATATTTTTTGTTTTTATCATATTTGTGCCTTAATCTCCACTTGTATCATTTACAATATTGCTTGTAACAAGTGTCCCTATGTGAAAGGCACACTCTACACTTTATTGTTGTTATCTTCCATTTTCCGAGCAATTATAACTTTTCCAATCTACGTTTATCAAATGCTCCAAAATTTAGATGCCAGCTCCCGATTTATGATAGATGAGAGAAAATTAGGATTATTATTCTGGAACACTTTCAGACTTTCAAAAAAAGCCGCTTTATTCTCTGTCTTTATATCTGAAAAAGTTGCATCCAGCTTCTGATCTTTTACATTTTTCTCCACATATTCCTCCGACTGCTTTTCGTAATTATCAACCATCGAAGGATTCTTTTTCACTGCCCCTTCATACCAATTTGTAAGGTATTTTAATGCATTAAGCTGTCTGTCCTCATTGCTACTTTCTTTACTAATCTTCTGATATTCCGTGTATGCACTGCCGTCCATCGTCCTCATCATATCAAGCGCATTTGTAGTCTTTACTAGATTGCTACCATGTCCAAGATATGTACCTTTCCCTACTCCATAGTCCATATTTCCGTTATTGTCAGCTTTTCCTGCGCTCGCAAGCTTTGCGATAGACTCCATTGCTTCCAAAAATGGTTTTCTGCTATCTTCCGGGATAAAATTCTCTGCCGCATATTCCGCTTTTTTCATACCAAGTGAAATATTTGCCTGCCGTTCTTCCTCTGTCATAGAGCCAGTATTTCCAACAAGGAAATTCTGACGGATGATATCATACACAAATCCCTGTTCCTCTTTGCTGCAGTTCTCTACCGCAGATGCAACCGCCTTGTCTGCACCATACATTCCGGAATATGCCGGAAGTTCTAGTGAGTTATCAACCTGCGTAATTTCTTTTTGGAACGCTGCATTTCTCGCCTCCATTGATTCCCGCTGCTCCTGTGTTACATTGGCATCCACTATACCTTTCTTGTTTTCCACAAGTGCAGCCATTCCATCTCCCGAAAATTCAACAATAACCGCATCTCCATACTGCGAACCGATGTCCTTCATCGCCTGCAGGGTTTCTTCCCTTGACATCTTGTCCATAATCTTATTGCCATGTTCATCTGTAGTGTTAAATTCATACTTTACAAGGGTGTCTTTCTTATATATACCATTCCCATATGAGGGAATATTCGTTGTTCCTCTGTAAAACTGACTGTAATCAATATTCATAATATACACTCTCCTCTACTTTATTTTTTCTTAGGTATTTGTGAAATACCAAAAGTCTCATAAATACAATATTTTTACCACATAAAACATACTATATTTTTATAGTTTCATACTTGTATATATATCTTATGCAAACATATAATATCTGCCTAAATCATCAACTTTATATACATTATTTGTCTGAGTGGTGCCATAATTATCACCATAATATATCTTTATTCCTTTCAAATTTTTTGTCCATGCACTTATGTCTGCACAATCATTTTCTGCCGCCAAACATTTTCTGGCAGTAGCATAACAGGAACCCGGCATATCAATTTCCCATGCTTTGCTGGAATCACCATCATACGGAATATATGTAACTCCATTAGGAGTCAAAAATGTAAAACCATCTTTTTCGCGTTTCAGATTTCCTGATATCTCAAGTAAAGCATATAATCCTGCCGTAGACCGCTGTGAACTTACCGGATATTTTTGAAATTCATCAGCTAATTTATTCAGCGTTTCTATATCTTTATCGGATGTTATGATTACCGAAACTCCTTGTGCCTCATTTCCCTTTATCGACAAATAATTTAACCCTGTCTTTGGATCACGTTTTACTACCAATCCCCCCTGTAGCGGTATCTCCTTTATATCAATATTTCTTTTGTCAGACAAATCATTCAAAAGATTTTTCAGTTCACTTGTCATGGTTACATTATACGAAAATGGCTGATCCATATTAATCAGGAACTCCATTCCTGTTTTCTCATCTCTTTGAATTGCTAATTGATCTTCTCTTATATAAAAATCTTTTCCTGTCTGCTTATCTACAATCTCATATGCTGCTACTCCATTCACATATGTAGCATCTTCAATTTTATATCTTTCTGTCTCTATTGGTAATTCAATATCTTGAGAGATACTATTTTGTGTATAAATTCCAAAGTTACTATAATCTGTACTGTTTACATAGGAATCCCTTGTGCTAATCTTATTACTTATACACTCTTGGGCTTTATTCATTGTATCAGAAAAATTTCCTACTGCATTTCTATTATTTTTACTGCATAACATACTTTGTTGTAAGTAACCATTCTCTATTCTCATGATTCTCCCTCCCAATCACTTGGGTTTTATTGAATACTCCATTATAAACTTTAATCTTTTATCTGAAATGTACCGTCTGCTATAACAAACTGTACATTTAACTCAGACATAATATCTTTGTGCTGTGTCCGGTTATATGCTAAAATTTCCCGGATATCACTTGCGTAATCCTGATAGGTCAGATTCCCACCCGGATGATTCAACAGATCATCCAGTGTTTTCGGCAGACCATGTATCGCTGTATTTTCCACGGAGAGGTCTCCAAGCGATACTCTGCCGCCAGATGCCTTATATAAAAATTTTCCCACATCCACCGCAGCTTGCAACAGATATTTTTCTTTATCTGACAACTCCTGTATTTTTGAATCCGTGCAAAAATAAATATCCATCAGCTCATCCGAATACTTTGACAGAACATTCTCTATCTTCTGTTTCATTGCATGATCCTGAATACCGTCCACACTTACCTGACCATCCGCCCCAATTTTTATGGAAAACGTGGAATCTGAAATATCAATTCCCGCTTCCTGCAGATCAGCAGATATCCTATCTTTTACTGTGGTATTCATTTTTGCACTTGCATTCGCACGATCCAGCTCTGCTGCAGTACAAAAGATATTTAAAAGAGCATTTTCCTGTTCCGTCAGTTCTCCTCCTGCTGCTTTTTTTTCCAGTAAATTATGAATCTGCTCATCATCCGGCACTGCCCCACCCTGCATAACATCTTCTGCCTGTTTCTGATGCAGTTTCTCCATCTGCTCTGTATAATAGGCTTTGTACTTCTGCCGGATTTCCTTAATTGCACGCGTTTCCTCAGTATCGGTTAAGCCTTCCTGCATCTGCTTCCTGACTGTCCCTTCATACTTCTGAACCTCTGCCATTTCCTGATAAGCTCCATGGCTTTTATCCGCCTGCGTTGTCTGGAAGGAAAGATGATATTCGGCATCCGGGTTTACCGTCGAACCGTTCTTTGCCTGTACCTTCACGGTATAACCTCTGTTGTCCGAATTCCAGTTCGGTATGGTAATACTAAGACCGCCATTTCCATTCTCTTTCCCAATGCCGACCTGATTGCCTTCCTCATCATACAAAACCATCTCATAATTACAGCCTTCCGGTATATGATCTAAAGTGATAGTAATATCCTTATTATAGGTATCCTTCGCGAAACTTAATGCCCGGTACTCTGTAATATTGAATTCGTAATAGTCCACATCCTCCGTATCCGATAAACTTCCCTTTAAATATCCGTCCGGCTTATTGATAAGTGCCGTCAGATCCAGTGTTCTTCCAAACACATCCTGATCCGTATATTTATTTGTTTTCCAGAAATAATCATTGGAAACTTTACTATTTTCTACTGCAATATTTTTATCAGTGGGTAAACCTTTTTTCTTAAAATCATATCCCACAAGCTGCGCATGCATCTCTACTGTGCGGGTTATTACCATCTGTTCATTCTCCTTGTGTATAATTACTTTTCATAATCATAATACTTTCCTGAAACTATACGCATACATATCCGAATACATGTTATCATGCGGTTGGGGCGTCAGCCTTCTATCCAATGCCGCCATATCCACCGTAAAACCACTGTCTGCCACAGAAAAAGCACCATTACTGAATTTAAACTCCGAAGTGAAGTCTGGAATCCCCAGATCACCGCTTGTCCTATTATGTCCTATAATATTTATCAATGCATCCTTTATCCGCTCTATCTTGGCATTGTCTTTTGTTTTGTTGATCAGATTAGCGGCTTTTTCCGGCAGCCCGCCAATCTTTCCGTCTGGTGTCAGGTAAAGGTTCTCCAGAGAAATATCTTCTCCCGTAACCCCTTTTAAGTAACGCCTGACTTCCTGCACATCCGTGGCATACTGGTAGGTATTGGACGACAGATTTCCCACACTGTCAGCAATTCCTGTGTAATACTGATACATCCGGTCACTGTACTTTTCCTCTACCAGTTTCTGAACCTGTTCCCGGACTTCCTTATCTTCGATACCGCTCACTGTTACATTCCCATTGCTTTCAATCTTTATCTGCATTCCCTCCAGCTCATCACGGGAGATACCTTTGCTTTCCAGATCCTTTACAAAATCCTCGGAAAAATCATTTTTCAGTTCCGCCTTCTGCTGTGCTTTCTCAAAATCTTTCAGGTTTGCAAAAATCTTCACATACTCCGTTTCCGCATCATCCAGTGTCTTTCCTTCTGCCATGTCCTGCAACAATTCATCCACTGTGCGCCCGCCTTTGTATTGTTTTTCTTCCGGCAGACTTTCAAACTGCTTCTGGTGGAGTTTCTCCATTTCTTTTGTATAATTTTTCTCTGTATCCATCAGGACTTCATTATATTTGTCGAGGTATTCCCTCCAATTTTCATCTTTCCGGCTGTATGCACCGTGAAGGTTCCCGAATGCCTCCCTTATGGCATCGGTCTTTTCCTGTTCTTTATTTTCCGTAACCTTGAAACTGATTTTATAATAATCATGCGGAGAAACTTCTTCCCCATTTTTGTTTTCTATTTTGATACAATATTTATTGGTATTTGTATCCCAGTTCGGGATGGTCAGTGTTTTCCGTCCTTCCCCATCCCATTCTGCCTTTCCGACCTGATTGCCATATTCATCATATAAGGTGAGGTCATAATCACAGCCTTCCGGCATGTCCATGTATATTTGAACCCCAAAATAATTCTGTATGGTTCGATTAAATGGAATGGAAAAGTTGTAGAAATCCACATCCTTTTTATCACTGAGATTTCCTTTCAGACTGCTGGTTTCGTCCTTAATCAGAAAATCCAGATCCAGAAACGTACTTTCCTTCTTCTTGTCCGAAACCTCATAAGTGGTATGCTGTCTGCGATAAGTGTCATTGCTGCCAAGTGTACAGGAATCTTCCTGAAGTGTCATATTTTTCTTCAGTTTTCCTTCAAAAAATGCCACTGTTTCCTTTCCAGACATGAAAAAAATCGGTTTTTGACGAAATGCCGCCCCATATGTAGAACCAGTATTGTTTATTTCCATTTCTATTTTCTTCTCCCCAATGATCTATTACAGTTCTGGCACTTACATACGCAGAAGCAAGTACATGAACAAGAAGCATATGCCATAAATGTTCCTTTTTCAGTCTTTGTTTTCTTCCCTAATTTCATATGGAACTCCTCCTTTCTTCAAAATTATAGAAATTGATACTATGCATATGTATCAAAACCTACCTTA
>ENA-OZGS01000258-OZGS01000258.1-human-gut-metagenome-genome-assembly--contig:-NODE-258-length-19874-cov-7.785156_pt1 | contig 19874 bp, 14 predicted proteins | sample MGYA00245121_ERZ653667 | MGnify/ENA primary metagenome ERZ653667 (study PRJEB26926, sample SAMN06165248) | human gut metagenome | biome: ENVO:00009003; feature: ENVO:2100002; material: ENVO:00002003...
CGTCGGCAGCGTCAGATGTGTATAAGAGACAGCTTCATGCCGCTGTTTCCACGTATCGCGCAATTCTGGAGTCGTCGGCAGCTTTGCACTGTCATTCGTATAGCCCGGGGTCATTTCCACCGGCACCCATCCGATATTTTCCAGATAAATTTCCACCCATGCATGCGCATTGTAGTCCGGCACATCTGCCTGATAGCCTTTCTTTTCTTTATGAAATGCCGACGGTTCCACCACATATCCCGATGCATAACGCGCTGGAACTCCCAGACTTTGTAAAATCAGCGCACCCGCGCTGGCAAAATGCATACAATATCCCTCATGTCCGGTTTCCAGAAAATAAGCAATGGTATCTTTCCCCTGTGGGATGTGATTCAGATATAAGTTATAGGTATTTTCGTTCCCCAGCCAGTTGGCAACCTGTGTCGCAAGATTCTGCCGGATGTTGTTGGTTGTTATCTGTCTTTCTGCCCGTCCGGAATTGTTTCCATCCGTATCCGCCAGCCAATCCTCATCGTATAACCCGCCTGTTTCCATCTGATCCGCCACATAGGTGCCGTTTTCCTCATACACGCCATATCCGATACTTTCCAGAGCCAGCCTTCGTGTAATAAAATCTCCCACTGCCGGAACATCCGTGGCAAACTTACGGTATCTACTGTCAGCATAGGCATCATACCATTGCTGCAGATCCGTATCTGTTTCTCCGTGGACCATACAAAACCTGTCAAAAACATCGCGCAGATCCGTATTTTCATTCAGTCCCTCAAAAGAAACCTTTCCCGTTGCCCTCTTTTTACCTACCACCGTATCATCCCTGAGCCAGACCTTCCCACCGGCTGTCTGCGAATCTGAAAAATACGGCATATACGCGTTTTTTAACCCCAGTGCCCGATAGGAAATCTGATACGAAACCGTCTGTGTTTCATCCTCTGCCAGCTCACTCGAACGGATGTATTTTACAAGTTCACCGGCATTCTGCTGCATTAACATTGCAACATCACTGCGATGGTATCCCGCCTTATCCACTTCGTGCGCAAACGTTTTCCCTTCATTTACCCATGTACCGTTCTGATATGTGCCACTGGCAAATGATTTCAGATACAGTTTGCCCGCCGGGGCTTTCGATGCTTCTATCGAAAATACGGTTTTTCCGGTATAGTCCGGTGTTGTATTATCCACATCTTCCCGCGATCCCTGCAAAGTTATCCCCGAAAACGTCAGATTTTTCACACGTTCTTCCACCTGTCTCTGAAACGCATAAAACTTCGGTGACTTTTTCGGAATCTGCTTTGCCACACCGGAAAACGCATAGCTGCTCACCGAGACAAGAATCACGGCAAACACACCTGCTGCAGCATAAGACAGTAGCTGCATCCATACATGGGTACGACCGTCAGCCACCCTTACATCCATGTGCGTCCATGGTGCCGCAGACACCAGCACGATTCCCACGAAAAAGAGTGCAATTCCACTCCAGCCCAGTCTGGCATCGACCAGAAGAGCAACCGACAACGCTGTTATATCCGGAAGCAGCAAAACCAGCCGCACACCGGTCACATATCGAAACATCAGACTTAACAGCACAACAACTGCCAATAAAAACGCCAGCATATAAGTATACCGCATCTCCGTCCCGGCCCCGGTCATATAATTTGTTCCATACTGTTTATTCCAATATGACAGATATGCCTGAAACAGCATTTTTCCGCTCTCTGTCAGTTTTCTCCGATGAAAAATTCCAAACAGTACGAGTGCCGCCGGATATCCGATTTCAAGCACAACCTTGCAGACCCTCTGATATTTTCCGGTCGCAGGAACTCCCACGATAAACAGCACAAGACTTACCAGCATGGCCACCTGCAGTTTACCAAGCGCACGGATCGGCAGCTGCCATCCGAATGCACTCCGGAAAATCGCAAGCATTGCATAAAACAGCAGTTCCACAGCAACCGCCTCACAGATCAGCCGGATACCGGTATTGCCAGACAAATATGTGGTTTTATTCCCTCTCCTGTCCTTCCTGTTCACAATACCAGCTCCATTTCTTCCAGCTTCTGTCTCCAGTTATCTCCACCAAAATCCGCAAGTGTCTGTCCATCCAGCACAAGAAAAAGCTCCGGTGTCAGTTCCAGCCTGTGTACCGGATGCTCGCAGCGATACTGCTGCTCATATCTCTGTCGCAGTGAACCGGCCGTTTCCTTCTGACATTCCATAAACTGCATCAAAAACAGATACACGCTTTCCTCATCCTCGACGCGCAACCGTTTGATTTCTGTTTCCTCCTGCCATGCCACATAATGCGGGCAGCCGGCATCCATCATCGAATACACCAGATCTGCCGCAATTGTGAGAAAGGTTTCCGCATAGGCTTCCCTGCTGCGCCTCATATGCCGGCCTTTTCCTGCCATCTGTGGCAGCATGTCCAGCAAAAATACCACCGCACAGGCAAGCGGCTGACTGTCCTCCCGCACCAGAAGCCCGTCCGATTTGGCGGAGAGTTTCCAGTGTATGCGCTGCAGGCGATCCCCCGGACGATATTCCCGCACATCAAAGATCTGGCTGACATCTGTTCCCGGCTGAAAATCATCGTAGCTTTCCGCTTCTCCGAAATATCTGCGTACCCGCTCCGACACCTGTACTGCCACAGCATCGAGTTCCGGCAGCACCTGTATATCTGCAAATCTCTTTATTTTTTTATGCACATAAAACAGACCGGTCAAATCATAAATCCGTACTTTTACAAGCTCATACTCATAACTTCCCACATGAGAAAGCACGACACGCTTTTCCATGCACTGCATTCCGCGCATCAGTCCGGCACCGTTCCACCAGAAATTTCTGGCATACCCGGCAAATGTATTTCTACAGCGCACACGGTAACGCACTTTTGCTGCCGGAAACAACATGGTCTGATCCACGGTAAGCTGTACCGTAACTTTTTTCCCTTTTTCTGCCACGGTAAGCGGAATCCTGATATCTGCCGTGATATGTCTGCAATAAATCAGCAGATACAAACATGCAAGCAGCATCAGTACCAGTTCCGCAAACCCAATCAGCCCAATCGCAATGCTTCCATAGATCAGCGCAATATAAAATGTGACAATCGTCACCCCTGTTCCAATCAGAAAACTGCCCACATTTATCCCCTAAGTCTTTTGTATGTTGTTGGTTTGTCCACATCCGACAGAATTTCCTGCAGGGTGGCATCGACAGTTACATGTCCAATCCGTGCCTTTGTGTTGAGCACAATACGGTGTTTTGCCACATCCGCAAAAATGTCCGTCACATCATCCGGAATTACATAATTTCTTCCCTGCAAAAATGCCCATGCTTTTGCCAGCCGCACGCATGCGATCGTGCCACGGGGACTTACCCCCAGCTCAATGTAAGCATTTTTTCTGGTAGCCTCCATCAGCTGTACGATATATTTTGCAACATTATCATGCACATAAATCTGTTCCACATACTGCTGCATCTCCCACAGCTGCTCCGGAAGAAGAACCGGCTGCAGATCCTCCGCTTTCGTCATCGTTTTTCCCTGGGCAATTTCCATCTCACTCTGCAGATCCGGGTACCCCATGCTCATGCAGGTCATGAACCGGTCCAGCTGTGATTCCGGAAGAAGCTGCGTTCCCGCACTGCCTTTGGGATTCTGCGTTGCAATGACAACAAACGGCTGCGGCACCTTCCGGCTCACACCATCCACCGTTACTTTGCCCTCCTCCATCACCTCAAGAAGCGCGGACTGTGTCTTTGGCGAAGTCCGGTTGATCTCATCCGCAAGAAACAGATTACACATGATCGTTCCCGGATGGTACACAAACTGTCCTGTCTCTTTCTGGTACATGTTAAATCCTACAATATCTGCCGGAAGCACGTCCGGTGTAAACTGTACACGGTGATCCAAAAGTCCCATGACGCGCGAAAAGGCGATGGCAAGTGTTGTCTTTCCCACACCCGGCACATCCTCAATCAGAATATGCCCTCCCGCAAGAATTGTAGCAAAAGCTTTGGTAATACAGGCATCCTTCCCCGCAATCGCGCGTTTGACCTCTGCCAGAACCGCGGCTGCATACTCATATACTTTCTCCATATTTCCCCCTATAGTTTCTTTCTATAATTATTTGCATTTTATATAATAAAAAAACCCCCAACGAATCACATTGTTCGTCAAGAGTTCTTTTGCCATTTGATTCAATCAAAATAAGCTTTGCGAGTGCGCGATCAGGGGTTCGAACCCTGGACACCCTGATTAAGAGTCAGGTGCTCTGCCAGCTGAGCTAATCGCGCATTTTTAAGTTGTTTGTTTTGTGTCTTTCCTTAAGACAAGAGTTATTATATAATAGGAGTATTAAAAAAGCAAGCACTTTTTTTATTTTTTTTAAATTTTTTTAAAAGCATATTTGAAAGGAACAATTTAACATGAAAGTAGAAGAAAGATTACTAAAATATGTCAGCTATTGGACAACCTCCGATGAATCCTGCAGTGACATTCCAAGCAGTGAGCGTGAGTTCACGCTTGCAAAAGCCTTAAAGCAGGAACTGGAAACTCTCGGTCTTACCAATATACTTCTCACCGATCACTGCTATGTATATGCCAAGCTTCCTGCCACACCGGGCATGGAAAACTGTAAATCCATCGGCTTTATCGCTCATATGGATACCGCCCCGGATTTTCCCGGAAAAGATGTCAAACCACAGATCATTCCCGACTATGATGGCGGGGATATCTTATTAAAAGGAAGTCAGGATGTCTTAAAGGTAAGTGATTTTCCATCCCTTGCCTCTTTAAAAGGAAGAACCCTGATCACGACAGACGGTACCACACTTCTGGGCGCTGATGACAAGGCAGGTGTTGCCGAAATCATGACAGCCGTGGAAGAACTGATTGCAGAAGGTACACCACACGGGGAACTCTGGATCGGATTTACGCCGGACGAAGAAGTCGGCGCAGGTGCGGATCTGTTTGATCTTGCTATCTTTCAGGCAGATTATGCATACACAGTGGACGGTGATTACGAAGGCGAAGTGGCTTACGAAAATTTTAATGCCGCAAGTGCCATCTTTCATATTAAAGGTGTAAATGTTCATCCGGGCGAAGCAAAAGACATTATGGTCAATGCGGCACTGGTGGGATGTGAAATTGTTTCCCGGCTTCCGGAAGCGGAAACGCCGGCACACACCAGCGGCCGGGAAGGATTCTATCATCTGACCGATATGTCCGGAGATGTGGCTTCCGCCACCCTTTCCTTTATCATTCGTGACCATGATAAAACCACATTTGAGAAACGTCTGCAGAATCTGCGTGACCTTGCACAATCCATGAATCAGAAATATGGACCGGAAACCGTCACGCTCGACATCGAACATTCGTATGAGAATATGATCTCTGTCATTGAGGATAAAATGGAGATCGTGGATCTGGCAAAACAGGCAATTGCCTCCGAAGGTCTGACACCGCTCTCCCGTCCGATCCGTGGCGGTACAGACGGCGCAAGACTGTCCTTTATGGGATTGCCGTGTCCAAATCTCGGTACCGGCGGTTATGGTTTCCACGGCCCATATGAACATATCTCTGTGGAAGGTATGCAGACCGCTGTTCGTATTTTAAAAAATATTGCCACCCATCCGATCCGTAAATAAATTTATAAAAAACCGTCCGCAGTTTTCTTTCTGCGGACGGCTTTTGTTCTATAACTTATTAAATTTTTTAATTCCCCTGCATATTTGCAGAATTTGCAAGTACAGGCTTCTGGAACATGCGAAAGAGTCCAATCTGTTCTAAGGCCTTTGTGATTGCGAAAAAGATCACCGAATCAATTGGCCACATAATCAGGTTCTTCAGCGCACGCGCCGGAAGAAGCACCATAAATGCCTGTCCATATAACACATTCAGACAAAGTGTTGTCAGAATCACGTTACAGACCAGCATAACTACAAATTTAGCTGCCAGCACACGCCAGATCGTAAGCTTTTTCTTATAAAAAAAGCATCCATACAGGATTCCGGCCAGTATAACAACCAGCGTCAGCTGTGGACAAAATGGTCCGGTTGGCTTCATCATATACTTGATAATATCCAACGCACCATGGAAAATTCCTCCAACCACCGGTCCAAACAGATAATCAATGATACCATTTGGAATACTGGAAAAACCAATCCGAATAAACTGCCCATATTCAATGGAGAAAAATCCTAGAATGACAGCAACTGCAGCAAGCATTGCCATGGTAGTGATGGTTCTTACCGCTTTTAATTCACGGAAAGAATCGGTGAACAAAGTAACGAATTTTTTCATAAAAAAATTACCTCCTTTGCAGACCTCACCGTACTACAACTGGAGATAATATTATCTTCGGATGCAGCGGGATGCGACTCATGTACCGCAAGATTCTCTTTTCGTCCGGGTGACAACTCCCTGTTCATCCGGCACTTAACGCACATGTGTCTACTCTGCTTTAAACTATTAAATTGCAACGACCTAAGTATAACACAATGAAAAAGAAATGCAACTATTTTTTTTATGGCATTTTTATAGCAAAACGCCATCTGTCACACGTTTTTACGTGGAACAGATGGCATCCGTTGCCTGTTATTTTATTCTTTTCAGGTTCCCATACTTGCAAACAGGGCAGCTATCTCATCCGGGCTTAATGCCTTATTGGGATCTGCCGGTTCTTCCGGCTGAAGCGGTGCTTCTTTTACGGCTTCCGGCTCTTCAATCGGCTCCGGAATATCCTCCGGTTCCACAGTTTCCTCGGCAGGTTCCTCAACTTTATCCGCATTGTTATCGTTGCCCATATTCGCAAACAGCGCAGCTATCTCATCCGGGCTCATGGAACGGTTTGGATCTGACAGATCCGGCATCGGTGGAAGTTCTTCCTCCGGCAGGTTCTCATCATCCGCTTCATCAACAATCGCTTCCTCCGGAATCGGGTCCGGTTCTACCAGTTCCTCTGCTTCCTCAATGGCTTCTTCCGGATCCGGAGGAATAATCTCATCCGCTGCCATGATCGGAGGCTCTTCCTCCGGCTTTAAATCCTCCTCTTCCGGTATATCCGGCAGAATCTCCGGTTCCATATCTTCTTCCGGCTCCAGCGAAATCTCCGGTTCCAGGCTCTCCTCCAGATCCGGCAAAATTTCCGGTTCCGGGTTTTCTTCCAGATCCGGCGAAATCTCCGGTTCCGGGTTTTCTTCCAGATCCGGCGAAATCTCCGGTTCCGGCTCCATACTTTCTTCCGGCTCTGGTGAGATCTCCGGCTCTACCGGTGTTTCTTCCACATGATTCTGCGGTGCCGGCTGTGGCTCTACAGGTGTTGCCACAGGTACAGAAACCTGCGGCTGGGAAACAACCACTTTCTGACTGTTCATAATGGTCTGATTCAGGCGCAGTTCCATATCTTTCATTGCAATAATGATTTCCTGCAGCTTTGCGGCTATCTCTTTATCCTGTGAATGTTCCTGTTCTTTTCCATCCTTCTGCACCGAAGAAATTTCATCCTTACAGACTGAAAGAATCTCGTCCTTATAAGCACCCGCAACTGTACCGAACCCATCCATTCCTTTCTGGAACGTATCAAACCGGTCCAGCAGCTGTTCGTATGAATTCATCAATGCATCGGTATTCTCATGGGACCGCTTGATAATTACTTTCGCTATTCCCTTCTGTGCATTAACAATTTCCTCTGTCGGAATCTTAGATGCCTCTTCCATATATGCAAGCTTCACCGATATTTCCTCAAAATATTTTTTCAGCATGAGATATGATGCCTTTTCCGACTTGAAAATACTCTCATACTGTTCCTCTCTCCGGGCATATTTTGTCTCATATACTGAAATCACGCCTCTGATTGCAACATACAGGCATATCAGATCTGCTGCTGCCAAAACAACCAGAACAATAAACATCTTCGGGAAATTGACTATGGCATACAACTCTGCCATAAAAATAAACGCAAACAAAAGTATCCCGAAAATCATCTGCATCCTTGCTTTCGAATCTTTATTCTTCATATGATACCGCTCCTTCCATGAGCCCGCTATTCTAACCACTATGCAAAATAAGCTCTAGTATGTTATATTTTACCATATTGTGTCGATTCTCACAAGGTTTGTTGTTTATTTCTGCCTTCTATAATACGTCATTTACAATCTGCTCTGCTGTCAGATGATTCTCTTTTAATACCTCATTTACATCATACCGGTCAAGGAATTCTTTTTTCAATCCGTAATTATAGACTTTCATATCACTGCTTCCATAAAATCTTGCGATTTTTTCTCCGAAACCACCATTCAGGATGCCATCTTCCAGTGTAACTACCGTGTCATGGTCTGCCTTCAGCTTCTCAAGCAGTCCTTCATCCAGTCCGGTAATATAATACGGGTTGATTACCGTTGCATGAATACCTTTTTTCTCCAGCATTTCTGCGGTCTGCAGTGCCAGGGAATAAAATGTTCCGAGTCCGATCAGTGCAATTTTGCTTCCCTTTTCCGTTACCTCATAGGTGTTGAGCTGGCTCCAGTCTTTTGTGACTTCTCTGCCATCCGAAATCATGTCTCCGCCCGGAAGTTTGATCGCAACCGGCATTTCCTTCTGCTCCACACTCCAGTCAAGCATTGACAGATATTCTTCCTTTGTTGTCGGTGCCAGATAAACCAGTCCCGGAATATTAGAAAGCATCGGAATATCCTGCAGTCCCAGATGGGTAACATCCGTCATGCCAAATACCGATCCCGTATACACAACAATCGTTGCCGGATTCCCGTCAATACACAGATCCTGTGAAATCTGGTCATACGTCCTCTGGATAAAGCTGGAATACACACCGTATACCGGCTTTCCGCCACCTTTGGCAATTCCGGAAGCAAGTGCTACCGCTGTCTCCTCCGCGATTCCCACATCTACAAACTGCCGGCCGGCCTGTTTCCTTTTCTCCTGCGTAAATCCGAGAATCGTCGGGGTTCCGGATGTAATTGTAACAACTGTCGGATCCTTTTTCATCTTTTCAATCAGATATTCACAGGTCACCGAAGAATAATCTTCCACTTCCGGAAAATGGGATTTTCCGGTCTCAATATCAAATGGAAGATGCCAGTGCCATTCTTCCTTATGCTCTTCTGCCGGTTTATAACCTTTTCCCTTTAATGTATTAATGTGGACAACAACCGGTTTCTTACTGTCTTTTACCTGTTTGAAAGCCCCGATCAGTTCCCTGAGGTCATTTCCATGATCCACATAGACATAATCTAGTCCCATGGCTTTAAATAAATTGCACTCTGCCTGTCCGTTTGTCTCGCGGAGTAATTTCAGATTTGAATAAAGTCCTCCATGGTTTTCTGCAATTGACATATCATTGTCATTTACTACAATGATCATGTTGCTGTCTAATTCTGCTGCAAAATCCATTCCTTCTAAGGCTTCTCCTCCGCTTAAAGAACCGTCTCCGATAATTGCGATCACATTTGCACTTTCCCCACGAAGATCCCTTGCCTTTGCCAGACCGCATGCCAGACTGACGGATGTAGAGGTATGTCCGACCGTAAAATGGTCATGTTCACTTTCCTGCGGACAGCTGTATCCCGTCACGTCATCGTAATGTTCTTCATATAAATAGGCATCTTTTCGACCGGTCAGCATCTTGTGCGGATAGGTCTGATGGGAAACATCAAATACCATTTTGTCCTTTGGGGACTCAAAAACATAATGCAGTGCAATGATTGCCTCTACCATGCCAAAATTCGGGCCAAAATGCCCGCCGTGAATACTTGCCCTCTTTAATAATGCATGACGCATTTCTTCTGCGAGAGCTGTCATCTCTTCTATATTCAATTTCTTCACATCTTCCGGTCCGTTAATCTTTTCGATATACATATAATAAATTCTCCTTCCGATTTTATCTATCATAATATACCACTTAAAGTTAACTTTAAGTCAAGTATTTTTTATTTAATTTTCAACTTTTTGCTTCAAACCCTCAATTGCCTGAGCCACTATACCTTCGCTCTTAAAAAGATGTAAATAATGTAATGATAAAAGGGGCAAAAGGTATCATTTCCCACTGAAATGCAATTTTTATGTCATTCGCATTTCTTGCGATCCGCTTGTTGTTCCGATATAATTATGCTATGATTGTGCTTTGATTGGAGGAAACCATTTTGAGCGAATATTATAAGTTTTTTCAAAATAAAAAATGTGAATATTTTCCATGCCATAAAGGAATTCCGGAGGAGGACTTTAACTGTCTGTTTTGTTATTGTCCCCTCTATACACTCGGGAAATCCTGTGGTGGAAACTGTGAATATTTAAAAAATGGTATCAAATCCTGCATAAACTGTGGCTTTCCCCATCACCGAAAGAACTATGATAAGGTCACGGGCCGCTTTCAGGAAATTGCAGCCGTTATGGCTGCTTCCGATAAGGAGGATGCATCCCATGAAATGTAAACTTACTCCCGGATTATCCTCCGGTGACTGGAACGAATTTTGCAGCCGTTTCCATTTCCCTCCGGATGACCTGCCTCATATTCAGGCAATTTATACGGCACTTCTTCCCCTGGTTGAATCCTATGCGTATTACTCTCTGGCTCAGGATTTAGACGGGGTTTCTCTGCCTCACTATGCCTATGGGTTTGTGACGCTTGGAAACGGAGTGGATGAACTGTCGGAATTATATCTGAACCATGAACAGATCCAGGAGGCTTACATTGTGGACTGCATCAGCCTGATGCTTTTGTCAAAGGCTTATGAAGAGTTTGCACATGTGGTAGAACGTCAGAGCCGCCTGTATCTTGCAGAATTATCTTTTCTGGGAGATACCTATTCCCTTGACCTGCTCCCACAGATTTATGGGCGGCTTGCCCCGGATGGCATCCAGCTTACCGAGGGGCAGATGCTCCGGCCGCTTAAGACAGCAACGCTGATCCTGCATCTGGATACAACAACACACGCCAATCTCAAGCAATTGTGTAATACGTGCGCAACCTGCCGGAATTTTTCCTGCCCGTCGAGAAAGGCCACGGCTCCGCATTTGCCGCATACTTATGGGGCCATGCAGATATTCCATACAAAATAATTATTTTTCAATTGATAAGTCAGCATTTTACCGTGCTTTTTTCAAAAGTTCTTCCGCTGTAATACCAAACAATTTCTTAGTTGCTCCACCCACCCGACACGGACAATCTCTGCTCTACACCTTGTGCTTCCAATATAAATGAAACCGACATGGTGAACTGATTAAAATGCTTCTGTTTTTTATAACTGATGATTGAAGAAATATAAACAAAAGCAAGGGGGGTTGAGAGTAACCTCGAATCTGAAAACCTTATCTTTACAAGTTTGAGGTTTCGAATGATTATTAAGATAAAAATATGTAAATAACATAATATTAGCAGTTGACTTTAACATTATTAAATGATAATATCAACAATATTAAAGAAAGGGGTTGATAATGAGACGAAAAGCGCAAGAATGGATATACAATTTAAGTGATGAAGATATCACATTTATAAAAAATTTTGTTATGTCATCTGGCTCTTTAAAAGAGGTTGCAAAATTGTATCATATAACATATCCTACCGTGCGATTGAGACTTGATCGACTTATACAAAAAATGCAAATGAATGATCAAATAGAAAATGACGCTTATATTTCATTAATTAAAAAAATGGTAATAGATGATCAACTTGATTTTGACACAGCAAAAATATTGATAAAAAAATACAGAGAGCAAAAAGGAGAATAAATGAAATTTTCTACCATTTTATTCATCGTAATAATAATGGCATTAACCATTATTTGTGTACGTTTTTTAGAATCATATTTAAATAAAAAAAGAAGAACAACTACCGTATCATTAACACCAATTATTTTTCTTGTTCTTTCAATCGTATTAATTATAGTGTATCTTAATTTTGAACCAGAAAGTTTTGAACGCGTTGAGAAGCAGGGGTTATTGACACTCTCATATAGTTTCGTTTCCAAAAATCAGATGTCTATAAAGGATAAGATACACAATTGTATCATTATCTTTATGCTTACAAATATTCCTACTGTTATATCAATTTATAATCGGATAAAAAGAAATAGAACGATTACGCGCAAAAAGAAAATAAATGAAATGAAATTGCGGGAATTATAATGTTCATCTCTATATATTATATATAGTTGTGATGCCGTTGGATATTATAGTGGAAAGCACTGGACAAATGCAAGTGCTTCTAATGCAAGCGTAGATTCTGATTTTGTTATATATACATATAAACTTTCTGGACAAAGTAACAAAACCACATGTACTTCCTCCTGTATTACCTTAAAATGTTCTGGAAATCTTGATACTTATGTTGGAGTTGGAAATGTAGGAATTGTAAAGATTACATCGCAAACTTATTCGAGTAAAACCAATTTCTATGCTTCAAGTTATTTATAATAATGAAAAAAAGATATATAGTGATACTCGTTTTGCTTATACTGATCTTACTCTATAATAGATATGGATCTGGTGTCTAAAATCATTTAAGTGCACAGGTAGACAGTATTTCAATTGAGACAGTATGAAAAACTTATCCAGCGCGAACGATTAGAAATTGTTCGCAGATAATAAAACAATTTAATGGTATCCAGCAAAGATCTTTAAATCATTGACAAAAAAATTACGCAATGGTATTATGAAAATACAAAAAGCAATACCGTGTAGGCGGTTTGCCAAAGTTAGTTTTAAAAAATAACCGGTCTTTGGTAGGGGCGGTTATTTTTTATGGTTAAAAAAGATCATTACGATCAGATTGATAATAGCAACAATCAGTATGCAAAACTGAAAAAGTTCAGAATATGTAACCATGCTATCGCCCTCCTTTCAACCAGAGGGCACCATAGCCCTCGTAATAAGGGCAAACCGCCTACCGCACTATGCTTTGATACTGCTTTCTGTATGTATTTATTTTACCATTTTTCGATCAAAAAGCAATCAAATGTTCGATATATTTTCGCGCAAAAAAATAGCATCCTCTACCGTCCAAAGTTTAGGATACTATTTCTTTAACATGTTTAACCTTATCACGGTATGGGGCCATGCAGATATTCCATACAAAATAATTAGTGCCTGCTGAGTAAGCAGACACTAATTATAAACTTTATTATCTATTTGTTTTTTTCTTTTTCATTACAACAATAACAACTCCTGCCGCAACAACTACCGCTGCTGCAATCAGAACAATAACAATCGTCATGGCCGCACCATCCTGTTTTACAAGTACAAGTGCACTGATACCATCCATTGTATACTCGCCACCCTTGATTGTCTCGATTGTCTCAACGCCAGCTTTCTGTCCGTTTATGCAGACTTTCCATTTTCCTTCCGGAATTGTAACTTTTGCCTTGTCAGTGTTTGCATTAAAAAGAAGATACATCTCTTTTGCACTTTCATCTTTCTGACCGCCCTTTATATTAATTCCTACAATATTATCCCCAAGTCCTTCTATGGATTTTACATATTTTTTCACATCCTCTGATGTAGATAATCGAAGTGCCGGATGTGCCTTTCTGAACTTAATAAGTCCCTTATAGTATTCAAATACATCTGCCCAGTAGCATACGGAATCCACAATATATTTCCGTACCATGTTTCTCTCGGATGCTGTATCATTTCCACATCCTGAGCCGTTTGAATACGAACCGTCTTCATTGATACGGGAAAAATATCCCGGAACAAATTTATTGATACAGAAATCATCTGCACTCATAACATGATTGTATACCACATTACCATAACACGGTTATTTATTGTCTTGAAATCCGGAGCATCCCTGCCTATAACCATAAATATAAAAACGAGCAGCAAAACCGGATTTACACCAGTCTGCTACTCGTTTGATGATTATAATATTTTCTTTTCTTGTGCCATTGCAACCAGTTATCGGACAAATGGCAGGAACGTAATGCTATACTTTATTTTCCAAACCGGCTGATTTCTTTCGCATATGATATTTCCGTTTTTCCTCATACATTTTCTCATCCATATGCATTAAAAAAGTTTCTGCATCATCTTCTGTCCCAAATTCCGTGTATCCCATAGAAACACTTAAATGAAACGGTTCTATTCCGGATTCATTAAACCGGGACAGATTACGGTTAATCTCCTCCATTGTCGCTAAGACACGCTCCGTATCAACACCTGACAGCAGCACAATAAACTCATCTCCCGCATACCGGATTGCCATACCATCATCCGGTATGGATCTGATGAGTATATTTCCCAACATACAAATAGCCTTATCGCCCGTACTATGACCTAAATTGTCATTAATACACTTGAAATCGTTTACATCCATCATGATTCCATATAAGGATTTATGGCTTGCAATTTTCTTTTCCGCAAGCACCGCATTAAAATATCTTCGGTTATATAATCCGGAAAGCTCATCCATATACAAACTCTCTGCGTATGACTGCATCTGCACAAATATCAATGCGACCGCAACCAGCACCCATGATGATGTAATTCCATAAAAAAGGAACTGGAGAACTACACCTGCAAAACAAGGACCAACGAAATAGATCACCGGGAAAAAATTCAGGTTAACCCCTTGTTTTTTGGAATGATACACCAGATAGATACTGTAAGCAAAATATATGACAAGCGAAATATATCCCACCAGCACACCGGCAGTTCTCTGGTATACATTCTCCCCGGATATTTTAAACATAATCCCTGTTCCAAACAGATTACATAAAACCATAATTACTTCTACCAGCCAGGGAAATATCTCCACTCCTGCTTTTTGAACCATTCTTTTATAATTTCGATAGATACGCAATTCCACGTACATACACCAAAGCATACCCATACTGACTGTCCCTATAAAGCATATGCTGTTAGAGATATAATTAATCTGCCGGCTGCCAGTAAACTGTTTTCCATCTACGAGAAAAGCAATGGTTTCAGACAATGCCCCCACTAAATTTACGATTGCTATTCCATCATATATTTTATCTCCCACATGAAGGCTCTCTCTGTTCTTTCGTCTGCAAAACAAAAGGAACCACATCATTAACACGGTCAATCCGTTTGCCATTAATATTTCTTCTAAAACGATGATTGTTATCCCCTCCATCATTCACAGTATGAACTCATTTTTACTAAAATGAGTTCTATCATTATACCAAATGAAAACCGGTTTTTGTCTTTTTCGACATGAATTACAGTTTTTTTAACGTGAACGATGATTTTTTATGTTTCATCACTTTTCACAGCCTACTGCAACTGTGAAAAACCCACGGCTTACAAAGTTAACGGTCTTTGTATCGGAATCATAATAAGATCCCGGTATCTTAACTGCTGCACCGTATTTATCAATTTTATATGCAAAAATCTTTTTGTCTTTTTCCTTTTTCGAAGCATTATAGGAAACAGCGACCCTGATCCGTCCCTTTTTCAGGACAGATGACTGCTTTTTCTTTATTCCTGTGACGGAAAAATCATAAACCGGACGTTTTCCAATAATTTTCCCTGCCTTAGCAGAAAGATTTTTCTTGTCAGTCTGTTTCATTTTGATAACCACAGCTGTATTCATTTCTTTCTTTAATTCTTTTAATGCCTTCGAATCAAAGGTAAGATTTACATTGCCACCATTGACCTTCAATTCTTTTACATTCTTTTTGACAAGTAAATTTACCGCCTGCCCGTCCATTTCAAGATGCAGATTCTTCCAGTTTCCGGCTTTTGCCGTATCAAAAGTTATTTCAACAGACAGGTCTTTTATCCTGCCACCCTGTTCTTTTTCTGCCTTTGTAATTTCTTTTTTCAAAACTGCTGCAATATTCTTCACTTTGACCGTATTATTTTTAACTGCAGATTTTGCTTTGACATTAATATCCTTAACAGAAACGGACGTATCTGCTGCGGGTGGCGGTGTCACATTCCCCGGTTCTTCTTTTGCATGATCCGGTGCCGGTAATGTGCCGGAATCCGGTGAAACATTGCCAGATGATCCGTCCGTGCTTCCACCGGCATTTTCTCCGGAACTTCCACCAGAACTTCCGCCAGAACCTCCACTTGAACCGCCTCCGGATATTCCGCCGGAACCTCCACTTGAACTGCCTCCGGAACTTCCACCAGAACCGCCCCCGGTCTGGGAATGATCCGCCGTTACACGGACCTGACAATCTGCCTTACTTCCTGTATAGTTGCCATTCCCATTATAACATGCGGTGAACGTATATGTTTTCGTTTCATTCGGAAGCGTTGCCATCCAGTGATCCGTTCCCTTTTCTTCTAATGTGATCCCGGAAACATCACAGGTTACTTTTATCCCGGCATCTTCCGGAATCCCCTGTCTGCAAAGCTGTAATTCTACTGTCCCCGCACCTTTGACCGTATCGGTTTTTGCAGTCAGCTGCATGCTGGTGGAAGCCTTTTCGATTTCCAGGACAGCCTCCCCGTATGTTGGAATAAAAGATGCCTTTTCCGCTTTAAAATAAATCTTATACCGGCCTGCTTCTGTGTAAAACGGCATCTCCGTTTGTGTATACGATCCGTTTTCTGTCAAACTGTAACTGATTTGTACACCATCTTCCTGTTTGATATCAAATGTATGGGGTTTTCCATCATAAGTTACGCGGACAGGTACGGTTTGTATTTCCGGCATCTCACTGTTTTTCCGGTAATAATAAGTGATCTCCTGGCGATCCTCTGTGATGTTTATTTCTCCCTGATTTGCACTGTTTCCTACACATGTATATCCATATAAATCCGGACTTCTTAACGTATACGCAGAATTCTTTGGTACATATACTGTCGCGGGTGCCGTATCAGGCACTGTTGTTTCGGTCCCGTCTTCGTTTTGCAGCATATAACGAATGGTTACGGTACTCCACGCCTGTCCTGCCGTCTGATTGTCAGCCAGAATTTTCCCAGTGTCCTCATCTATGATCTTTCCTTCCAGTCTGTCCCCGGAAACCAGACCAGTTACCGCAGGAAGTGTGACAGAAAGGGACTCTCTGGCAGCATCCGGATCATACCAGTTACTGAGTGGCGGAACGGTATATGTTTCTTCTTTTTCATATTTGACTGTATGGTCTGCTCCAATAATGCGGAAAGTAATCTTCAAATGCTGTTCGGCATCCACTATATTTTGTACGACTATACGGAATTCCAGATCCTTTCCATTTGCTTTTGTGATATTTATCTCATCGATCCGATATTGGTCACTATCCCTGTCAAGTGTTCCTGTCCTGGTATGTGGAATTGTAATTTCAGGATTGCACACATAAACAGATGCCTGCCTGCTGACATAATCACGGTTATTTAATCTCCGCGCCAGTTCCATCTTACACACTTCACAGAACGGATTCCCAAGATCCCTCATCATACAGACGCGGCTCGGTGCAAATACCGTTTCTGTTCCTGCTGCCGTTATTCCGATTCCACGGAATCCCAGCATCTTATGCCATTTAATCTTATCCGGGTCCGAGGTATCGGAAATATTTTCTCCCTGCATCTTTTTATCGTACTCATCGCCTAATCTTCCGATGCTGTGGGAAATTTCATGGGTCATGACATCCCCCTGCGCATTCTCATTCGAATTTGCGGAAAAAGAAAAGAGTGCATTGGAAGAAGAACCAATATTCGCAGTCGTATTACAAATGATATGGATGGTTCCAACGGCTGCACCGGTATCCAGGTATCTGCTCTCCAGTTCTGCCCTCAGTGCCTTGGCTTTATCTTCCCCGTCCTTTGTAAAATAGCAGGATTTTCCGAATGCCTGCACATGAAAATATGTGTCCGGGTTCGACTCCCCATACATCACGCCCACACCAGTTTCATTGGATACCGTCTGTACTGCATAAATATTGATCCTGTCGGAATACTCTTTATAAGGAGACCACTTTAGCAGCCCCTGTGCTTTTGCCGTTGCATCCTTTAAAAATTGTTCCTGTTGTTCCCGGGTATAGCCCTCACCCATGATAACAATCACGAAATTTTCCTTATCATCACCTGTCTTGTGAATGGCATAAACGGAAGCTGCCGTTGTCTGGTCTGCCGCCGTCTGGTCTGCCATCACAGGATATGGAAACACCAGGGAAAGCAATAATATCAGGCTAAGTACGATTGCCCCAAACCGTTTTCCATCCTTCTTTTTTACATTCGTCATATCATCCTCCGTACTTTACATTACCAGAAATACTGGTGCTTTCCCTCTTCTTCCCACAGACAAACTCCCGGGAAACCATCTGCCGTAAGGCTTCTTAAAGCACGATTACCGCAGCATCAAACCCCTCTACATTTCCATCAAAGGTGTTTTCGGTAAGCAGATTGTACTTCTGCGTGTACTCATTAAATTTTTTTGCACTGCTGCTGCAGTTGAAAATCATGGCAATGGTCTCTTCGCCATTTTTTCTGATCAGGACAACTGTCCCTTCCTCATCTTCTGTGACGCTCCCAGCCAGTTCGCCTTCTACAATGCATGCATGGCTTTTCCGGACCTGAATCAGCCGCTTGTACCATTCATACATCTCTTTGTCCTGGTATTCTTCATCCCAGTACATGCCCCGTCTGCAGTCCGGATCGTTTGCTCCCGGCATCGCATACTCATCTCCATAATAAATCATCGGCATTCCCGGCAGTAACAACTGAAAAGCGGCTGCCAGATGCTGCTTTTTCTTATTGTCGTTACACAGATGTAAAAATCTTGCGGTATCATGGCTGTCGATCAGATTCCACATAAGGGGATAGCAGTTTTTGTGTAAGCGTCCCTTCAAATATCCAAGATTTTGTACGAACTGGCTGACCGTAATCTTTTCGTCTGCAAGCAGATCGATCAGGTTCAGGTAAAATGGATAATTCATGACTGTATCCCATTCATCCCCCTCAAGGAAATCTCCTGCATAATGCCAGATTTCCCCAATGATCAGCATATCTTTCTTCACAGCCTTTACTGCCTTTCTGAAATTCTTCCAGAAGAAATGGCTGATTTCGTCTCCTACATCCAGTCTCCATCCGTCAATATCGCATTCCTTAATCCAGTAGCATGCAACATCCGTAATGTATTTTTCAACTTCAGGATTTTTCAGGTTTAACTTTGGCATTCCGCCATAATAACCAAAACATTTGAAGTTTGGGATCTCTCCCCATTCGCTTTTAAGTGGGAATCCATCAATAAAATACCAGTCCCGGTATTTGGATTTTTCACCATTTTCCAGGATATCCGCAAACGCAAAAAATTCTCTTCCCGTATGATTGTATACCGCATCCAGGACTACCTTCATACCACGCTCATGCGCTTTTTGTACCAGCTCTTTGAGATCCTCTGTTGTTCCAAAGGACGGGTCTATCTGGTAGTAATCCGTGGTATCATACTTATGGCACGAATTTGATTGAAAGATAGGTGTCATATACAGCACATCGATTCCCAGATTCTGAATATCATCCATATGTTCGATGATTCCCCTGAGATTTCCATGCAGATCATCCATAGGCGTAATCGGTGCTTTATACCACAGTTCTTTGTCTACCGGCTCCGTAGCTGCAAAACGGGATGGGAAAATCTGATACACGACCTTGTTTGCTGCCCACTCCGGCACCTCAAACATCTCTTCCTCCCGGAGGTTCTGCGGACAGTCAAACATTCTGTCCCTGTTTGTAATGCATTCCTTATCAAACTCATAATTTCCATAATATACCTTTTCTCCCTGCGTGTCCGTAAATTCGAAAAAGTAACGCAGACAGATCAAATGCATATTTATCTGTGCTTCATAATAATCATGAAACTGTGAGACAGCAACCTTCTTCATCGGAACTGTCTTTCTGGTATCCTTACGCTCCATAGGTATATACTTGTCCTCATAGTGAAGGATTACCTCCTTCATATCATCCTTTTTTA
>ENA-OZGS01000260-OZGS01000260.1-human-gut-metagenome-genome-assembly--contig:-NODE-260-length-19733-cov-7.124149_pt1 | contig 19733 bp, 15 predicted proteins | sample MGYA00245121_ERZ653667 | MGnify/ENA primary metagenome ERZ653667 (study PRJEB26926, sample SAMN06165248) | human gut metagenome | biome: ENVO:00009003; feature: ENVO:2100002; material: ENVO:00002003...
CGAGATAGGCTCCGGTCTCGTGGGCTCGGAGATGTGTATAAGAGACAGTATCAGCGCTGCTGACCATCCTTTCCTACGCGCTCCTGCCCGTCATGATGACGCTCCTGCGCATTCCGCCTGAAGCGCAGGGCGTTCTCTCCCGCTACCTCTTGATTGTGTTCATCGGTATCATCCCGACGTTCCTGTATAACTTCGGGGCGTGTATGCTCCGCGCCGTTGGCAATTCAACCGCGCCGCTGGTTTTCCTGCTGATTTCGTCGCTGACGAACGTCGCGCTGGACTTTCTGTTCGTGGCGGTGCTGCCGTGGGGCGTGGCGGGCGCTGCCGTCGCGACGCTTATTTCGCAAGTACTGTCCGGTTTCCTGTGCTTAGGTTATGTGCTCTTCCGCGTTCCGGCGCTGACGCCCTCGCAGCACGACCTGCGCCCCGACCGTGCGCTGTTCAGGCGCATCTTCTCCGTCTCTGCCATGACCAGCATTCAGCAGTCCATCATGAATTTCGGCATCCTGTGTGTGCAGAGTCTCGTGAACAGCTTCGGTCTGGCAGCGATGGCGGCATTCACCGCCGGCGTGAAGATTGACTCGCTGGCGTACAGCCCCGCGCAGGACTTCGGCAACGGCTTCGCGACCTTCGTCGCCCAGAATCAGGGGGCGAATCAGCCGCAGCGCCTCCGTCACGGCATCCGCACAGCGTTCCTGCTTTCCGGCGGCTTCTGCCTGATTGTTTCCGCGCTCGTGGCGATTTTCGCCGAGCCGCTGCTGCTCGTGTTCCTCAAAAATGCATCGGCGGAGTCTCTTTCCATCGGCGTAACGTACCTGCGCACCGAGGGGCTGTGCTACATCGGCATCGGCTTCCTGTTCCTGCTTTATGCCATTTTCCGCGGTTTGGAGCAGGCAGGCATGAGCATCGTCCTGACGGTGCTTTCGCTTGGGCTGCGCGTTGTGCTGTCCTACGCCTTCGCGCCGCATTTCGGCATGATGGCGATTTGGCTGGCAATTCCGGCGGGCTGGCTGATTGCGGATATTGTCGGTTTCGTTGCCATGGTGCGGCGCGGACTAATGCGTTCCGCTTCCAATAGAACGGGCAAAAGCGCCTGCTGACATCGGGATGGATTCGCCGCTTTGTGACAAGTTTGCAACACCTGCGCGCGCGCCCCTTGACGAATCCGACTCGGCGTTGTATGATGGGAATACTCAATAACGAAAGGATTGTGCGGAACGGGTATGAAGAAGGAAACGAGTCCTAAGGCGAAGCGGAATGGCCTGTGGTGCAATGTGCTGATTGTGACAGCGCTGCTGCTGATTGTGGCGGTGCTGATGGTTGTGCTGCGGCGGAACGCGCCCGCGAATGTAGACGCCAATGCGCCTTTGCTGCCCCTGACCGCAACAGATGCGCCGACCGAGGCGCCGACAGAGCTTGCGACCAGCACACCGGAGGCAGCGGCGACCCCCGAAATCACCGCAGCACCGGAAGCGGCTGCCGTGCCGGAAGTCACGGACGTCCCCGAAGCCACCGCCACCCCCGACCTGTCGCAGGTGAAAGCATTCCTCGTCGTCACCGTCGGTGACAAAACGTATCAGCCGATTCCGCTGACCGAAGAGGGCTATTATCGCCTCCGCCACGGCGACTGCATCAACATCGTCCATGTCACCCCGACAAGCATCGACATGCACGAGGCGAACTGCGACAATCAGGATTGCGTGGAGCAGGGCGAAGTGACGCTGGAAAACAAGGACACACGCATTCTGGGCAACAGGATTATCTGTCTGCCGAATCAGGTGACGCTCCAGCTGTACAGCCGCGACGAATTGATGGACTGGCTGACGACCGTGCAGGAGGACGCAGCAAATGAATAAGCAGCGAATCACCACAAAGCAGCTTGCGCTGTGCAGTGTGCTGCTGACGCTGATGCTGGTGCTGGGCTGGGTAGAGAGCCTGTTTCCACCGCTGATGGGCGTGCCGGGCATCAAGCTGGGTTTAAGCAACGGCGTGCTGATTTTCGCGGTCTACATGCTGTCCCTGCCGACGGCGTGGGTGCTGATGCTGCTGAAGGTGGTGCTGTCCTCGCTGTTTTTTGGCGGCGTAGCGGCGCTGCCGTACGCACTGGCAGGCGGTGTGCTGTCGCTGGCAAGCATGTGTCTCCTTTCGCGCATGAAGTGGATGCACCCGGTCACGGTCAGCATTGTCGGCGGCGTGATGCACAACGTCGGGCAAATCGTGATGGCGATGATTATCCTCCACACGTCGCAATTGGCGTACTACATGGCTGTCCTAATGCTCAGCGGCATTCTCTTCGGCGCGCTGACCGGCGTGAGCGCCACGCTAGTGATGAAGCACATGAAGCATATCAAGTGGGGGAAATAGCGAAGGGGGGGCAGGGGGCGACCGCAGACTTCATCTGTTTTCATGCCTTCTTGTCGCCTCCGCAGAGGTGAAGCCCTCTGCACGACAAAAATCAACTAACACAGAAAACAAAAAGCAGGACTACCTCCACGCCGGAGACAGCCCTGCTTTTTGTTGTGCGAAAGAAGCCATCAGAAGAAAAGGAAACGCTTCTTCTGATACGGCTCGCTTGACATGCCCTTGAAATCATAGCCCGTCGCGGCAATCGCAGCTTTCACCTGCGCTTCGTCCAGCGGATCTTCGGAAATGACCACCGTTTCACCCTTGCCATGGGAGGAAGTCACCTTCTTGACCGCCGGGAAAGCCTTGCGGATTGCGTCATTGACATGGCTCTCGCACATGCCGCACATCATGCCATCAATTTTCAGCGTCGTTTTTATCATCAGCCCTCATCCTTTCGATGAATGGAATATACCCCATCAGGGTATCTGAATGATAGCACCAGCGCGGTGGATTGTCAAGCGGTTTCGTTCGATGTGACTAACTTTTTTAAGGTAACACCGCACAAATGCGGTGGTGCCTTAGCGGATGCCCGACCAGAGCGCGTCATTTTCCGCTTGAAACGCTTCCCTCAGCGCATTTTCATCTTCAGTAGATACATCCTGCTCAAAAATCAGGATGCCGTCCATATCCGGGTCATGTTCCCAGACCTGCAGGGTCAGCACATCATTGTAGTGCCGGACGGTATAACCATCCGCGTCGAACGTCCAGTCCTCTTTCTCCTCGCCAACCGCCCAGCGCAGCAGTACCGCCTCCGTCCCATCAAAACGGTACAGCGTTTCTCTGTGAATGCCGCCCGCCAAGCCGCCGTTCACAGAACTCCTTACAATCTTGTGTTCCGCGTCAAGGTCATAATTCGTGAACGTCAGCGGACAGAGAACATACTGTTCGCCATCAGAAATGAAAAACTGGTAGACAAAATTGCTCGCGCCGCGCTGTGTCAGTATCACCACATCGTTGATGCCGTCGAAGTTGACATCCGCATAGGAAAGGTACGGGTCTTTCTCGCCGGACACGAAGCAGAGTTCCTGCCCGTTGTCCGCAATCAGGCGGTGGATGTATTCGTTCTCTGTCGTTTGCCCGACAATTTCCGCGCGGACAGGGGCGATGGTCATCAGGAGAAGCAAGGCAAGCAGGCAGAAACGGGAAATACAGTTCTTCATAAAGAATACTCCTTTCGCATTGGTGTGCTAATGAAAGAACGAATACGGGGCGGCAATTCATCCGCAGAAAAAAAGGAAATTTCTTCATCGTCTGAAATGGAAATGCTTGCAAATTACTGATGTTTGCGTTATAATGAAAATGGTAATTTATGATTCATACTATTTCCAGATAAGAATGCGCCAAGATGCGCGGCGAATTTTTCATTCTGGCTAACGTGAATGGAACGCAGCGTAGCAGCGCTACGCTAAGTGGAATGAGCGGACGCCAGAAGGGAAAAGGCGCAAGCAGATGGCGCAGATGAATCTGGAAATAGTATCAAGGTTTCTTGCTGGGGAAGCGGGGAAAGGGGTGTTTGCCACGGCGCACGAAGGAGCAGCGCAATACTGCCGCAAAGTGGACAAGCGTGAAATTCCGGTCTGTCCGATTTTAGGGGTCAATATTGCAGTCATCAACATGAATTGGCTGCTGAAATATTTGGCGCAGAATATTCATCAACTGCAGGGAGATTACATCTGCGTATCGAATGTACATACAACCGTCGTCAGTTACGAGGATGCGGACTACCGTGCCGTGCAGAACGGCGGTTTGATGGCGATTCCGGATGGCAATCCGCTGGCGCAGGAGGCGCGGCGGCGCGGGTATCCGCAGATTCAGCGGACAACCGGGCCTGACCTGATGATGGAGGTCTTTCGGCAGTCCACGGCACACGGCTGGCGGCATTATTTCTACGGCAGCACGCAGGAAGTGCAGGAGAAAATGATTACGCGCCTGCAGCAGGAGTATCCGGGGCTGATAATTGCGGGCACAGACGTGCCGCCTTTCCGCGAACTGACACCGGAGGAAGATGCGCTTGCCGTGGCGCGCATCAATCAGGCGCAGCCGGATTTTGTGTGGGTCGGGCTGGGAGCGCCGAAGCAGGAGCGCTGGATGGCGGCGCACCAAGGGCGTGTGCATGGGCTGATGATTGGCGTCGGCGCGGGCTTTGATTTCTTTTCGGGCAACGTGAGGCGCGCCCCGTTATGGATGCAGAAGCACAGCCTGGAATGGCTCTATCGCCTGATGCAAGACCCGAAGCGGCTATTCCAGCGCTACTGGAGCACGAATCTGAAATTCATCTGGAACGCGACCATCAGGAGAAAGTAAATGCAGCAAACGACAAAGCAGCCCGCTGTACTGCTGGTACACGACTATTATCAGGTTCCCGGCGGCGAGGATGTCGTTGTGGCGAACGAGAAGCACCTGCTGGAAACGCACGGTCACGCTGCGGCGCTGTATGCGCGGCGGAACGAGGAGATTTCGCGCATGGGAGCGCTGGAGAAAATCCGCAGTGCGCTGGGGATGTTTTTCAGCATCCGTACATACCGTGAGGTTCGGCGGAGCATCCGCGAAAACCGGATTTCGCTGGTGCATGTGCACAACACGCTGCCGCTGATTGGCCCGGCAGTGTATTACGCGGCATTGCGCGAGGGCGTTCCCGTGGTGCAGACGGTGCACAACTTCCGCCTGCTCTGCCCGAACGCGCTTTTCTACCGCGACGGCCATATCTGCGAGGACTGCACGAAAAAGGGGCTGCACTGCGCGGTGAAGCACCGCTGCTACCGCGGCAGCCGCCTGCAGACGGTGCTCTGCGTGCTCAGCACACGTTTGCACCGCGCCCTCAAAACGTACAGCCGCCTGCATTACATCACCCTGACGGACTTCAACCGGCAGAAGCTGCTGGCGCTTGAGCAGATTCCGCCGGAAAACGTGTCCGTAAAGCCGAACTTTGTGGAACCGCCGGAGACGATTGTGCCATACGCGGTGCGCGAAAATCAGGTGGTGTACATCGGTCGGCTGGATGCGCTCAAGGGCATTCGGCTGCTGCTGGAAGCGTGGGCGCGCTACGAGCGTTCAGGCGGGGGCATGAAGCTGATCATCTGCGGTACAGGGCCGGAGGAAGCATGGTGCCGCGAATATCTGACGCGGGAAAAGCTGAAGCAGGCGGAGCTGCGCGGCTTTGTGCCAAATTCGGCGGCACGGGCGCTGATGGGGCAGTCCAAGGCGCTGATTCTGCCGACACAGTGGTATGAAGGCTTCCCGATGACAATTGTGGAAGCCTTCAGCGTCGCCACGCCGGTGATTTGCTCGGATTTAGGCAACGCGGGTTCCCTGATTTCGGACGGCGTGACGGGCTTCAAGTTTCCGGCGGACTCGGCGGAACAGCTGGCGCAGACGCTCAACCGGCTGCAGCACGCGGAATCCGTCAGCGAAGGCGCACTGAAAACGTATCAAGAGAATTTCACGGCGGAAGCAAATTATCGTCAGCTGATGGCGATTTACAGCAAGGCGATGCAGAAAAGCGGCGAAAGGAACGAACCATCATGCGGCTGATTGTGGCAGATGTACGGAGCACCAGCACAGACGGCATTGCCGCTGGGCATTATTTCACCGTCGCGCAGAATTATCTTGACCTGTTCGGCGCGGAGATGGATGTGCGCATTGCGGGCGGGCCGGTGTACGGCGACCGCTTCGGGAACAAGCTGATTCGTCTGCCGCATGATTACATCGTGGGCAGTTCGGCGGTGCGCAACAAACGCGCCGTGTTCCAGAACGTGCGCGCGCTGCTGCGGGAAGCGCAGGATGACGTGATTGTCCTCCAGTGCAGCGCCGTCGCAACAGCGTATCTGGGGCTTGCACTGTTCAAGAAGAAAGAAACGCGGGTCTACGCCATCCAGTACAGCACCGACGGCGTCAATTCGGTGCTGAAGCGGGGGCTGTATGCGCTGTGCAGGCGGAAAATCAGCGGCGTTATCTGCCCCAATGCAGCCATTGGCGCGGCGTACGGGCGGCCGATGTGCGTCGTATCCGATTACATCAGCACAGGAACGATGCAGCCACCTGTGCCGTATGCGCAGAAGCGCTATGATTTCGGCATGGTCGGGCTGATTACGTCGGACAAAGGCGTTGTTGAAGCGGCAAAGCAGCTGCGGAACACGCCGTATCGGGTGCTGATTGCGGGTCGGGTGCAGGAAGCGCCGCTGGAGGCGGAGCTGCGGGCAGTCTGCGCGGGCGCAAAGAACATCGAGCTGCGGCTGGAATACCTGTCCGAAGCGGTGTATGACGAGGCGATTCGCCAATGCCGTTACTGCATCCTAAACTATTCGGAGAATTACTCCCTGCACAGCAGCGGCGTTGTATTCGATATTCTCTTCCGGGGCGTGCCGATTGTGGGCAGCCGCTGCGGGACGCTGCAAATGGTGGAAGCAAACGAATTGGGCAAAACGGTATCCAGCATGGCGGATTTTGCGCCGGAAAGGCTGCTGGATGAAGCCGTGCATGACCGCTATGTGCGCAACATTGCGCGCTACTGCCAATCGCAGGCGCAGGAGCGGGAAAAGCTGCGGGATTTTCTGACGCGGGGCGCGGTGGAATAACCATGCCGCACAGCGCAAAGTGAAAGGAGGGGCTGAAGCGTGAAGGTCATGTGGATGGGGAATATTATCCTCCCTGCCATTGCGGAAAAAGAATCGCTTCCCCCGGTGTATATCGTGGGCTGGCTGGTTGGGCTGTCGCGGCGGCTGACGCAGCTGCCGGATGTGGCGCTGACGTATGTGTTTGACGCGCCGAAAGCGCTGACGGGCGAAGTGGACGGTTACCGCTATTACGGGCTTGTCAACCCCACACGCCCTACGCAGCGCTGCGGGGAAGCCTATACCCGACAGCTGGAGGAAATCCTGCGCAAAGAGCAGCCGGATGTCATTCACCTCTGGGGCACGGAAAATCAGCACACGCTGGCCATGGTTGACGCGGCGGAACACATGGGGATGCGCGAGCGGATTGTAATTTCCATTCAGGGGCTTCTGTCCATATACGCGGAGCATTATCGCGCTTATCTGCCGGAACACGTCTGCCACGGGCACACGCTGAAGGACTTGGTGAAGGGCAATATCGTCCGGCAGGAAGCAATCTACCGCCGCGTCGGGCAGTATGAACAGGAAGCCCTGCGCAGGGTGCAGCACGTTATCGGGCGCACCGACTGGGATGCTGCCTGCATGGCGGAGTTTGCCCCGCAGGCGGCTTATCATTTCAACAACGAAACGCTGCGGGACGAGTTCTACACCGGCGAATGGTCGCTGGACAGCTGCGAGCCGCACAGTCTCTTCTGCAGTCAGGCGCATGTGCCACTCAAGGGGCTGCATCTGCTATTGCAGGCGCTGGCGATTGTCCGCAAGCGCTATCCCGATGTCAAGCTCTATGTGGGGCGCAAGGACTATGGGCGCATTCCGCCGCTTGCGCGCAATGCCTATGAACGGTACATCCACCGCCTGCTGCGCGAAAACGACCTCTACGACCATGTTGTTTTTACCGGAAGCCTGAATGCACAGCAAATGAAGGAGCGGTATCTAAAAAGTCAGGTGTTTGTGCTGCCGTCGAGCATTGAAAACTCCCCCAATTCGCTGGGCGAGGCGATGCTGCTTGGCGTACCGTGCATTGCGTCGGATGTCGGCGGCGTGCGCTGTCTGATGACGCACGGCGTGGAAGGGCTGATTTATCCGGCAGACGACCCGCATTTGCTGGCATATGATATCTGCGAGATGTTCGCGCATCCGGAAAAAGCGGCGCAGATGGCGCGCGCCGGGCGAGAACACGCTGGAAAAACGCATGATGCGCAGAAGAATCTGGAGATACTGCATCAGATTTATACGGAGATTGCACGATGAAATTCCGAATCACAAAGAACCATGTTGATGCGTTCTGCGTGCTGATTGGCGTGCTGGGCATGGGTTCGCTGTATTTTCAGGTGCTGCGGATGCCGCTGATGGCAGCCATGCTGATTGCGTCGATTCTGCTGCTGACGCGGGCGCATCATCCGAAAATCAGCGCCCAGAATGTACGCCTGACGCTGCTGCTGACGGCGGCGCTGCTGCTGACGAGCTTCGTCAACCCGCAGAACGGCATCCACATCAACGATATTGTCATTTGGCTGTGCAACATCGGCTATGTGCTGGTGCTGCAAAGCTGCATCGGGTATCGGACGTATATGCGGCTGTATACCAAAGTCATGCTGGCAGAGGCGGCCATCAGCCTGATTTCCTTCGTCATCGGCGATTTGCTGTCGCTGCCGCTGCCGCTGCTGCACTACGAAGTTTCCAGCGTCAACGGATTTTATCTGACGCCTTATTTTACCTTAGGCTGGCTGAACATCCCGGTTTTCCACCGCAACGCGGGTATGTTCAACGAGCCGGGCAGCCACCAGATTTTCCTGAACTTCGCGCTGCTGTTCCTGATGAGCGACGAAACGCGCATGGGCATGAGCAAGAAGAAATACTGCTGGGCAATTGCGCTGCTGATCGTCACCATCCTCAGCACGCTGTCCACAACAGGCTTTATTTGTCTGGGCGTTGTGCTGCTGACGGTGGCATTCCGCAAAAAGGGCGGGAAAATGGCGCGCAGCATCAAGATGGCGGCGTTCGTTGGGCTGGTACTGCTGTTTGTCATCGAGTCCGTCACGGGCGTGGTGGAAAACAAGATTGTCGGGCGAAATTCCGGCGGTTCGTTCTACACGCGGTGGAACGACACCTTCAGCGGCTTTGAAATCGGGCTGGAATCCCCCATTGCGGGACAGGGCGTTTTCTCGGAGCGAAAGGCGGAAATCCTGCTGGAACACAGGGTGCAGAACATTTCCAACGGCTTTGCCGCCTTCGTCATGGATACAGGGTTGATTCTCCCGGCAGTTTGGCTGTGGCTGACGTACCGCGGTATCCGCACCAAATTTGCCAAGGCGCGGCTGCTGTATGTGCTGGGCGTTTTCCTGCTGTATTTCCTGTGCATCAACACGGAGGGCGTTTTCCTGAACATACTGTTTCTGGGACTGCTGGGCAAGTGGCAGCCGGACGCGGAGGACACGCCTGATCAGCAGGCAAATGCGCGCAGCCAGAAGAAGCGCAGGTGGCGATGCACTATGCCGCCGGAAAAACTGCGCCTGACGTTTAACCCGCAGCCGGAGGACGCGGCGCAGGAGCAGACAGGCGAAACAGGCGGAGAGGAATCATGAACACAGCATCAAGGAGCGAAAACACGGCACGCAACATCGGCGTGGGCGCAGTGCGGCAGGTGGTTACGCTGCTGCTGGCTTTTGCCGTGCGAACGGTGTTTGTGCGCCGGCTGGGCGCGGATTATACGGGTGTCAACGGGCTGTACAGCAACATTCTGGCCATGCTGTCACTGGCGGAACTGGGCGTGGGCAACGTGCTGGTGTACAGCTTGTACGCACCGCTGCACCGGGGCGACACGGGCGAAATCCAGCACCTGCTGGGCTATTATCGTCGCATTTACCGCCTGATTGCGCTGGCGGTAGCGCTGCTGGGCGCGGCGGTAATTCCCTTCCTGCCGCTCATCATCAGCAGCGAGCTGCCGATGGCGCAGTTAATCGTCTACTATGTGCTGTACTTGGCGAACTCCGTGGCATCCTATCTGGTCATCTACAAAACGACGCTGATTCAGGCTGACCAGAAGGCATATTTGCAGAACATGGTTTCCGCCGCGGCGCTGGTGGTGCAGTATGCGGCGCAGATCGCGTGCCTGCTGATTTGGGGCAGCTATCTTGGCTATTTGCTGATTCAGATTGCCTGCACCCTCCTGCAGAACGCGGTGCTGAGCCATTTAGCGGATAAGATGTACCCCTTCCTGCGAGAAAAGCAGAAGCACGAGCCGATGCACCGCAAGCAGGAGCTGAACGACAACATCCGCTCCATGTTTCTCTACAAGCTGGCGACAATACTCATCAACAACACGGACAACATCCTGATTTCCATCATGCTGGGCACAGTGTTCGTCGGTTACTACTCCAACTACGCGTCGCTGACGACGTATGTGACGACGTTTGTTTCCATCGTGATTACCGGCATTTCCGCCAGCTTGGGAAATCTGAATGCCGAAAAGGATTCGGAAAAGTCATACGCCATGTTCCGCAACCTGATTGTCCTCTTCGGGGCGATTACGGGCTTCTGCGTCGCCGCATACGGCGCGGTTGTGCAGGACTTCATCCCCATCTGGGTGGGCGAAGAATACCTGATGGACACAGGGACGGTAGCAGCGGTGCTGTTCACGTTCTACCTGAGCACCATCGTCGCGCCCGTGTGGATGTACCGCGAAACGCTGGGTCTTTTTCGGCAAATGAAGTATGTTATGTTTATGACGGCGCTGGTCAACATCCTGCTGTCCATCCTGCTGGGGCACTTCTTCGGCGTGGCGGGCATCATCGGCGCAACAGGGCTGGCGCGGCTCTGCACCATCTTCTGGTATGAGCCGAAAGTGCTGTTCCATCGCACCTTCGGGCGCAGCGCTGCCGCGTATTTCAAGGCGCAGGGAGGCTTGCTGCTGCTCAACGGCGCGGTGATGGCGCTGTCGCTGCTGCTGTGCGCGCGGATGGGGCATACGCTGATGTGGATTATCATCAAGGGCATCACCTGCGCGGCGGTGACAGCGCTCCTGTACACGCTGGCGCTGGGGCGGACGGCAGAATATCGCTGGATGCTTGAAAAAGGGCGGAGTTTCTTGCGCAAATGGAGGAAGAAGGCATGATCGATCAGGAAATGCAGCACTGCCGTAAAATTGTGCGTTTTGACCCTACCATTTCAACAGCGAATCAGGGAGATTTCATCATCCGCAACGCCTGCGAGCATGTGCTGCACGACTGCTTTCCTGTGCAGCTGTCCGTCGCCGTGCCGGTTCGGGACAGGCTGTCGAAAGTGTCGATGAAGCACGTCGGCAGTGCGGATTACGCATTTGTCTGCGGGACGAATCTGCTTTCCTCGGACATGCGCCGCCAAAGGATGTGGAATATCCGCCTGCGGGACGCGGTGATGATGCGCTGCGGCGATTTGCACAAGCGGGAGCTGCTGAATTTCCGCCTGATTCATGAAAAATTTCAGCGCACGCATGTCATTTTGCTGGGCGCGGGATGGTATCAATACCAGGACGAGCCGACAGGATACACGAAGCGGATTCTAAAAACGCTGCTGGATGGGCAGTACCTGCACGCGGTGCGCGACGAATACACGCGCCAGCGCCTGCTGAAGCTGGGCATCACGAACGTGCTGAATACGGCGTGTCCGACAATGTGGGGGCTGACAGACGACAAATGCGCGCAGATTCCGACGCACAAGGCGGAGCGCGTCGTGACAACGCTGACGGACTACCGCAGCAGCCCGGATCAGGATGAGCAGATGCTGACCATGCTGCAAAAGCACTATCGCGAGGTGTATGTGTGGCTGCAAGCAGTTGAGGACTACGCCTGCCTGCGCCAAATGGATGCGCGTGTGACGCAGAATTTGCACCTGATTCAGCCGAATCTGCGAGATTACACAGCGCTTTTGGCATCAGGCGGGATTGACTACGTTGGCACGCGGCTGCACGGCGGCATCCACGCAATGAATATGGGCTGCCGAAGCCTGATTCTGGCGGTAGACAACCGCGCAAGCGAAATCGCGAAGGACACGAATCTGCCCGTCCTGCCCCGCGGCGGGAATTTGGATGTGCTGGAGGAGCGAATCTGTTCCGCATGGGAGACGCAAATTGATTTGCCGACCACGGCAATTCGGCAATGGAAAAATCAGTTCCGCGAGACAGATGCAGAGAAAGTGCCTTGATTTTCGTATAAAATGCGGCTTTCTGCGCGGTAAGTATTGACAGCCGACTTGTAATTTGTTACAATATAGCTGGAATTGGGAAAGAGATTGCTATATCCACCGGGAGCACTGCGGCTCGCCGCGAAAAGAAAGATGGAAAGCAGCAATCGCTTGCCATTGGCACAACCATACGTCGTGCCGGAAGATTGCACAGAACAAGGAGTGAGGACGATGAAGGACAAAAAGTGGATGCGAAAGGCATTGTCTTTCCTGCTGGCTGTATTCATGGTAACGGGCAGTATGGGAACAGTGCTGACGGCGGCTGCAGAAGAGCCGGAAACTCCGCCGGCGGAAACGGTTGATGTCGCGCCGACGGAAGCACCGGAAGCGACGGATGTTCCTGAAGCAACGGAAATCCCCGAAGCGACGGATGTTCCTGAAACAACGGAAATCCCCGAAGTGACGGATGTTCCCGAAGCAACGGAAGCGCCCGAAGCGACGGATGTTCCCGAAGCAACGGAAATCCCCGAAACAACGGAAGCGCCCGAAATCGTGGACGAAGCAGCCGTAGATTACAGCCGCTCCGTGCTGGATAACGAGTTCTTTGACTCCGGCTTTGCCGCGACGTTCAGCAGCGCACAGCTGTACCTGAATCCGACGGACGATGAGCTGGTTGGCCGGGTAACTGGCGTAGTGTATGTGACGCATCGTCCGCAGAAGGGTCAGCTGAATGAACGGATTTCCGTCTGCGTGTATGACCAGACGGCTGGCGTTGCATATGGCTATCTGGCGGCGGATGCAGTGCATCCTGTGCCGGAAGAGGGCATTGAGAATCAGCGTCACACCGGTGTTTTCGCGAGCGGCGTGGAAATGCCCTGTGCCCTGCTGGTGCTTGCGGCTGCGACGGAAGAACCCGTGCCGACCCCTGCACCCACGCCCGTGCCGACGGAAGAGCCTGTAGTTGAGCCGACGGAAGAGCCTGCTGTCGTGCCGACCGAAGAGCCTGTTGTCGTCCCAACCGAAGAACCCGTTGTTGAGCCGACCAAAGAGCCCGCTGTCGTGCCGACGGAGGAACCCGTTGTCGTGCCGACCGAGGAACCCGTTGTTGAGCCGACGGAAGATCCTGCTGTCGTGCCGACCGAGGAACCTGCAGTCGTGCCGACCGAGGAACCTGCAGTCGTGCCGACCGAGGAACCCGCGTCGACCCCCGCGCCTACGGACGTGCCGGATGACCTCGAAAACATCGACCGCGCGGATGTGATTATTCCGGGCAAACCGACGTTCGAAATGGACAAGGCGACGGCAGAGCTGGGCGAGAATATCACCTTCACCATCCACACGAAGAACGCCACCAAGATTTTGATGTACATTGACGGCAGCGTCAACCGCTACATCTACGACGTGCCCACCGACACGTCGACGCTTACCATGTCCTTCTCCTCGATGGGGAGCAAGGGGGGCAAGCGCACCATCGCGTTCCAAGCCTACAATGGCAATACGCCCGGTGAAAAGTCCGCTGAACAAACGATTACGCTGACGAAGCCGTCTGTCAAGCCGCAGGTAACGGTAAAGAATATCGACAAGACGACCGTGGGTCTGGGCGAGAACATCACCTTCACCCTGAGCATCAAGAACGCCACGAAGGTGCTGATGTACATCGACGGCAGCGTCAACCGCCGCTTCGAGGACATCACCCCCGATATGACGGAATACACCTTCACCATGTCGTTCTCGTCGCTGGGAAGCAATGGGGGCAAGCGCGCCATTGCGTTCCAAGCCTATAACGGCACGACGGCGGGTGAAAAGACCTCCGAACGTGTTGTGACTGTCGCAAACGAAAGCCCGAACAAGCCGACCGTGACCAGCTGGAGTTTGGACAAATCCACGGTTGATTTGAACGAAACCATCACCTTCACCATCAACACCAAGAACGCAACGAAGATGCGTGTCTACATTGATGGCAAGCTGAACCGCTACATCTACGACGTGAAGGACGGCGCAACGACGTTCCAGATGTCCTTCTCGACGCTCGGTTCAAACGGCGGCGTGCGCACGGTGGCGTTCCAGCCCTACAATGGCAACACGCCCGGCGCTATGTCCGACACCAAGACGATTACCATCAGCGTGGCGAACAAGCCGCGGGTTGAGCTGCTGAAAATCAGCAATCCGAACGCGACGCTGGGCGAAAATATCACCTTCACCCTGCGCATCAAGAACGCCACGAAGGTGCTGATGTACATCGACGGCAGTGTCAACCGCCGCTTCGAGAACATCACCCCTGACATGACGGAATACACCTTCACCATGGCGTTCTCTTCGCTGGGGAACAACGGGGGCAAGCGCACCATTGCGTTCCAAGCCTACAACGGCGCAGTCGGCGGCGACAAGACCACCGCAACCACCATTTCCCTGACGAGCGGTTCGTCTGCTGCCCCCGTGATTGCGAATGTCAAGATTGACAAGACGACCGCGGTGCTGGGCGAGCAGATTAAATTCACTGTTTATCTGGACAACGCAACGAAGCTGCTGATGTATGTCGACGGGCAGGTGAACCGCCGCTTTGAGGACGTAACGACCAGCATGTCGAAGTACGAGTTCACGATGTCGTTCTCGTCGCTGGGGAATAATGGCGGCGTCCGTACGATTCAGTTCCAGCCTTACAACGGCACGACGGCGGGCGAAAAGTTTAAGGCGTACACGATTACACTGACGACGACCGTGGTCAACAAGCCGGAAGTCGTCAACTTCACCATGAATCCCAGCCGCGTGAAGCTGAATGTGCCGGTGACGTTCACGGTCAACACCAAGAACGCGACAAAGGTCGTCCTGTATGTGGACGGCAAGGCAAATACCAGCTACCCGACGACTGGCGATGTGACGGTTATCGAGCGCGCCTTCGCTTCGCTGGGCAGCGGCAACGGTGTCCGCGCGATTCAGTTCAAGCCCTACTACGGAACGACCGCTGGCGAACTTTCCCCGGCGCAGTCCCTGACGCTGTATGTGACCGACGATCCGCTGACTGTGACCGTTCCTGCCGCGAAGCAGGGCGAGGACCTGACGGTGACGTGGACGGCTGCTGGCGGCGCAACGAAGTATCAGCTGCTGCTGACCACGCCGGATGGCACGGCTGCGCTGCTGGGCGAAACGGCGGCGCTGAACTACACGGTGCCGGGTCTGAAGCTGCTGCAGCCGGGCGACTACACCATCACGATTAAGGCGCTGTCCGGCAATACGGAGTTGGAATCTGTCAACAAGGCATTCACGGTGACAGGCGACTTCGTGTTCGCGGTTCGTGACGACTCGACGAGCATTGTGGTCGTCAAGTACAACGGCACGGCATCGACGCTGACCGTTCCGAGCACGGTGGCGGGTCTGCCGGTGGTGGAAATCGGCGCGCAGGCGTTCGAGGGCAACACGAAGCTCAAGAGCGTAACCCTGCCCGCGACGATTGAAATCATTGGCCGCCGCGCGTTTGCGGAATGCAAGAACCTGCTGGAAGTCAAGTAAGGGTTCATTGGGATTACGAAAGCCGGGGATTGCTGGAAAGGCAGTCCCCGGCTGTTTTGCTGCGAAAAAAACATACTTGCGATTGACGTTTCCCTGCCTATCTGCTATCATAAGATAAGCGCCCGCTATATGCCGCACACAAAAGGAGGTATGCCCTATGGAGCAGCTTGAAGTTCTGACCGAAGTGCAGGATTTGCGGAAGGTTTGGCCGCATGAAGCACTGGATTTTACGCCGTGGCTGGCGAAGGATGAGAACATCGCGATTCTGGGCAATGAAATCGGCATGGAAATTGCAGTCGACGGAACAGAATCTGCTGTGGGCGATTTCAGCGTGGATATTATCGCGACCGATATTGCAACGGGGCAGAAGGTTATCATCGAAAACCAGCTGGAAGATACCAACCACGACCATCTGGGCAAACTTATCACCTACGCTGCCGGGAAAGATGCGCAGACGATTATCTGGGTGGTAAAGCACGCACGCGAGGAACACCGCGCGGCGATTGAGTGGCTGAATAACCACACGGATGATGACATTGGCTTTTTCCTGTGCGAAATCCACCTGTATAAAGTCGGCAGCTCCAATCCTGCGGTGAAGTTCAGCGTGATTGAGAAGCCGAATGACTGGATTAAGAGCGTCAAGAAAAATCAGCAGCAGACAGAAAGCCAGCAGTTCCGCTTGGATTACTGGACAGCCTTCAATGAATATGCGTATGCAAACGCGCAGTTCGCAAGGCAATTTGGCAAGCGAAAAGCATCAAACAAAATGTGGATGAACCTGAGCATTGGCTCATCTGTTTATGATATTTGCTTACGCGCGGTTAAAACAGAAAATCTGCTTGTTGTTGAACTGTATATTCGCGGCGACAAGGACCTTTATCATCAGTTATTTGAAAAACAGAATGCCATTGAGCAGGAATTGGGCGTTGCGCTTGACTGGCGGGAACTGCCGGAAAAGAAAGCAAGCCGCATTATGCTGACACGACAGGTCGATTTTGACAATCGCAGCGCGTGGAATGCACAGTTTGACTGGATGATGGAGATGTCACTGAAATTCAAGAAAGTATTCAAGAAGTACCTATAATATGAAAATGCCCCCTGAAGCCATGCCTCCGGGGGCATTTTTCAATTTTCCTGCGTTATCTGCTTGCCCTTTTTCCCTTCTCCATTTTCCACAATTCTTCCACCGAAAACTCCGCATGGCAGTTCGGGCAGGCAAAATACGGATTGCGGAAGTCAACTGTGCCAATCATCCTGCCGTCTTCCGTGGAAAAATCGTAGTTCTTCGCTTCTTCGGAACGGGAGTTCACCAAATGATGCGCCGTTTCCACTGTGAGTGCTGCCTTGCAGTGCGGGCAAAAATGCTTCTTCATGAACACAAAGATAGGATGCGTGACGGTGTACTTGATATTTTTCATCAGGGCAGCCTCCTTCCCCCTTGATTGTAGCAAAAGCAGCAGATTTTCGCAAGCCTCTCTATTCCCCCTGAAATAATAACGCAAAATCCCCCGGAAGCCCATACTTCCGGGGGACAAACTATCTTATTCCGCCTTTGCGCTCTCTCTTGTATAATTCAGCAGTCCGCCATAGAGGATGCAGCCCTGCTGGCGCGCGGTCAACGGCATCAGCACAATGTAATCCTCGTCCTTTGTGTCGTTGTGCAGCACAAACGTGTCGCTGCCGCTTTCCACCGTCTCGCGGACGTTCGGCAGGCTCAGCATGTCGCCCTGCGCGATGCGGTCGTAATCCGCCTCATTCTGGAACGTCAGCGGAAGAATGCCGTTGTTGATAAGGTTCGCCTGATGAATACGGGCGAACGACTTCGCGACGACGGCGCGGATGCCCAGATACAGCGGGACAAGCGCGGCGTGTTCGCGGCTGGAGCCTTGCCCGTAGTTCATGCCCGCAACGAGGATGCCGCCGCCTTCCTTCTTCGCGCGCGCCGGGAACGTCGCGTCCACGGGCGTCAGGCAGAAGTCCGACAAGTACGGCACATTCGAGCGGAACGGCAGGAGCTTCGCGTCCGACGGCGCAATGTGGTCGGTGGTGATGTTGTCCTCCATCTTCAGCAGCACCTTGCCGGAAATCGCGTCTGCCAGCGACTTGCCCAGCGGGAAGGGCTGAATGTTCGGGCCGCGGACGACCTCCACCGTGTCCTCTTCGCCCGGCGCGACCGGAGGGATGACCAGATTGTCGTTGACGGTGTACGTCTCCGGCATCGGGATGTCGAGGTCAATGTCAAGGCAGCGCGGATCCGTCAGCACGCCAGTCAGCGCCGTGACAGCCGCCGTCTCGCAGGAGACAAGGTAAATGCCGGCGGATTTGGTTCCGCTGCGGCCGTAGAAATTGCGGTTGTTCGTGCGAACGGAGACGGCGTTCGTGCGCGGCGACTGTCCCATGCCGATGCACGGCCCGCAGGCGGATTCCAGAATGCGCGCGCCCGCCGCAATCATGTCCGCCAAAGCGCCGTTGCGCGCCAGCATCGTCAGCACCTGCTTCGATCCGGGGCCAATGACAAGGCTTACGTCCGGGTGCACAGTCTTGCCCTTCAAAATGCGGGCAACGCGCATCATATCCGTATAGGAGGAGTTGGTGCAGGAACCGATAAACACCTGATCGACCTTAATCGGGCCGCACTGCTTGACGGTTTCCACGATGTCAGGCATATGGGGCTTCGCGACGAGCGGTTCAAGCGCGGTCAAATCAATGTCGAGGATTTCGTCATACGCCGCATCCGGGTCTGCGGACAGCGGCACGAAGTCCTGCTCACGCTGCTGCGCTTTGAGGAACGCATGGGTCACTTCATCCGACGGGAAGATGGAGGTCGTTGCGCCGAGTTCCGCGCCCATGTTCGTAATCGTCGCGCGCTCCGGGACACTCAACGTTTTCACGCCGTCGCCGATGTACTCCATCACCTTGCCGACGCCGCCCTTGACGGTCAGCCGGCGCAGGACTTCCAAAATAATGTCCTTCGCCGCAACGCCGTAGGACAGCTTGCCATGCAGGCGCACGCCGACGACACGCGGGCACGCCAGGTAATACGCGCCGCCGCCCATCGCGACCGCAACGTCCAGTCCGCCCGCGCCGATGGCAAGCATCCCGATGCCGCCGCCCGTGGGCGTATGGCTGTCCGAGCCGAGCAGCGTGTAGCCCGGCACGCCGAAGCGCTCCAGCTGTACCTGATGGCAGATGCCGTTGCCGGGCTTGGAGCAGTAAATGCCATGCTTTTTCGTCACCGTTTGGATGTAATAGTGGTCATCCGCATTTTCAAAGCCAGTTTGCAGCGTGTTATGGTCAATGTACGCCACAGACTTCTTTGTCTTGACGCGCTTGACGCCCATCGCCTCGAATTGCAGGTACGCCATCGTGCCGGTGGAATCCTGCGTCAGCGTCTGGTCAATGCGGATGGAGATTTCCGAGCCGGGAATCAGTTCACCGCTGAGCAGGTGCGCGGACAGGATTTTCTGGGTCAGATTCATCGCCATGAGGAAAGGACTCCTTTCATAATATGCACAATGCCCAAACGGGCGAAAACAGCCGAATGAACAGCTTCATGATACAGGATTCGGCGCGGTGCGTCAATGCTTTCGGGCGGAAAGAACACAAAAAGCGCAGGCTATGAAAAACTCGCCGGATGTTTTAGACATACAGCCTCTTGACAACAAAGCTCCTATATGGTATTATTTGAAGTAAACTACTATATAGGAGCATTTGCATGAAAATGAACGGCGGATTTCTTGTTACCAAAATAAAACAGCTTGGAGACCGAATCTTTGAGAAGATTCTCAGCGAAAAGAATATTGATGCGTTCAATGGAGCCCAGGGGCGCATTCTTTATGTGCTGTGGCAGGAGGATGGAATCTCGATCAGGTCGCTCTCGATGAAATGCGGATTAGCGATAACATCTCTTACGACGATGCTGGAAAGAATGGAACATCAAGGGCTGATAAGCCGTGTTCAGTCTGAAACGGACAAAAGGAAAACCCTCCTGTTTTTGACTGAGAAAGCACATGCCTTAAAGGGCGAGTACGATTCTGTATCTGATGAGAT
>ENA-OZGS01000271-OZGS01000271.1-human-gut-metagenome-genome-assembly--contig:-NODE-271-length-19084-cov-4.961480_pt1 | contig 19084 bp, 14 predicted proteins | sample MGYA00245121_ERZ653667 | MGnify/ENA primary metagenome ERZ653667 (study PRJEB26926, sample SAMN06165248) | human gut metagenome | biome: ENVO:00009003; feature: ENVO:2100002; material: ENVO:00002003...
ATATTACATACTATCTTCCCGAACCGGGTGCAGCGACACGCTGCCGATCAATCTGTTTTTTGATTTTGTCAAAGGTTACACCGTATTTTTCGGCAATGTCTTTGGCATAGCTTACACCTTGAGGCGGAGCGATGAAAACCTTGAACGAACGCTGTCCGTTTTCGACACCTGTTACCAGACTTTCAATCTTGCTGTCGCCCTTTACGGTTGTGTTCACCTCGTCAAGATTGCGAGCCAAATCGTGCATATGGGTATTAAAAATCGCCCTTGTGCCGAGATATCGCATTGATTTGACAACATCACGGGCAATGTACAAGCCCTCGGCAACATTGGTTGTTGCAAGGCTTTCGTTGAGCAAAAGCAGACTGTAACGGCTTGCCGAGGAGAAAATTTCGGCAAGTCTTTTGCTTTCTTCACCGAGTCTGCCAAGGTCAACGGTATCGTTCTCATCGGCAGGAAAATGCGTAAAAATGCTGTCGCACGGGCTGAATTTCATCTGCGTTGCAGGAACATATATTCCGTTCTGAGCAAGCAGAAACGCAAGTCCGACCGCCTGAGTAATCGTGGTTTTACCGCCACGGTTCGGACCTGTCAGAATGTAAATTCGCCTGTCATCGTTAAAATCAATATCGTTTGTGACAATATCCAAATTCTCACCGTTTGCCGATTTTATGCCGAGTTTGAGGTTGTAAACATCTCTAAGACAGCAGTTTCTGTCCTCCTTGGGCAAAACTTCTGCCTTGCACAGCGGAAGATTTTTCTTTTTCATCTTATCACAAAGCTCTGCAAAACGAATATAGAAAATGATTTCGGGCATAAGCGAAACGAACGAGTAGCCGTTGACATTGACATATCTGTTGAGCATTGATTTTATGTCATTTACGGTTCTGCGGAGGATATCGGTCACAACATTTTTGAGTGCGTCAGACATAGGATCTGCGCCGGTCAGCGAGCTGTTCATGGTGCGGTTTACATCCTGCTGAGCACCCACAACAAACTGTCCCAGCCCGAACTGCGAGGTTGACGGATTGGACGGATGAAAGCTTAAAAATCCCGAAACATCGTTACCGTGGTGCAGTTCACTGTCACGGTTTGTAAACTTCATAAATCTTTTGAGAATACCGCTGTCGGTAAATTCTTTGTCATTGAGTGAGATTACACCCACACTCTTTGGACGGAGCAAATCGTCAAGATTCACACCGAGGGTTATGCTCTTGAGCTTTTGAGCCTTTGCAAGCGTATCTATTATATCCTTTTTTAGTTTGGGAAAACCGCTGTCATTGTAAATTGACTGAACATTTTTCTTGAGTTCAAGCAGGCCCTGCGACTTTACTTCAATTGTTTCAAGCGTGTTTTTTATTCTTGTAATGCAATCGACATAGCCGTCCATTTCACGAAGTCGGTTTACAAGCTGCCACAAGGAAGATGCCTCGGTATCCTTTTGAAAGCGCTCAATTTCACGCAAATCGTTCAGCTTTACAAGGAGTGCGGATAGATCATCACGAAGTTTCGGAAAACGAAGAAAATCCTCAAAAACATCGCAACGATATTTTATAACTTCCTCGTCATCCGTAATATTTATCAGCAGCTGCTTTATGCTGTTGCGTTCATACTGCTCTTTTGTGAGAGCGTCACATATATAATCAACCGACAAATCATTCAGCGCCTCTTTGTTGAGAGTTCTGTAGGATGCATTTGAATTTGTCGGGTGTAATAAGCTGAATTTTTCCATAATTCACCGCCGAAAAAATTTGCCGTGTAACGGCTTTAATTGAATGATAGCACAAAAAATTTTTGTTTTCAACCGACAAATCGAAAATTTGCACTTTGGCTGATTGTGTGATATCATAGCTTTGGAGCAGATTGCTCTCAAAACCAAAATAACGGTCGGGAGGATTGACTTATGGATAAAAAGATGCTTGACAGAATTAACGAGCTTGCAAAAAAGAAAAAGGAACAGGGACTTACCGAGGCTGAGCAAAAAGAGCAGAAAGAGCTGTACAAAATTTATCTTGGTGAAATCCGCACACAGTTCAACGCAACACTTGACAATGTAAGCGTTGAAGAAAAGGACGGCACTGTAAAACCGTTCAAAGAGGCATACAAAAAGCCGTATGACAAAAACTGATTTTGTCATTCAAACAGAAGTCATGCGAAAATTTAATTACACAGTCAAACAAAAAAGCAGTTCCGATTTTGGAACTGCTTTTGTTTTATAAAGTTATCTAATTATTTGTATCTTCTTCCGCCCTTTTGGTTGTTCTTTGGAAGCTGAATTTCGGCAGTATCGTACTTACTGCGTCTTTCGGACTTTCTGCCTGATGATGAGTAATCATCAGCATAATCATCGTTACTGCTGTAACGCTGTGGCTGTGCAGATTTGCTCTTTGGAGCGTTACTTCTGCCGCCGACTGTGACTCTCTTCTTTCTGTTGAGAACAGTTGAAATTACAAAGTACGCAATGCCTGCAACACCGAGTGAGAGTAAAACGAGTGAAACATAGAACATCCAATGACCGTTGTCACCCTTGCTGTTATTGTTCTTGATGAAGTTAAAGTCATCACCGTCAGAACTCGATGTGTCGGTATTTTTAAGATTTTTTGCGATATCCGACCAGTCGTTGCTTGAAAGAGTTTTTTCGTCAATGTTATCGTCAGACTTGATGAGCGACGCTGACGGAGCAGTATTTGACGGAGCAACATAGGACTGACCGCCGCCTACATATGACGGCTCAGAGTAGTAGTAAGTCTGACTGCTGCCGTAATTATTGTCATAACTGTTATTGTTGTAGTCATAGCTACTGTCATAGTTATAGTTGTTGTCATATGACGAATCACTTGACGAATAGCCGGGATCTACATATGATGAACTGTCCGAAGAATCCGGATACACAGGATCGGGCTGTGGCTGCGGCTCCGGCTCAGGCTCCGGTGATGGTTCCGGTGATGGTTCCGGTTCGGGCTCCGGCTCTACGGGATCAACAATAACGCTTGAATCTCCGCCGGGATCAACCTCCTCACCGACTGCCGATACGGAAAAGCTCACAGCAGAAATGCTCAAAAGTGCCGTCAGAAAAATTGCGCAAAGCTTTGAATGTTTTTTCATAAAAGCCCCTTTCTTCAGAATAATCTGAAAATGCGTCTGTTGTATGTCCGATATCAATTATTTTGAGCTTTTATCGGATGCCGATGTTGTTGACGCCGCTGTTGTAGGCTCAACCGCAACGAAGAAGAGTTCGGGCTTATACTTGTCAATAACCGAAGTGTTTTCTTCATACTTGAGTTTCTCTGCAAGACTGTCAATGTACTTTGAAAATTCGTCTGACTTCATTGACGCAAGTACACCGGCTCTGTTTGATTCGTTGCCGATATAGCTGTCAACATCCTTGCTGACGTCTTTCTTATAAACGAGATAATAGATTGCGCTGTCACCGCTGCCGACCTTAAGAGTTTCAGCCTTGCCTGTTTCAAGCTTACCGATAGCCTTTTTAAGCTCGTCACCGATTGAGCTCTTGTCGAGAACTTCTACTTTTGAAACAGAAGAATCTGTTCCCGAACCGCTTGACTTCTTGTATGATGCAATAACATCATCAAAAGAACCGCCCTTGTTAAGGTCATTCTTGTAGCCGTTAAGCTGATCCTCAACCTTCTTGATTTCCTTGTCGCTCATTGCAACATTCTTTGATGAACCTGCCTCATCTTTTGTTGATGTATAAAGGTTAACGGGAAGATATGAGTAGTCCGTATAGTTTTCCTTGAAATACTTTGTAAGGTCGGCGTCGGAAACTTCCTTTGAACCGCCCTTGCCGTAAACTGCTTTGAAGAGAGCCTCATACTTTGTGTTGTAGAGAGTTGTGCAGTATGCAAAGCTGTCGAGTGAAACGCCGTACTTTTCATACTGCTTCTTCATCGGCATTACATAACCCTGTGACGCATACGGACCAACATTCCAGTATGATTCAGCCTGACTTGTTGCGGAGTCAAGAGTTGCCTGACCGATGTTTACATTTTCCTTTTTAAGCTGTTCGTCAACTACGAGGTAGCTGAGGCACATTTTCTTAGCCTGATCTTTAATCCACTCTCTTGCAACCTGCTCGTTGCCGTCATCGTCCTTGATTTTTTCATCAAGCCACTTGTCAGATGTCGAATCATAATCGTCAAGCTTTTTAGCAAATGACTCAGCCTGACTGTAAGCTGCATTGAGTGAGTAGATATAAACGCCGATGGCAAGCTCGTTGTCGCTTGTCTTATACGACCATTCTTTGTTGATTGTTGTGGGTGTACAACCTGCAATTGCAAAAACTGAGAACATCATAACAATTGCAAGTAAAAATGAACCAACCTTGATATTAGGCTTCATAGTTTTTTACCGTCCTTCTGAAAAATTAAATGCAAAGTGTCCTGCAAACACACTTTCACAGGATAATGTACCTTACGATTATACACAAAAAAATCGTCATTGTCTACATTTTTATAAAATTTTGTTGAGAATTTCCACCGAAAAACAGCATTTTTGTAGTTTCGGGAGGTTTTTCCTTAACAAATTACGGCTTTATACCGTTAAATTACTGCACACCGAAAATTTTGGTGAGGATTTCAAGCGGAGCGGAACTGTTTTTGCACTCAACCGCAACGCACGGTTTTGCTCCGGCAACAAGCTTTGCCTTTCCGCCCAAAGCAATGAGCAAGTCGGCAACCTGAGGGGATTTGAGTTCGTTTACAAAGAGCATGAGCGTTGTGCCGTTCTGTCTGATTTCGTAAATACCCATTGAGTAAGCCTTGTTACGCACAAGGGCAATGTCGATAAGTCCGAGAACCGAGTTCGGAATCTTGCCGAACCTGTCCTGCAGCTCGTCAATAACATCGTCTGCGTCCTCGTTACTGCGGATATCGGCAATTCTGCGGTAAACATCAAGACGAAGTGTAAGACTTTCAACATAGCTTTCGGGAATATGAGCGTCAACCGAAATATCAATAAGACAGTCGAGGTCTTTTGTGACATTCTGCTCGCCCTTTTCCTCGCTTACTGCCTCATCAAGAAGCTTGAGGTACATATCGTAACCGACCGATTCCATATGCCCGTGCTGCTGTGCGCCCATAATATTGCCCGCACCTCGCAGTTCAAGGTCACGCATTGCAATGCGGAAGCCGCTGCCGAATTCTGTAAATTCCCTGATTGCGGCAAGCCTTTTCTGCTGAATCTCCGTGAGAACCTTGTTCCGTCTGAAGGTAAAGTAGGCATATGCCCTTCGTGAACTTCTGCCCACACGGCCTCTGAGCTGATGCAACTGTGAAAGTCCCATACAGTCGGCATTTTCTATAATAAGGGTGTTGGCATTCGGCAAATCGACACCCGTTTCGATAATTGTCGTGCAGACAAGCACATCAATCTCCTGTTCAAGCATCTGTCGCCAAACTTCGCTGAGTTCGCCCTCTTTCATTTTGCCGTGACCGATTGCGATTTTTGCCTCGGGAACAGCCTCCTGAATTTTTGCGGCACATGAAGAAATTGTTTCAACATTGTTGTGAAGATAGAACACCTGACCGCCACGGCGGAGCTCACGGCGGATTGCCTCGTTGATAACCGCATCATCGTGTTCAAGCACATAGGTCTGAACAGGCTGACGGTTTGTCGGCGCTTCTTCGATAACGCTCATATCACGCAGACCGCTCATCGCCATATTGAGGGTTCTCGGAATTGGAGTAGCCGAGAGCGTAAGCACATCGACATTTTTGCACAATTCCTTGAACCTCTCCTTTTGAGCAACACCGAAACGCTGTTCCTCATCTATGATTGCAAGTCCGAGGTCACGGAATTCAACATCCTTCTGCACAAGTCTGTGAGTTCCGACAATCATATCAATTTCTCCTCGCTTTAGCTTTTGGAGAATTTCTTTCTGCTGTTTCGCTGTACGGAATCTTGAAAGCAGTTCCACACGAACGGGATAGCCCTCAAAACGCTTGATTACCGTCTGATAATGCTGCCATGCGAGAATTGTTGTGGGGCAGAGCAATGCGCATTGCTTTGAATCTGCAATACACTTAAAGGCGGCACGGAGTGCAACCTCTGTTTTGCCGAATCCGACATCACCGCAGAGAAGTCTGTCCATCGGCGACGAACGCATCATGTCATGCTTGATTTCCTCACAACAACGCAGCTGGTCGGGAGTTTCGTCATATTCAAAGCTGAGTTCAAAATCCCTCTGCCACTCGTTATCTGCCGAAAAGGCATAGCCCTTGGCTTTCATACGCTGTGAGTAAAGCTCAATAAGCTCCTTGGCAATGTCCTTGACAGAGGTTTTAACCCTTGCCTTTGCCTTTTGCCAGTCGCCCGAACCGAGTCGGTTTAGCTTAACCCTTGAATCCTCTTTCGGACCTATATATTTTGCAACCATATCAAGCTGTGTGACAGGCACATAAAGCACATCGCCCTTTGCGTAGTCAATCTTGATATAGTCCTTTATAACTCCGTGAGTATCAATTTTTCTTATACCGCCGAACACACCGATACCGTGAACATTGTGTACAACATAATCACCGGGGGCAAGCTCTGAAAGGCTGTAAATTTCCTGTCCCGTCTTTTTCTTCTTCTTTTTGGACTTTTCGGGACGGTACGAAACCTGACTGTAGGTTATTGCAAAAAACTTTTGTGACGGATACTCAAAACCCGCACTCAATGCACCCTGCATAACAAGCAGTTCGCCCTTTGAAATCTTATCCGCACCCTCGCTGTAAACAGCGTTTATGCCGTCTGCGTTAAAGGTGTCACAAAGATTTTTGGCGGCTCTTTCTGTTCCTGCAAATATAACGCCCTTGCTTTCGGGGGTAAAAAGTCCGTCAACATCTTCTTTTAGCTGTTTATACGAACCGCCCCATGCCGAGAGCTGTTTTGTTGAAAAGCTGATGATTTCCGACAGCTTGATAGGCATACTTCCGTGAACAAAGTTTTCAAGCACGATTGTTCCGTGACTTTGCAAAAACTCGGTACATTCGTTGAATGTGAGCGCAAAGCGGTCAAAACCTCTGCAAAGAGTTCCGTCCTCAAAGCCTTGCATAAGGGTTTCATTGCTGATAAAGTCCATTGACTTTCCCCGTTCCTGAATTGCAGTAAATTCAGACGCAAAAACGAGGGTGTTTCTGTCGAGATAATCAAAAAGCGACTCGGGCTTATCGTAAATCTGATTGATAAATTTGTCCGCATTGGCAATCATTGCACCGCTGCGGATAAGCTCTGCCTCTGAAAAAAGTTTTTCCTTGGCTTTGGCGCTGTTCTTGGAACGGAGGAGCTTTGCCTTGTGTTCAATTTTATCTGCAAGGGCGGCTCTGTCCTCAATTACGATTTCGGTTGAGGGCGAAAGCGTAATTTTGTCAGCCTTTTTAAATCTTCTCTGTGTTTCAATGTCAAAATAGCTGAGGTCGGTAATTTCATCGCCCCAAAATTCACATCTCACGGGATAGTCGCTGTCGGGCATAAAGAAGTCGAGAATACCGCCTCTCAGCGAAAACTGACCGCTGCCCTCTACCGCATCAAAGCGTTCGTAGCCGAGCAGAGTAAGCGCCTTTGTCGCCTTTTCAAGTGAGAGCTCCCTGCCCTCTTCAAATTCAATAACCGACTGTTCAAGCACATTTCTCGGAACGGTAAGCTGTGCCGCCGCATCAACACACGCAATTGCAACATCACATTCATGATTGATAAGCTTGAGCAAAACTTTAAGTCTTGCGTGCTCGTACTCGTGCGAACGGCTCTGAAAGTCAAGAAAGTTGAAGTCACGCACGGGATAAACATAGGCACGAAGTCCCATACACGAAAGGTCGTTGCACAGAGTTTGCGCCTCTTTTTCATCGGAGGCAAGACAAAATGCCGTGACGCCCTTGAGGCGGCACAGCGCATAGATGATATTTGATTTGTTAATTGTTGAAAGTCCCGAAGCACAGACCGTTCTGCCCGGCTTGACATTTTTTTCAAGTGTTTTGAAAACGGGTGACTCTTTGAGGACATCAACAAGAAAGTTGAGATTATTCATTTCTTTGTCCCTTTTCAGTTGAACAAATTCATAGCACGGTCGGTTTTGCCGTCAATAATCAGCTCGATTGCTTTTTCGGCATTGTCAAAAATTTCATCAAGCTTTTTCATTTCATCGGGAGTGAACTTTGAAAGCACCCAGTCGGCAAGATCCCAGTCGGGATTTGGCTTTGCGCCTATGCCAACCTTGATGCGGGGAAATTTATCGCTTCCGCTGAGATAGATGATACTGCGCATTCCCCTTTGACCGCCGTCACTGCCCTTTGAACGGATACGCATTTTTCCGACATCAAGCGAAATGTCATCAAAAATTACAATGACATTTTCGGGTGGGATTTTGTAGAAGTTCATCGCCTCAACAACTGCCTGACCGCTGTTGTTCATATATGTTGTGGGTTTCATCAGCATAACTTTTGCGCCGTTTACAGTGCAAGTGCCGATAAAGCTTTTGTATTTTATCTTGTTCACATCACAACCGAGCTTGTCGGCAATGCGGTCAATCGCAAGCCAGCCTGCGTTGTGACGAGTGTTTTCGTATTTTCTGTCGGGATTTCCGAGTCCCACTACAATGTACTCGATTGAACCCGTTGATTTGTTTTTTCCGAACATATCCGTTTTCCTCTTATTTATTATATGTATTCTGAAATTTAAATTAACCTTTTCCGAAGCTTACAACAACCCAGTCATCGTTGCCGAGATGATAAGGATTTCCGCAATACGGGCAGTTGCGTTCTCTTGTTGCATCAAAGCTTGCACCGCAGCTTTTACAGGTTACTTTTTTCATTGTGAAAACTCCGTCATCCATGGCGTTCACACTTCTGCAAACGGTAAGTCTGAACTTTTCGTTTTTAACCCTAAATGAAGAATTTTTGTTTTTCACGGTCGTTGCGTAAACGGTCATATCAACATAGCAACAGCCGTTTGTGACATTGAATGAATTAAGCTTTGACACTCCTCTGTACTTGATGTCAACAATATCTCCGAAAGGATTTTTCATCGGATTGCCCTCATAGACTGCGAGGTTTGTGTAATCCTCGCTGAAAATCATAATTTTGAGCAAAGCAAGCACCTTGCCGATAAAGTATTCATATGAGAAGTTGGGATTAACCTCTTTCATAAGCCACGGAAGTCTTTTCTGACAATTGAAGTGCGGACCTATCATCGGAATGCTCTTTGCCGCACCGACAAAAAGTCCGAAAAGCGTTTTTAATGCCCATGCAAGGTACCCCGCCAAAAGTCCGCCGAGCAGTACGGGGATTGCTCTTATGCCGATTTCATAGACCATATTTGCGGTTGCGGGATCAAAAGTTCCGTCCTTTACAACCACCCATACCGTAAATGCCGCAACGGCGGCAATTCCGCCGAGAAGGTACGGAGCAAGCACTTTTTTCGTTGACTTGTTCGCAAGCGAATAGGTTTTTACAAAGTAGAAGTTTGTAACCTTCGGGAACAAATCGTCCATAATAAAGCGAGTTTTGCAGTTTTTACAACCGTTGAGAAGTTCTCTTACACTGCTTACCGCACCGCAGTTCGGACACGAACACGCAGCCTCGGAATTTTGGTTTTCGAGCCTTGTAATCATTGTGTAGAAGAAAAATCTGTCCTTGATTTTTTTCTTTTTCTTTCCGTCTTTAAAGTATTTCTCCGTGACCTCATAAGTCTTTGTCGCAATGTTACTCTTACATTCGCCCATATCGTAGGCAGTACAAGCATTTACCGGGACTTCATTCTTCACCGTTTCCTTATCGGTAAAAGCGGTCTGAATCTTTACACCCTTTTCGTCAAGTCTTTTCTTCTGTAGGTCAAGCGCAAAGTCGAGGTCGATTGACGCAATATCCGGATTTTTGCCCTCATTGCACCACAATTCGTACTCATCGACAAAGCGGTTCATTATTTTGTTATCTGAATCGGAGCCGTAAACAATACCAAACATAATTAAATCACCCTCACATATTGTACCGTTTTATTCCTGAAAAATTTGCAGTAAAACAGCGAAATGGCGGGTTAGTTAAAACCCGCCTGTTTAATTACATAATTAAATTGTTCGCCTATCAACCGAAAGCGGCTGTGAACGGCTTGTCGTTGTAGATTCTTGCGATAGCCTCTGCAAATGTAGGAGCAACAGGAAGAATTGTGAACTTGTCAATCATCTTTTCCTTCGGAACAGGAATTGTGTCAAGAAGAACAACTTCCTTGATAGCACTGTTCTGGATTCTCTCGATTGCGGGACCTGAAAGAACTGCGTGAGTAGCGCAAGCGTAAACCTCTGTTGCACCGCCCTTTTCAACAATAGCGTTGGCAGCGTTGCAGAGAGTACCTGCTGTGTCAATCATATCGTCAACGAGGATAACCTTCTTACCCTTTGCGTCACCGATGATGTTCATAACCTCACAAACATTAGCCTTTGGTCTTCTCTTGTCGATAATAGCAAGACCTGTGCCGATTTTTGAAGCGAAGTTTCTTGAACGAGTTACAGAACCGAGGTCAGGAGAAACAACGATATAATCATCATTTTTGCCGCCGATTTTCTCTCTCATATGGTTTGCGAGAAGTGATGCGCCCTGAAGGTGGTCAACAGGAATGTTGAAGAAGCCCTGAATCTGATTTGCGTGAAGATCCATTGTAAGCACACGGTCAGCACCTGCACAGGTGATGATGTCTGCACAAAGCTTAGCCGAGATCGGATCTCTTGCCTTAGCCTTTCTGTCCTGTCTTGCATAGCCGAAGTATGGCATAACAACTGTGATTCTTGCAGCAGATGCACGCTTCATGGCATCAATCATTATGAGCATTTCCATAAGATTGTCGTTGACGGGAGCACAGGTTGACTGAACAATAAAGCAGTCGCTGCCACGAACAGATTCGTGAAGAGAAACAGAGATTTCGCCGTCTGAGAACTGTGTACAGTCACTCTTACCAAGCGGCAGACCGAGACAGCCTGCAATTCCCTGAGCTACATCAACATTTGAACTGCCGGTGAAAATTTTAATGTCCTTACCGTGAAAATTCATTGCAATAACTCCTTTGAATTTTAATGTGTGTAGTATATGTTTACCAATGATTAACCGAGCAATTAACAGCTGTAACCCTTTGCCCTTGCAATTTCGTTAAGCTGTTCAAGCTGAGCCGGATCGTTTGCACCCAGAACCGTATCACTGCACTGAGCCGTGAATGCTCCGACCTTTCTTCCGTCCTCAAGCAAAAGCTTGATTGCGTCGGGAAGATAATATTCCTTTGCGCTGTTATCCGACTTGATTCTGTCGAGAACCGAAAGAAGAAGCTGACAATCAAACCAGAAACCGCCCGAGTTTACTTCATTTATTTTGAGAGTTTCCTCATCGGCGTCTTTCTGCTCAACAATTGCACGCAGATTTCCGTTTTCGTCACGGACAATTCTGCCGTAACCTGTCGGATCGTCAACCTTTGCGGAAATAACCGTTGCGGCACAATCGTTCTCAATATGAGCCTTTAGGGAATCCTCAATAGTCTTGCTGTCCATAAACGGAGCGTCGCCGTTGAGAATAACGACATTGCCGCTGTGCTTTTTAAGGAAATCCTTTGCCATCATCACAGCGTGACCTGTTCCGAGTCTTTCAGCCTGAAACACGCTTTCAACGGAAAAATCGAGGGTTGAAAGATACTCTTCGACACACTCTTTTTTAAAGCCCTTGACAACACAGATGTCGTCAATACCGGCTTTCCTTAAAGCCGACATAACCCAGCAGAGCATCGGTCTGCCGAGCACCTCCGACAATGTTTTCGGTTTGTCGGATTTCATTCTTTTGCCCTCGCCGCCTGCGAGGATAACGGCACAATTCTTCATTTTTTCTCCTTTTATCTGTGACAAAACAACAAAGATGCAGACAGTCCTGTCACAAGGCACTCGTTCATACCATAATATTATCTCACAAAAATCACAAATTTCAAGAGAAAATTACAAAAATCGGGCAAAAAAAGGCATTTTAAACGATTTATACAATATTGTTGAAAATAAAACTCGTTTTTTATAAGAAAAAAGTTTGAAAAAAATATAGCTATTTTGACCAAAGTTTGTTATAATATTCGATAGGCTTATACAAGCAGGCAGGTTTTACCAAGGGGTAAGTCTGCCACAGCCGTATATCTTAATTTATTTTTAGGAGGATTACCAGTTATGGCAAACAAATGGGTTTACCTTTTTACAGAAGGTAATGCTAACATGCGTGAGCTCCTCGGCGGTAAGGGTGCCAACCTTGCAGAAATGACAGGTCTTGGACTTCCTGTACCACAGGGCTTCACAATTACAACAGAAGCTTGTACTCAGTATTATGAGGACGGCAGAGAAATCAACGCTGAAATTCAGGGTCAGATTAACGAGTACATCGAGAAGATGGAAGAGATCACAGGCAAGAAGTTCGGCGACAAGGAGAACCCCCTCCTCGTTTCAGTTCGTTCAGGTGCTCGTGCTTCAATGCCGGGTATGATGGATACAATCCTTAACCTTGGTCTTAACGAAGATGTTGTTGAAGTTATCGCTAAGAAATCAAACAACCCTCGTTGGGCTTGGGACTGCTACAGAAGATTCATTCAGATGTATTCCGATGTAGTTATGGAAGTAGGTAAGAAATATTTTGAAGAGCTCATCGACAAGATGAAGGCTGAGAGAGGTGTTACTTATGACGTAGAGCTTACAGCTGACGATCTTAAGGAGCTTGCAGGCCAGTTTAAGGCTGAATACAAAGAGAAAATCGGTCAGGACTTCCCTGACGATCCTAAGGAACAGCTCATGGGCGCAGTTAAGGCTGTATTCCGTTCATGGGACAACCCTCGTGCAAACGTTTACCGTCGTGACAACGATATCCCTTATTCATGGGGTACTGCCGTTAACGTACAGTCAATGGCATTCGGTAACATGGGTGACGATTGCGGTACAGGTGTTGCATTTACAAGAGATCCTGCTACAGGTGAGAAGAAGCTCATGGGTGAGTTCCTCATCAACGCACAGGGCGAAGATGTAGTTGCAGGTGTTCGTACTCCTATGCCAATCGCTAAGATGGCTGAAGAGTTCCCGGAAGCTTTCGAGCAGTTCCAGAATGTTTGTCAGACACTCGAAAACCACTACAGAGATATGCAGGACATGGAGTTCACTGTTGAAAACAAGAAGCTCTATATGCTCCAGACAAGAAACGGTAAGAGAACAGCTCAGGCTGCTCTTAAAATTGCTTGTGACCTCGTTGACGAGGGCATGAGAACAGAAGAAGAAGCTGTTGCAATGATCGATCCTCGTAACCTTGACACACTTCTTCACCCACAGTTCGATGCTGCTGCTCTTAAGGCTGCTACACCAATCGGTAAGGGCCTCGGCGCTTCTCCTGGTGCTGCTTGCGGTAAGATCGTATTCACAGCCGAAGATGCTGAAAACTGGAACGCTAAGGGCGAAAAGGTTGTTCTCGTTCGTCTTGAAACTTCACCTGAGGACATCACAGGTATGAAGGCTTCACAGGGTATCCTCACAGTTCGCGGCGGTATGACATCACACGCTGCCGTTGTTGCTCGTGGTATGGGTACATGCTGTGTATCTGGTTGCGGCGACATCGCAATGGACGAGGCTAACAAGAAGTTCACACTCGCAGGCAAGGAATTCCACGAGGGTGACTACATTTCAATCGACGGTTCTACAGGTAACATCTACGACGGCGTTATTCCAACAGTTGACGCTACAATCGCAGGTGAGTTCGGCAGAATCATGGCTTGGGCTGACAAGTACAGAACTCTTAAGGTTAGAACAAACGCTGATACACCTGCTGACGCTAAGAAGGCTCGTGAGCTCGGTGCTGAAGGTATCGGTCTTTGCCGTACAGAGCATATGTTCTTTGAAGAGGACAGAATCGCTGCATTCAGAGAGATGATCTGCTCAGATACAGTTGAAGAAAGAGAAGCTGCTCTTAACAAGATTCTTCCTTATCAGCAGGGCGACTTTGAGGCTCTTTATGAGGCACTCGAAGGCAATCCTGTAACAATCAGATTCCTTGATCCGCCGCTTCACGAGTTCGTTCCTACAGAGGAAGCTGACATCGAAAAGCTCGCAGCTGCTCAGGGTAAGAGCGTTGAAGACATTAAGACAATCATCGCTTCACTCCACGAGTTCAACCCAATGATGGGTCACCGTGGTTGCCGTCTTGCAGTAACATATCCTGAAATTGCAAAGATGCAGACAAAGGCAGTTATCCGTGCTGCTATCAATGTTCAGAAGGCACACGCAGACTGGACAGTTGAGCCTGAAATCATGATTCCGCTCGTATGCGATGTTAAGGAACTCAAGTTCGTTAAGAAGGTTGTTGTTGAAACAGCTGACGCTGAAATCGCTGCTGCAGGCATCGACCTCAAGTACGAAGTTGGTACAATGATCGAAATCCCAAGAGCTGCTCTTACAGCTGATGAGATTGCTAAGGAAGCTGACTTCTTCTGCTTCGGTACTAACGACCTTACACAGATGACATACGGCTTCTCAAGAGATGACGCTGGTAAGTTCCTCAACGCTTACTATGATGCTAAGATCTTCGAGAACGATCCGTTCGCTAAGCTTGACCAGACAGGCGTTGGCAAGCTCATGGAAACAGCTATCAAACTCGGTAAGCCTGTAAACAACAAGCTCCATGTTGGTATCTGCGGTGAGCACGGCGGCGATCCTTCTTCTGTTGAGTTCTGCCACAAGATTGGTCTTGACTATGTATCATGTTCACCGTTCCGTGTTCCGATTGCTCGTCTTGCTGCTGCTCAGGCTGCTATCGCAAACAAGTAATCCACACAGGATGTATTGACAGGTAACTTAATACAAGTTTATTCCTGATATAAATTTGACCTTGCAGATTTTACTCTGCAAGGTCTTTTTATGTCTTATAAAAATCTTTAAAGGTTTCCCACAATTTATATAACGGCGTATTTTGAAAATTTTTATTGTTTTTGCAAAATCTATTGATTTTACATTTGTTCTTGGGTATAATAATACCAAATCACGATTTAGTAAATCAAGATTAGATAGCATAAGAGGTGTTTTTATGTTTATAGGCAGAGAAACCGAGCTAAAATTTCTGAACGATAAATACAATTCAGATGGCGGACAGCTTGTAGTTTTGTATGGCAGACGGCGTGTCGGCAAAACGGAAACCTTAAGAGAATTTTGCAAAGAAAAACCACATGTATTCTTTTCCTGTACTCAGACAACCGACAGGGTGCAACTTCAAAAATTTTCAAAACAAATATTAAAAGAAAACATTCCCGCAAAAAATTACATTACCGAATTTGCCGATTGGGAAAAAGCTTTCGGCGCTGTTCTCGATTTGCCGTATGGGGATAAAAAGAAACTCTTTATCATAGATGAATTCCCGTATATGTGCAAAGGGAACAAGAGCATTCCTTCTATTCTGCAAAATTTGTGGGATACACAACTTCGGAATTCAAATGTTATGATTGTTTTGTGCGGCAGTGCAATGAGTTTTATTGAAAAGGAAATTCTTGCCGAAAAAAATCCGCTCTACGGTCGTGCTACCGGAATTTTCAAAATGAAAGAAATGGGATTTTACGATGCAGCTAAATTCTTTACCGCATATTCCGAACGGGACAAGGTTATTGCTTATTCTGTTCTTGGCGGTATCCCCCACTATTTAAGGCAATGGAATCCGAAACTAACTATTGAAGAAAATATTAAACAAAATATTTTGACCAAAGGTTGTGTTCTATACAGCGAGGTTGATTTTCTTCTTCATCAGGAACTTCGGGAAACGCCTGCATATAACTCTATCATTGAAGCGGTAGCACTTGGAAATACAACTTTAAACAATATCAGTCAAAAGTCACTCATTGAGGATACTTCCAAAACAAGCGTTTATTTAAAAAATCTGATTGAACTCGGCATTGTGGAACGAGAATTTTCTGTTGATGCAAAGATAAAAGAACAGGCAAACGGTAACAGAGGAACATATAAATTAACAGATAACTTCTTCCGATTCTGGTATGCATTCGGTTTTGCAAATTTTTCACAGCTTGAGGACGGCGATGTTGACGGCGTTTACGAATATATTGTAAAGCCCGAACTCCATAAATTTGCATCAGTCGCATTTGAAGATGTATGCCGTGAGTTTGTTCGGAAAATGCAAAAAAATAACGAACTGCCGTTCCGATATTCCAAAATGGGACGGTGGACAGGAAAGACAACAATAAGGGATAAAAACACAGCAAACGGACTTAGAATCGGAGAAACAGAAATAGATATTTTATGTATCGACCAAAAAGCAGAAAATTATTTAGTTGGGGAATGCAAATTCAAAAAAGAAGCATTTACCTATGCAGAATATCTGAACACACTTGCAAAATTAACACCATTGAAGGAAAAGACACAGTTTTATTATGCATTGTTCTCTGAAAACGGTTTTGATGAAAAGATAACAGCCGATACAAAATCAAGTGGCACACTTCTCTTTTCCCTTGAACAAATTGTCAATTACAGTTGACATATATTTTGAATTAACCTAAAAACCGCTCTCGAATATGAGAGCGGTTTTTTATTCCTGCATAACGGATTTTACGGACTGATTTTTTATTTGGTGTGAAAAGAACATCATTGCGCCCTCATAGATTACTACAAAAAGCACAAGTGTAATCCAAAAGCTATTCCAATCGAAGCTATACTTGGGTTTAACTCCGAGCAAATCGGAAAACACCACATTGACCATCGTATTCATCAGCAAATACTGATATAACGAGCCTATAACAAAGCCGACAGCCGCAATCGGTCTGTAGCAATTAATCACTGAATCTGCACACTCTTTTTGCGAGTAGCCGATAACTTTCATCATGGCAATTGTCTTTTGATTAGCCTTTACCACGCTTGACAGCGACAAATACAAGGTCACAAATGCAAGCGTAAGACCTATCAACAGCACAATAAATCCCATTTCATCGCTCGCATATTCGCCCATAGATGCCGACATCTGCAACATTGCCGAAAAACAAAACGCTGAAAATCCTGCAAAAAACGCCAGTATTTTTCTGCTTCTCAGGGTATTTCTCTTCATATCTTTTAAGAAGCTAAAATCATCGACTTTAACCTTTTTAACTTTTTTCGGCTGTTTTTCAATTCCTTTTAGCATATTGACCGCAGGCATTTTCAACTTTACAAAAGCATAAAAAATTGAAATCAACGCAAAAAATACAGTCGGCAAAATCACGAGAATAACCAAAACTTCAAAGTGAAATTTCGGACTAAATTCGGGAAAAAGGCTAAGATTATTTTGAAGTTCGTACAGTCGAGGCATATACACACTTGCAACGGCATAACCGAGAGAAGTTCCCACAAACACGCTCAAGGCAAACACCCACAAGCGGCAGGCAATGCTGATCTCGGAATATCCCAAAGCTTTTAATATACCAAGCTCTTTGCCGTGACTGTCTATGTAATTTTTAATGTAGAAAATCAAGAGAATGACCGAAGTAAATGCAAGACTGCCGCCCGATGCACCTACAATCACTTTTGATGTTGCAATCTGCGTATCATACATCATTTGTGCTTCGGGGGTTGTTATAAGCGCTTCAACCGACGCAATATCAATGCCGTAATTCACAAATAAAGCACACACAAACACGGCACATAATGACACAACAGAGATAGCCGCCATTTTTACTATATCTTTTATTCCGACAATCACAAAATCACCAACCTATTTCAAATGCAGATTTACGCACATCATTTTTATACACTTCGGCAATTTTTCCGTCACTCACCTTAATCACCGTATTCGCCATTTCGGCAATATTAATGTTATGCGTTACCATAATCATCGTAAATCCCTGTTCCGACTGCAATTTTGTAATCACATCAAGCACCTGTCTGCCTGTTTTTTCATCAAGCGCACCTGTCGGCTCATCAAGGAACAACACGGTAGGCTTTTTGGCAAGCGCTCTGGCAATTGCCACTCGCTGTTGCTCTCCGCCCGAAAGTTCTCCGGGATATTTTTTAACTTTGTCATCAATTCCGACGGCACTTATAATTTTTCTGTAATCGCTGTTTGACGCCAAATCTGCACCCATACGGACATTTTTATCGACATTCATATTCGGCAAAAGATAGTACTGCTGAAAAATAAAGCCTACATTATCTCTGCGAAATTTTGTGCGTTCGCTTTCACTCATACTGCAAATATCTTTTCCGTCCAAACAAACTTCTCCGCTGTCGGCTTTTTCAAGTCCCGAAAGAACATTCAGTAATGTTGACTTTCCCGAACCCGAAGCGCCGAGAATTACGGCAAAATCCCCTTGTGCAATTTTTAAATTTATGTTATCCAACACCTTAAATCTGCTTTCGCCTTTGCTGTAATATTTTGTCAAATTTTTAACTTCAATCATCAGATATCACCTCTCATAAGGGTAACAATCAGAGATTTGCACACCTCAGTCATCATTTTGCTTATTTCATCATCTGTAAACCGACACATCTTAGTGGCACAAAGCGTGGCAATTCCGTGCGTATAAATCCACAGATGTTTGTAGAGCCATTCCGCTTTTTCAGTTGAAAATCCGTAGCCGTCAACTATTGAGTTCAGTATTTGCTCATAACTTTCATCTATTTCAGGAAGAATACTCGACAAATTCGGAACACTTTCCTTTTCACTCATAAACAAAAGTCTGAAAAGTTTCGGCTCTTGCACAGCAAAAAGTATGTACTGTTTGCCGACCCCTTTAAAAGCAACATCTTCGCAAAGACCTTTTTTGACATATTTTTTATATTCTGCTTTTGCGGCAACAACTATTTCGTTTTTGAGATGTTCCATATTATCAAAATACGAAAACACAGGACAAACCGAACTTCCGAGCGTTTTGGCTATTGACCTTGCAGTCACTTGATCCAACCCCTCATTTTTAGCAATCGTCAATCCTGCATTTATAATTTCAGCTTTGCCGAACTTTGGCTTTGGCGGCATATTATCACTCCGTTTAATAACATTAGTTATATATCATTTGTTATACATTGTACATCCACCTGTCTCTTATACACATCTCCGAGCCCACGAGACCGGAGCCTATCTCG
>ENA-OZGS01000275-OZGS01000275.1-human-gut-metagenome-genome-assembly--contig:-NODE-275-length-18995-cov-10.794403_pt1 | contig 18995 bp, 16 predicted proteins | sample MGYA00245121_ERZ653667 | MGnify/ENA primary metagenome ERZ653667 (study PRJEB26926, sample SAMN06165248) | human gut metagenome | biome: ENVO:00009003; feature: ENVO:2100002; material: ENVO:00002003...
TGGAGTAGTCCACCAGATTCTCACCGGCAGGGCCGATGGAAGCGGTCTCGAACTCACGGCCGTTCTGCTCCACCATCCACTTGTTGGCCGCGAACGTACCCTTGCCCCAGATGTCAGAAGCGTCCTCGAGGGAGACTTCGTCGTCCTCGATGCGCAGGTAGACGGGCTTTGCGGAGATGCCGGTGATGACGATGCCGTCCCAGCCCGCATACTTCAGCATGGGGCCGATGTGGCCGCCCATGTGGGCGTCGATGATGGAGCTGCCCTTGGACCAGGTAGAGCGGAAGGTGACGTTCATGCGGCCGGAGCAGGGCACGCCGGCACCGGTCAGGGGGCCGACGCCGAAGATGACCTGTGCCTTCTCGTCGTAGGGGTCGAGGTCCATGGGAGCTTCCTCATACATGATGCGGTAGGCCATGCCCATACCGCCGATATACTTATGGTACTTTGCGTCATCCTGCGTGGTGATCTCGCCGGTGGTCAGGTCAACGCGCAGGATCTTGCCTGCCCAGCCATAACTTTCAGCCATTGTTGTTCCTCCTCCTTACAGGTCCATGTAGGCAGCCTGTGCTGCGCTGGTGACGGCATCCCAGTCCACGATGGACAGAGCACCGGACGGGCAGCCTGCCACGCAGGCACCGCAGGCGATGCACTTGGACGACTTGCCGGTCTCGGGGTTGACGGTGGGCATATGCCAGGGGCAGGCCTCGTGGCAGGCGCCGCAGCCGATGCACTTGTCGGTGTCCACCACACGGATGCCCTGGGCATTGGTGGTGATGGCCTTCTGGGGGCAGGCGTTGCCGCAGGCGGGGCCCTCGCACTGGCGGCAGGTATCCGGGAAGTAGACAAAGCAGTTGTCGTTGCCGGACAGCAGGCCGTTGCCGGCACCGTCCAGATTCAGACGGCGCTGGATCTTCACGCGGCTGATGTAAGAGGAGCACACACCATCGTTGGTCAGCGTGCAGTTGATCTCGCAGCGCTGGCAGCCGGTACACAGGTCGGCGTTGACCACCAGAAGGCCCTGGGGCAGCGCCCAGGTAGCCACTGCGCCGCTGTCCACCTGCTTCTGCGAGCAGCCGAAGAGGGACAGCATGGATGCGGAGAGGGTGAGCCCTGCAAGGCTCTTGCCCGAGATCTTCATAAATTGACGGCGGGTCATGTCAGCCGTCAGAAAATCAGTTTTTGCCATAGGTTCCATTCCTCCGTTGAGGTCACTCTGCGCGGAGCACCTCAGTTACATAGAAATACGAGTTGTTGACGATGTTGGTGACGGCGGTCGAGGTGATGGTCGCGCCGGAAAGGGCGTCCACCTCGGTCAGGTCTGCGCTGACAGCACCGGCACTGGTCTGCCCGGTGGTCAGTTCGGCCTGTGCCAGCTGATAAGCGGCCTGCTTTTCTGCGGACCAGTCCGCATAGGGCAGAGCCTGCTCCTCACCGTCCTGCGCACTCTTGCTCAGACCGGCGGCGTAGAGCTTGCGGCGTGCCACAGCCTCGGCGCTGGAATCCAGCGGCGGGGCCAGCTCATCAGCCAGAGGCTCGCCGTTCAGTGCCGAGAGGGTCAGACCTGCTGCGTACATCCTGCGGGTGGCCTCGGCCTCGGGAGAGGTGTCGGACACGTTCCACTGCGCGGGGTCAAAATCCTCCGCAGCAGCGGGCTGCTCCTCCGCCGCACCGGCAGCGGCATAGGCGGCACCGGTCAGGGGGTCGGTCACAGTATAGCTTTTGCCTGCCAGCGTAAAGGGAGCTGCGCCCTGATACTGGGACGTGAACTCCGGGTTGACACACTGGCCGCCGAGGCTGTCCGTCTCTGCCTGCGAGAGGATCTCGACAGCGGAAACATTGCCCTCGGCGTCAAGGGTCACGGCAGCCTGCACATCGCTCTGGAAGCCCTTCTGAGAGCCCTCCACGCGATAGCTGCCGTTGTCGAGCTGGTACACTGCGCTGATGCCGTAGGCGGCTGCATCCGCCTCCGACACCTGCAGCAGGGTACCTGCAACCGTGGTACGCGCGTGCTGCATTGCGATAAGACCTACCGCCATTGCGACTGTCGCAGCGCCCATGGCCGCATAGCCCGGCAGCCGCTTGCGCCACAGCGAAACGGGCGCAAACGGGTTGGTTGCCTGCTTCATGTTATCACCTGCCTGATTTTTGGTTGTCCGGGAAAACTCCCAAACACGAAAATGACCGCTCTGCCTGCTGCAACAAGCGGAGCGGTCTCTTCGTTAATATATTATCACTCGGGCCGGAAGTAAGTCAACGCGAACCGTAAGCGTTCTTTGTGTTGTGACTTTTATTTTGCACGTTCCTTCAAAGTTAAGGGGTGTTTCCGGCCGCACACGAATTGCAGGCCGTATTCTGCGGCCAGCTCCAGCGACTGGACGGTGGGCATGGTCTTGCTGACCAGTGCCGGAACGCCGGCCCGGATGGCTTTGCGCACCATATCCATCGGTACGCGGCCGCTGGTGTAGAGCACGCATTCGCTGAGGGGGACACCGGCCAGAAGCACGTTGCCCACGGCCTTGTCCAGCGCATTGTGGCGTCCGATGTCCTCGCAGGCACAGAGGATGCGGCCCTCGTGCAGCACAAAGCAGCTGTGGACTGCATGGGTGGCCTGATAAAGCGGCAGGCCCGCGCTCATGGCGGCGGCGAGGGCATCCACCCACTCCGGCTGTACGTCCAGATGCGGCACCGTGCGCAGCGGCTGCACTTCCACCGGACTGCCCAGCGCGACATTGTCGGTGCAGCAGCTGGAAACTTCCTGTGCCGCCGCGCGGCGGGCCGTCAGCGGGTGGTTCAGGTAGATATTGATTTTCAAGCCTTCTGCGCAGACGGAAATTTGCTCCACTTCCTCTGCGGAGGCGATCCATCCTTCGGTCAGCAGCCGCCCCAGCGCCAGCTGCGGCAGAAGCTGGGGTGTGCATACCACCCGGAAGGCCGGCTGTTCATTTACATAGATAACTGCGGCGTGTTCTGTTGGAATGGCCGCTTCCGTGCCGTCCGGCATCCGTACGGTTTCAAAGGCGGCTGCTGCGCCGAAGAGGTCGTTTATCTGCATGGGGGTCCTTTCTCTGTTCAATGCTGTCCTTCGTACAACCTCTCAGTCTGCTTCGCAGCCAGCTCCCCTGGTAGGGGAGCCTCTGGCGAGCCGGGAAACTCTGAGCTGGACGCTGGAAGCCCAATATGGCGCAAAATGGCGGGCCTCGCTACAGAGGGCAGCAGCTTCTGGACAATGCACCTTGTCAAGCTGCCGTGAATCTAGGCAGCGGAGCACTATTGCTTCCGATAAATCGAGCTTTGTTCGTCCAGCGTGGGCCTGGCCGATATGCCAAGGGCTCCCCTATCAGGGGAGCTGGCAAAGCCGACAGGCTTTGACTGAGAGGTTTTTCCGGGCCAGAGCTCTGTAAAAGCTGCTGTTCAAGTCCTCTTATCCGCTGAGGATGTTTCCAGAAAGGCTTTATGTGAATATCGCTTCAACCAACGCGGTACAGGAGATTCTCCGGCAGTGGCAGTCCTCTTGTTAGACATTCCTAGGGGTTGGAAACCGCGGGCTAAGCAACAGCCCACTGGGCTGATTGCTTGCGGTGCTGCGCACCGCCGCCCTGTTCAAGTCCTCTTATCCGCTGATAGAAAGTTTCCAAAAGGACTACGGGTAAAAGAAAAACGACAGCCTTTTTGAAAGCTGTCGTTCAAGAGTGCGGATAAGAGGACTTGAACCTCCACCGAGTTGCCCCGATTAGAACCTGAATCTAACGCGTCTGCCAATTCCGCCATATCCGCATATTCTGTTGGTACGGATATTACTTTCTCAGTCAGGTTTCGTTATGGAATTCCAACCGTTTTTCACGTTCAGAGGTTTTTGTTCATCTTCCCGGCGGGTTTGACCCTCGTAAGACTTTCTCAGCTTTCACTCGTAAAACTCCAAATTTTCATAGGGGTTATCTGAGCCGTTCTCTATGAAAACTCGTTCTGCTCTTAAATTTATCATACCGGAAATTTTATTAAAAGTAAAGTGGATACGCTTAAATAGTTCAGCTTGAAGAAAGAGCAAGGAACCAATGAGAGTCTTTCATAAGCTGAAAACCAGTTTTAAGAAAGCGATTTCTCGTTTTTAAGTGATTTTTTAATAGCAGTTTAACGCCAAAGGGGTACCAGCGCTTTGAATGCTGGTGCCCCTTTTCCCTATTAAATCGAAAAATCAGGTCACGTCTTGGAGGTGATGATAGGTACACGTTTGATAGTTCCTATGTCGTCTTTGAGCCAGTCCGTTGTAATCTCAATCTCCATGTTGCCCTTGCTATTTTTCTTACCCTGAAAATGGATGCCTTTGCTCGCAAATGCAGCTTCGTACTGATGGAGTGCCCTGCTCAGGTGGTTTGCTTCTTTGGGATACGTCCGGGGATTGTAAATTTCCTCCGTCATATTTTGCTGGCTCATGAAATCCTTGAGCGACTTATAAAGCAGGCTCATCGTTCCTTTCCAGTAGCCCTCATCTTCTTCATTCTTCAAAAAATCTTCCACGAGAGAGATAATCATGGCGTTCTGACAAGTGATCTCCATCTGGCGGGTCTTATTATCCTCCAAAACTTCATTGAACTTCTTGCCCAGCCCCGTTTTCATAGCTTCAGCTACTGCATATCCAAAAAGGTGGAAGTCTGCCAGCCGCTGTAATTTTTGAAGTTTGACAGTCGGCAGGATTTTCATTGCCTTCGAGTACAGGTCAAAGATACCGCCCAAGATATACGGTAAATCAGCAGAAAAGTCTTTCCAGAACGTCATATCGCTGATACGGGAAGTATCCTTGATCAGCTTAGCGGTAAAGAACAGTACACGCTCTGCCAAATCAGCCTTTTGAACAAAGGGCGAGATACCGTTCAGACACATACCACGCTTGATATAAACGCTGTTGATGGTGTTATCCGTATACTTCATACGGTTGGAACTTGTTACACCTGTAATCGCCGCGCAGAGAAAATCGCTCTGTTTTTTGCTGATACTGGACAGGTTATCAAATGCGAGATAGTAGTCCTGATTCAGGCGTACCCGCAGGTCGTCAATCGTATCTGGGAGCGTTTCCAGTTCATTGGAAGAAGGGTCTATGATTTTCTTGATGATTCTGGAAAGGGTGCTCTTACCGGAGCCGTTTGTTCCGTTGATACTGACAGACGGGAAAGTGATGTCCGGGTTGAAGCAGGTGACAAGATAAACCTTGAGCAGGAACTTTTCCTCTGGCGAGAGGTTCAAATAGCGGTCGATTCGGTCAAGTCCTTTCTTTCCGCTGCCGTGAATAGGCGTTACCTGTTCAATTTCGTCCGCGCCTTTCAGAAACATCGGGTAGATGTTATCTACGATTCGCCAGCCTTTTTCATTTACTACAACGCACTTTCCGTTCTGTAAGTCGTAAATCACCGATTTATCGCGTGAGGCAATTCGGTACTTTACCTCTTCCAACGGAAGTTCCATCGCATGACTTTCCGTGTACTGTAAGCAATTCTGGATAACTGCGTCTGGCGGAAACTCTCCAACTTCATCCTTGAACATACTTTTGAGCTTGATTTTCAGCCGACTGTCGTTCAAATTGTAGGCTTCCAGTTTTCCATTCGTTTTGGGGATATGGATAAAGATTCCGTTTTTCGTATGGGAAATTCGATACCGCTGAATCATTTCCAAAAGGATGTCTTCCTGTTTTTTCTTCGGTTCCTTGTTCTCCTGATTGACCACTGCATTTTCCGATGTTTCTGTGGATTTTTTCTTTGCCATAATCATTTTCCCTCCGTCATTGTCTTTCTTTTAGTCGTTTGATACGACCTTTCTGAATAAAGTGTATGCAACTACCCGGCGATAAATGTCAAGAAATGGGATAACTGGAAAATGACCTTAAAATGTAGAAATCAACAGAAAAGAGGTGCGGATTTTTATCTCCGTACCTCTTTCGTATGTTGGATTATTCAGTTCTGAATGCTTATTTGACCTTGAATCTCTGCCAGAGAGCCAGCCAGTCCTCCATATCCTTCTCGCTGACATAAGGAAAGCCAACCGGTGGCTCTACTCCGTACTCCTTGAGCGATTCACTCAGCGTCCGTACTTCCTCCATCAGCTTTTCCCGGCGTTTCTCCCGCCGGGCTGAGAGCTTTTGCTCCGGTTCAGAAAAGGCTTCGTTCTGCGCCTGTACATATTTTGAATGCGCCCATTCATTCCGATGATTCCAGACCGCCAGACGTTTTTTCTTGGGAACGGTCTTGAACTGGTTGATACGGTCATACTCCGCCAACGGGTCAAAGACAGCGACTGTCCCGCCATTCTCAAAATCGAAGTCGTTCCATACGCACTCGCATCCTGCGCCCTGAATCGTTCCCGCCAGCTTTCCGCAGGTAAGACAGGGCGTTTTCATCGGGAGAATCTTTATCAAGCCGTTGATTCGCTTACAGTAAATACAGCCGTTTTCGTCTGGATAGAGAAAATGTATTGTATCCATCCCGCTGTCCTCCTGCTCAGGTTAGCGCGTGTCCAATCAGGCTTTCCGCCCACTTCCGGAGTTCTTTTTCGAGTTCTGGTGTCTTGGCGGTGATGACGAACTCCTGACCCCGGCAAGCGGAGTTCAGCTCTGCGTGACCATTTACCAGCACGGGGGTATTCTTACCCTGCCAAGAAATGAAGATGTCACGAGAGGCGCAGAAAGCAGGCAAATTCCAAAGCCGACGGTTCGGCTGACCCGGTTTACTGAGAAGGAGAGAATCACGGTTCTCGAACACGCCGTAGTCCGTAGCGAGGTAGAGGCGGTTGTCCGGGTGTTCCGTACTCGCTGCGTGCGGGTGCCACGGATAAAGCTCTTTGATTTTATCCTGGTCTTTCAGGATTTCGCTTACCACCATATAGCCATAGATGATATGCTGGATGGGCGCGCCCTTTACAAAATGGAGCGTTCCATTTGGAAGTGCTTCGGTCTTACGGAACATTCCATAGAACAAAAAGACATCGCCTACGTCTACGCCCTGCCCATCCAGATGCTTTGCCGGGATTTCGTACTGACCAAAAGCAGGCTTCCACCCGGCGTGCGTATTCTTTAATACACCGTAAATATCCGGGTCAAGGTGACAGAACGGATGCTTCTGAAAATCAAAAGTCGGGTGAATCTGCTGGATAATTTGCTGATAAGTACGCCCCTTATAGACCAAATCTCCATAGGGGACACCGCTTTTTTCGTTTGGAATAGGAAGGGACAAAAGCGTGCCGTCCGGTAAAATCGGGCTGGGGATGCCACCCGCTCTGCTGTCCATTCCTTTTCGGCTTAAAACGACCTTCATAAAACTCGCCCTCCTTTTGTATGTTACCCTCATAATAGCATAGCCTTGCAAGAAAAGCAACTATAAGCCTATGAAAATACAGCTTTCAGCATATTACCACTGATGCCGACGAAATGTATCATTTTCTTATGCTGATAGCTGTATTGAGGAGTGCGCTTATGGATTATACCAGACTGGGAAAACGTATTAAGGAAGAACGGCTGCGTCTGAATCTTACCCAAGAGAAGCTTTCGGAAAAAGTAGGTATCTCTACCGCTTATTTAGGTCAGATTGAGCGTGGTGAGCGTTGTATTACGCTGGACAAGCTGATCCCTCTGGCGAATTATCTGGGAGTGACAGTAGATTTTCTCCTGACAGACTATATTGTAACCGATGAAGATAACAGCCTGAATATCCTTACTCAGCTTTTCCGTGGAAAGACAGTAGAAGAAAAAGAACTGGCTGTAAATATGCTGAAGCTCTTATTCTCCTATACGGACGGTAAGATTTGATGCCTGCCGGAGGTACGGAGATAATTTTCTGAAAGTAAAGCTTTGGTTTTCTATTACTTCGCTTCGCAAGGCTGATGCTTACAGGCGATAGTTTTTCCATAACGAGATATGGGGGAGCGACAACAGTTTTATAGGGCTAGGCTTTCTGACTTTCAGAGTTTCTAAGTTTTCTAACTTTATTTTATCATTCTCTCTAGTCCCCAATTTACTACATAAAAACAACAGAAAAATCTTTTCTTAAGCTGCGCGTTAGCGCAGCCTATTTGAGTGGATAGGGCGTTCCGTTAGGATAAGCCCGTTATCCACTCAAATAGCCTATGTAAACCCGAGGGTTTACTTAAAAAGAAGCAAAAACTTTTATATTACCTCCGTACCTCCGGGAATCATTTTCCAAACCCGATTTTTCCAGCAGTCCGAACAGTCCCCAGCGTATCCAGCGGATTAAAGCTTGTATAATCCTTCGTCAGGTCACGACCAAACATATTTACATATTCTTTTACAATATCCAGATTACTATGACCTAAAAGCTTTTGAAGGCGGAAAATATCTCCACCATTCAGTATCCAGCGCTTCGCAAAGGTATGACGGTACAGGTGAGCTGAAGTCTTGGAAACTCCACGCTTTTGATTATACTTCGCCAGCATTTCCTGATAGGAGCGAATATCACCCTTTCCTCCATACGAGTTACAGAATACATAATCGTCAGGGGAGCCTTTCCGGTAGGTCAGGTATTCTTTCAGGATCACTTTCAGGGAAGAAGCCATAGGCACGATTTGAGCCTTGCGGTTCTTACACTTGTTCAGTTGAATCGTTTCATTCTCAAAATCAAGGTCTTTGATTTGAAGGCTCAGAACCGTAGAGATACGGTTTCCAGTCGCCAGAAGATAGTTGGAGAACACCCAGGTCTTATATTCGTTGAACTCGCAGGTTTTTACATTCGGCTTTTTGAGAAGTTTCTTCAGTTCGGTATCCGTGTAGGTTTCCTTGATACGCTTATCCGCTTTGGGGAGTTTGATTTTGAAGCGCTGGAGATACCCTTCTTCCATCAGATAATAGCAGAAACAGCGCACTCCCCGCATATAGGACTGAACCGTGATGTCGTTACAGCCCCGGTTCTGAAGATAGAGGATAAAGCCCTCTAAGGTATCCTCCGTGATGTCAGAAGCCTTTTTATCCGGGTCGCTGAGGTATTCCCTGAAGAACTTGAAGTGGACAGTATAGATGTTCAGCGTTTTCTCAGACAGATTCTTAGCTCTGCACTTTTCCAAAAAGTCAGCAAAGGCATCGGTCAGCAGGGCATCTTCCGGTCGGGTCGTCTGCATTTTGATTTTTTCCATAGCGGGTTCCTTTCAGCAAATAAAAAACACTCGTCGGACTATTCGCAGAGAACGAAGAAGTTCGACGAGTATCTTTTTGCCAGAAGGTAAAACAAAAGACCTTGTAAACTTTGAAGTCTACAAGGTCTTTCTCAGAAGATGGTGCAGTAAAGCAATCCAAATCCGAACCATTTCCCTCGGATGCAACTTCTGTCGCTTCTCCAAAGGTGACGGTCTGTGTTCCTTCTTTATAGTTGAAGGTTATCAAAACCTTATCGTCATACAGGTAAATCGCATTGATGAAGGTATCCACCAGTGCCTGCCGCTGGTCTTTCAGGCTCATGTCCAGCTTGCGAAACCGCAGCAGCCAGAACCGGATGAACTCCTCTGTGACCTTGGGCTTTGCCAGCTTTTCTTCCGCAATGCGGGCCTCAAGCTCACGCTTGGTTTCTTCGAGCTGCTCCAATCGCTCCTTGGTGGAACTGGTCAGGATTCCGGCCTGAATCGCATTGAGCATATTCTGGATACCAGATTCCGCATCCCGAAGCTGCTTCTCGTAGAGGGGAATGTTGGTATTTTCCTTATTTTGCAGTTCCATCACCTTGGCAATGATGGATTCCATAGCGGCATCGTCTTTCACAAGCTGCATGGTCTGGTTGACCACCAAATCTTCCAGCCACTGCTTACGGACAGTCTTTTTCTTGCAGCCCCCTGTGTTTTTTGGCGGTAGCACATTTATAGTAGCGGTGGACTTCTCCCGTCCGGCTCGTGCCGCTTTCGCCAAACATCAACGCCCCACAGTAGCCGCAGAACAGCTTGGTGGTGAGCAGGTAGTCATCCTCTGCCTTTCTACGGGCAGGGGCTTTCTTGTTTTTCAACATCTTTTCCTGTACATCGTTGAAAAGCTCTGCGGACACAATGGAGGGAATCGCATCGGGAATCAAAACATCACGATATTTCAGCTCCCCGATGTAGCGGCGATTGTTCAGCATATGCTGAATGGTGTTGAAGGTCATCAGCCCGCCACGCTGGTTCTTGACGCCCTTTTCGTTCAGCCAATCCCGAATTTCTCGCATGGTCTGGCCGTCGTTGTACCGCTGGAAGGTTTCTGCTACAAAAGGTGCGGTGAGAGGGTCAATTTCAAAGCGGCGGTCTGCATTGATAGTGTAGCCGAAAGGGATAGCACCGCCAGAGAACTTGCCTTTCAGGGCGTTTTCCGTCATGCCGCGAATGACCTTTTCGGACAGGTCAGCGGAATAATATTCCGCATAGCCTTCAAGCACCGATTCCAGAATGATGCCTTCCGGGCCATCCGAGATGACCTCGGTAGCCGACATGAGCTTGACACCATTCTTCTTCAGCTGAGTCTTATACCGTGCGCTATCGTAGCGGTTCCGGGCAAAACGGTCGAGCTTCCAGACCAGCACGATATCAAACAGCTTTTTGTCGCTGTCCTTGATCATCTGCTGAAACTCCGGGCGGTTGTCCGTTTTTGCAGAGATGGCACGGTCGATGTAGTGCTTGACGATGGTGATGCCGTTCTTTTCGGCATAGGCGGTGCATTCACGAATCTGACCTTCGATAGATTCTTCGCGCTGATTGTCACTGGAATAGCGGGCATAGATCACGGCGGTCATGGCAGGCACCTCCCATTTATACATCATTGAACGGTGGAACGTTCTTTCAAAATAGTGTTTCGTATAATGTATATACCACAGTTTTTAACTGAATGCAAGACTTTTTCCCAAATAAAAGCCGCCCTCATTCTCAGATCGTCCAGTTCTGGCTTGCCGACTGCAGATCCACCATGTGGGCATACAGTCCCTTCCGGGCGTACAGCTCTGCCGGGCTGCCCTGCTCGGCCACGATGCCACCCGACAGCACCACCACCTGATCCGCACCGGCTACGGTGCGCATCCGGTGGGCGATGATGAGGACGGTCTTGTTTTTTATGAGCCGGGATAGTGCCTCCTGAATGGCAGTTTCGTTTTCCACATCCAAGCTGGCGGTGGCCTCGTCCAGCAGGATGATAGGCGCATCCTTCAGAAAAGCACGGGCGATGGAAATACGCTGACGCTCGCCGCCGGAAAGAGCGCAGCCATTCTCGCCGATGTTGGTGTTCCACTTGTCCGGCAGCTTTTCGGCAAATTCCTCGCAGTTTGCCAGCTTTGCCGCCGCCAGAACCTCCTCGTCGGTGGCCCCCTTGCGCCCCAGACGGATGTTTTCGAGGATCGTGTTGTCAAACAGGGTCACATCCTGAAAGACGATGGAATACAGGCTCATGAGCTTTTCCGGGTCGATTTGGGAAACCTCCATGCCGCCCACGGTGATGCTGCCCTTCTGGTAATCCCAGAACCGTGCCGCCAGCCGGGAAACGGTAGTTTTGCCGCCGCCGGAGGGGCCCACCAGTGCCGTGACCTCGCCCTGCTTTGCGGTAAAGGAAACATCCCGCAGCACCGTCTCGCCGGAGTTATAGGCAAAGCCCACATGGTCGAACACGATATCGCAGCCCTGATTGGTCAGCTGCTCGCTGCCGGTCTGCAGGGGAGCGTCCAGAATCTCGTTCATCCGCCCCACATTGGTGCGCATGGCGATGACCGCCGCCAAATTCTGCAACGCGCCCTGCATAGGGTCGTACATCCGGGATGCCGCCATCAGGAACAGGAACAGAGTCAGCACGTCGATGCTGCCCTGCACCAGCAGCACCGAGCCGGTGAGCGCCACCGATGCGATGCCCAGCTTGAGCACCATGCCCGCAGAGGACACAAACAGTGCTGTTTCCAGCTCTGCCACAATAGACTGCTTTTCCACTGCCCGAATTTTGTCGGAAAGGCCAGACAGATACCGCTGCTCCGCATTGCTGGCTTTCAGGTCCCGGAGAGTCTCGATGTACTCCTGAATGCCGTCCGCACAGGCCATTTTCGCAGCCATGGTCCTGGCCTGCACCTTATCCTGTACCCGATAGCTGCCCACCACGATGACAGCAGATATCGGAATGACCCACAATGCCGCCAGCGCCATCCGCCCGTCAAAGGCGAACAGGCTCAGGGCAATGAGTACGGTGGAGATGAGGGAACCGAACAGACCGGGGATGAAGTGGGAACAGTCCTTTTCCAACACCTCGCAGTCTGCCATGATGGTGCTGGTCAGGTCGGCAAGGTCGCGCTTACCGAAAAAGGACAGGGGCAGCTTGCGCAGGCGCTCCGCAAGGGTCAGGCGGCGGGTGCCGCTCTCTTTATAGGTCGTAAAATAGGTGCCGTTATATTGGAACCATGTGGTCAGCAAAATCAGCGCAAAGCAGACCGCACACCCCAGCAGATAAAAGGCGGTTCTCCCGCTCGTGGAGCCTGCCAGCAGGTCTTTTACCAAGAGATACAGCAGCCCGGTGGGCAGCATGAATGCCATATTCTGGAACGCACACGCCAAAACGCCCTTTACAAGCCCTCTTGCGCCCTCCGGGGAACTGGCCGTGGCGTGTTGAATTTTTTCAATCATCTTTACCCCTCCTTTGCGACCTTCCACTGCACCGATAGCTGATACTCCTGCCACATCCGAGCAAACAGTCCGTTCTGCGCGCACAGCTCGTCCTTTGTGCCGGATTCTGCAATTTGACCATCCTGCACCACATAGATGCAGTCGGCGTTGGCTACGGTGGACAGGCGGTGGGCGATCATTAGCACGGTTTTGCCCTTGGCAAGCCGGGCAAAGGCTGCCTGCACCTTAGCTTCATTGTCCGGGTCGGCAAAGGCGGTGGCCTCGTCCAGAATCAGGATGGGCGCATTTTTCAGCATGGCGCGTGCAATGGCAATGCGCTGCTGCTCGCCGCCGGACAGATACACGCCCTTGGTGCCGATAACGGTATGGATGCCCGCTGGGAACTTTTCTATAATATCCATGCACTGCGCTGCTTTCAACGCTGCCAGCACCTCGGCTTCGGTGGCCTGCGGTCTGCCCAGACGGACATTATCCAGAATGCTGCCCTTGAGCAGGCGGCTGTTCTGGAACACAAAGGAGATGGTATCCATCAGCTCTTCCTTGGGGATTGCCCGCACATCCGCTCCGCCTACTCGGACGTTGCCGCTCTGCACATCAAAGAACCGGCAGACAAGGTTTGCCAGCGTAGATTTTCCGCCGCCGGAGGGACCTACAAAAGCCACAGTCTGTCCCGGCTGAATCTCCAGCGAAACGCCCTTAATAACCTCGTTTTTTCCGTCATAGCTGAAATGCACGTTCTGCAGCGCGACAGAAGCATCCTTCGGGTGCTGCGGAACAGCCTGAACCTGCATGGGTGCTGCCTCCAGCACCGAGTCGATGCGTGCCAGCGCATCCGCTACCACCATCTTGTTCTCGCTCATGTACATTATGCGGGTCAATGTCAGGGAGATCACCGGCGTGATGATGATATAGAACAGCAGGTTCAGCAGAAATTCCGGCGTGACACCGTGAGCCGTGAACAGCAGCCCGCCTGCAATCAGAAAGGCGAACACGCCGTTGACGGCGGCGGTGTAGAACATCATGGGCAGGCGCAGGTCTTTGGTGTAGGAGACGACCCACTTTTCGTACTCATCAATGGCGGTCTTGAATTTTTTGAAGGAAAACACACTCTGCCCGAAGGTCTTGACCACCGGAATGCCCCGGACGTATTCCACTGCCTCATTGGACATAGCCTCCAGGGCGTTGCCGTACTGCCGCATTTTTTCAACCATCCGCTTGCCGGTCATGGTCGCCATAATGAGGAAAGCCAGCACCACCGGCGCAAGGCTCAGCAGCCCCAACCTCCAGTCGAACGCCAACAGCAGCACCAGCAGCCCCACCGGGGTGGCGATGGCGTTGTACTGGTCGGGCAGCTGGTGGGCAAGATAGGTCTCGGCGGCTCCGGTGCTCTCATGGATGATCTTGCGCAGCTTACCGCTGCCGAAGGTCTCGGCAAAGCCCAGCGGCAGCACTGCCAGATGCTCCGACACCGCCAGCCGCAGATTCGTCGCCACCCGGAACGCCGACAGATGGGAGCACATCAGCGCCGCAATGTAAATAAGGTAAGACAGCACCGCAAATAACACTGCCATCCAGCCGTAATGAGGAATGTTCACCGCCTGCGCATAGTTTGGCGCTGCGTTCAGCACATCCCGCAGGATCTTCCAGATGTACACAAAAGGCACCAGCGCCACCAGCGCACTGGCCGCAGACAGCACCCACGAAGCGTAGGTGAAATATCGATAGTTCCCGGCGTAATCCATCAGCCAGGAAAGATCAGACTGTTTTTTCAAAGAAATCACATCCTCATTTGAAAAACGGTATGCGCACCCGCTCTGTTCAAACGAATGCGCATATGCGGTTTATTTGGTTTCCGACAGATTTTCTGTGGCGAAAAGCGCAATGACATTTTCCATGGTCGCCTGATCAGAATCCTCTGCAATCGCCGCTGCGTTCCAGTAGGCATAATTACCCTCGAACCAGCTTTGCAGATCCTTCAGATCCTCCGCATAGCGGAATTCCAGGTGATAGGTGGTCGCCATCGTGTCGGGGGAGAACGCAAAGTAGGTAAACCGGCCGGAGTTTTCGTCCTCGCTCTGATAGAAGATAAAGCCGTTTTCGTTTTCCTCATCCAGCAGCCGATAGGTGTGGGAGAAAACCTCCCGCCCCTGCGCATCCAGACCGGTGATGGTGTGGCCGTCCATCACAAACTTCGCAACGCCGCCGAGGAAGTAGCAGTTAAATGCCATGCTGTCCGGGTCCGCCGCGTATGTTTCCGCAGCTTCCGGGCCGTAAGGCTCTGCCGTGCACATCGCGAGCAGCTTGTCGGTGGCCGCCTCCGCGTTTTCTTCGCCCACCAGCGGGGTTGTGGCGTTGATCCAGATGTCCCGGTATTCCGGCTTTGACAGCTCCGGGAACAGCTCTACATAGGTTCCGCTGATGGTTGTCAGATAGTCGTCCGCTGCTGTGCTCTGATTCCCTGCAGGCTGCGTTTGCGTGTCCGTTTTTGTCTGGCCGCAGCCGACAACGGACAGCAGGCATAGGATGCACAGTAGAATGGCAGTTATTTTCTTTCTCATAAAATACCTCCTGCTATATAGTTAATGTCCTCTAACAGATGGATACTTTAACACGTTCCTGCCGCGCAAACTACTCCGTTTTGGTTTCTCTGCTCTGTTTTGCTGCATGCTTTGCATCCATACGGTATCGGGAGGGCGTTTTGCCATACCGCTTTTTAAAGCATTCCGAAAATTTGCTGGCGTTGTCATATCCGGCGTGCTGTGCGATCTGCGTCACGGATTTTGTGCTCCGAACCAGCTCCACCGCCGCCTGCTCCAGACGGTATTCCTTGATGTAATGGTAGACAGGCATACCATAGGTCTGCTTGAACAGCTTTTGCAGGTGCGACACGGAAATCGCGTGCTCTGCCGCCAGCTGGGCAAGGGACACATATCCCTCCCGGTTCGTCAGCAGATGATCCCGGAGATGGTGTGCCAGTGCTGTCTGCTCGGCAGAGCAATACGGATCCGCAGCACGTTCCTGCGGAATGCGGCCCAGCAGCAGCATCAGCTCCAGAACCTTCAGCTGCAAAAAGCCGCGCTCTGCGTAGGAGGTGCTTTCATAAAGCTCACGGAATGCATGCTCGCAGCGCGGACCGGCGGGGCCGACCATATACCACTTGCTGCCCAGAAGATTCTGCTTGAGCGCGGTAAAGTCTATGGGAAATGCCGGAGCATTCAGACGTATCCAGTGTCCTGCGGCTGCGGGGTCGATTTCGAGACAAAGGCCCTCGTAATAGCCAAGCGGAAAGTGTGACTCCGACTTTGTCCCGCGCAGCCCATCGTAGCAGCTGATCGCCATGTCTCCCGGTTTCAGCAGAACATGACTGCGCATGGAAAAGCTGGTTTCGAAGCGTCCGTTGATGCAGAAGTTGACTTCCAGCACGCCGACCTGTGTGCGGATCTCCGTATACGATCCCATTTCCAGCTGCATCAGCATCACGCTCACGCCGTCAAAGATCCGAAAACAGTGAATTTCTCCGTTCCCGTCGGCGTTTTCAAAGCCGCCTGTCTGACCGATCGGGCAGGAACCGATATTGGTTTCGTCATGGTAAGTAATGTGAACGATGGTCAACACCGCCTTTCTCCAATGGAATGCCATGCGCCTGTGCCGATGCCGGCGTTTACTCCGTGCTCGTCCATGTGTGAATGGCTGCGCTCACGCGGCGGTCAATATCCTGGCGTGTCTGTCTGCACGCTTCCGGAAACTGCTTTGCTGCCTGAAATGCCAGACGGACGAAGAGGCCTGCTCCCACAGGCAGCATGATCTTCAGCATTCCCTCCGGGAAAACAAAGTGGGTGCCGTGGGCGTAGACCGCCGTCTCAACTTCGCATGCATGGGGCTTTTCCGCAAAGCGCTTTTCCATCCGGCGGATGTATTTAGCCGTGTCCCACAGCACATCGTCCTCCGCACCGATCAGCAGCAGCTTTCCCCGGATGTTTTCGATGGGAATAAACTCCTCCGGCCAGATGGGGTGCGCCGCCTCGGAATCGTCAAACAACTTGCGGGAGTTGACCATGTCACCGGTGCGTTTGCTCTCGGCGGCGATACAGTGCCAATAGTCCGGGTGCTGATAGCAAAACGGCATATAGGGCAGCGGCTTGCCCCGGTAGGAGAACAGCGATTCGCCCTCGATCGGCCATTCCTTGCAGCCGTCCCTTTTGCCCTGCATAAAGCCCTGCCACACAAAATCGCTGGGCGTCATGGCAATGGTCAGGGTGATATCCGGGAACATGGCAGCCGCTGTCAGCGCCAGCGTTCCCGTAGTCGATGCACCGGCAATGCCAATTTTATGGTTGCCGTTGGCTTTCAGCCACGAAATAGCCGTCTCCACGCGCTCCAGCGGATAATTATGATGGCCGTAATCCTTTTTCCCAGGCGACATGGTGAGCACATTTACGCCCCGCCCGCAGAGCCATTTCGCAGCCGAGCGGGCAAGCCGGTCCTCCGGGTCATCCCCAATCATAGCGATCACCGCGCAGTCCGATCCGCCGGTGCACGCCCAGTACGCGCCGTAAAAGCCGGCGGTCTCCACATCAAAGTGCAGGTGCTTCATCGTTTCCCTCCAAATCCGATCTTTATGATCTGCATGTTCATCATCCCGTCGCCGACTCGGGCAAGAAAGCGGAAAAGGCCGCTGACCGACGGGTCTTTTAGATTGTGATAGCCCAGCATATAGCCCCGGCTGGAGACCCGCAAACTGCTGTCCCACGCGTCGATCTCGCTTTTCGCGTCCGAAACAGCAAAGTATGCGCCCACATCCTTGATCTCGGCATCCTTCAGCCATGTTTTCAGCATCAGTTTCACCGCCTTTTCGTTGGCGGCGTCAAACACAAGTACGCCGCCTTGAAAGGCGTCTGCCATGGCCCGTACCAGTATCCTCACCTGTTCTTTCAGGAAATAGTAGAACACGCCGGACGCAAAGAACACCGCGCCGCCGGAGGCGTCGATTTTTTCAAACCACGCTGTGTCGTTCAGGTCGCAGGGGATGTTCGTTTCCCGCTCTCCGGCGGGAAGCAGCTGATTCCGCACTGCGATGACATCCGGAAAGTCCAGATTGTAGATTTTGCAGTGTCCGTTGTCGCAGGCGCGGCCGGTGCAGTCCAGCCCGCAGCCGAGGTTTACCACTGCTGCCGTGGGGTGCGTTTTCAGATAATCCCGCACCTCGTAAGCAAGGTCGTTCTGCCGCATGGCGACCTCAAGGAAGCCGAAGCGCTGCATCAAATTGCGGGATTTTTTCTCCAAGGCGGAAAAATCATAGTCGACCGCATTTACCAGCCGCCGCGCCGCCTCATCCCGGTACAAATTGGGGTACAGCTCGGAGCACATTTTCCGTGCATACAGTGGAATGATCAGCGTCTCCTGCACCGTGTTCTTTTCAATTTTATAGCGCACAGTCATCCTCCTTTATCGCCCCACAGCCTGAAGATACCCGGCCCTCGCCGCTTCCTCCGTATCGTCTGATTCGTCATAGGCGTCGTAAGGCGCGGTGGGGTCGGGAACCCGCTTTTGGAACGGTGAGCAAAGCTTGTCCTTATGGGCAAAGGCGAACTCGAAGTTGTCCGTCCAGCCGGTGTGACCGGTGAGAAACAGCGGATGCAGGTCACGGCTTTGCAGCTTCTGCTCCAGCGCCGCCAGCGACTTTACCGCCAGTTTGTTGCTTTCTGCCAGAGAGGAAATGAAACTGTAGCCGCCGTCCGCGCCGAACCAGAGAGTGTCGCCGGTAAAGAGATATTTGTCGTCGATGAGATAGACCATATGCCCCCAGGTATGGCCGGGGACGAGAAAACACTCGATTTTGATGCCGTCGATATCAAGTATTTGACCATCTGTGAGCAGCACTTTTTCGTTATGGATGGTCACCTGCGGCAGCTTGTAGAGATGATAAATGACCTTGCGCCGCACCTCACCGGTGAGATAGCGATTTTCAATCTCGCCGATATAGAGCTTTGCGCTCCGGAACAAACCGGGGCCGTCTGCTTCCACCGCGCCCACGTGGTCGGTGTCCTGATGAGTGATGAGGATGTGCCGGATGGACGTTGGATCAATGCCCAGCCAGCCCATTTTTTCTGCCAGCCGGTCGTAGTTATACCCGGCATCGATCATGATGGTGGTGTCGCCCTTGCGGTAGAAGAAAATGTTCGCCACCCACTCCCGCACGCAGGCCACGCACTCATCCACCCAGCCGGTGTTCAGGGGCTTGAAGATCTCCTTTCCCCGGTACATCTTGCTCATTTCTCTTTTCTGAAATTCGGTCGCTTTCTTTGACATCGGTATTTCCTCCTTACAGCAGCATTCCTTATTCCTTCCGCTTCTGTCCAGTCACGCAGAGCCAGCCCATTTTGTTTTTATGG
>ENA-OZGS01000290-OZGS01000290.1-human-gut-metagenome-genome-assembly--contig:-NODE-290-length-18320-cov-6.152970_pt1 | contig 18320 bp, 35 predicted proteins | sample MGYA00245121_ERZ653667 | MGnify/ENA primary metagenome ERZ653667 (study PRJEB26926, sample SAMN06165248) | human gut metagenome | biome: ENVO:00009003; feature: ENVO:2100002; material: ENVO:00002003...
GTAGGAGGGATTTGAACCCTCGCGCCGTTGTTTAGACGACCTACGCCCTTAGCAGAGCCAGAAAAAACCACGTTGAATCGTTGCGGAAATCGGGCTTTGCAGGCAACCCGGTCAGCTACCCGCATCCTCGTTAAAAATGGCCGTTGCACGCTCAACGGCGGCCAGCTTATCCTCAAAAGGCTGGTGGCGGCTGTAATGCTGCGTGATATCCTTGACAGCGTGCCCAAGGATCAGCTTTTGCAGCAGCACCGACACCCCGGCGGCCTCCATAGCCGTTGCCAGCGTGTGGCGGCAGCTGTGGGCCGTCATGTGCGGCCTGCCTCCCCAGCGCTCCACGGACGGGCACCAGCGGTCATAGAAGTGCTCACGGCAGCCATCAGCCAGACCGTGGGTGGCCACCTGCATGGCCTCGGCCACCAGCGGCACAATGGCCGTGGCTATGGGGATCTCCCGGTTTTTGCCTGCTGCCGTCTTGATGCCGCCCACAATGCGCTGCTGCTGCAAGTCAATGTTGGTGAGATTCAGCTGCATCAACTCGCCCGGCCTCATGCCGGTATAGCACAGGATCAGCGCATACCGGGCCAGATCGTCCCCGGCGCGGTATGCCCGCCACATCCCGTGCACCTCGTCCACGGTGTAAGCGTCCCGCTCACTGTCTGGCACCGGCGGCAGTTCGATCAGGGCCGTTTTGTCCTGCGCCATGTCTAGCGCCTCGCTGGTGACGGCTACCTCATACAGCTTGCCCAGCAGCGTTTTTATATCCCGGTGGGCATAGTAGTCACCGGGCGCGGCATCCGTCAGCTCCTGCAGCGTCTTAAAAGGGATCTGTCCCACGACCTGCATTTGAACCTGTTCCAGCCTGCGCCATGCGGTGCCATAGTGGCTGCGCTTGTCCCTGCTGAGGGCCTGCCACTTTTTTGTTTCCTGTAAGGCCATCCAGCAGTCAATCAGGCGCATGGATCTGGGTGCCACACCGGTGCGGGTGTATCTGTCCAGATACTCCTCAGCTGCCGCCCGTGTGGGAAAGCCGCCTTTTATGCGCTCAAACACCAGCACGCCGCCGCGATATATACGCGACTGTGCGCACCATGATTTTCCCCGGCGGTACACGCTGCCTTTGCCATTGGCACGCTTGCGCGGCTTTGGCGCTGCCGTGCGCTGCTGCTTTTTCCCGCAGTAGGGGCAAAACAGCGCGTCCTCTGGGATATCCCGCCCGCAGGCGGTTCTCTGACATTTCAATATTTATACCTCCGCTTGCATACTCTGCCCGGCGGTGGTATCATAGATTTACAAGTCCCTCAACTTGTACAGATCTGTGATACCCACGGGCATACAGATCAGCCTCCCGGTGTTCCAGCACCGGGAGTTTTTTTATTTTGTTCTCTTATTCTGCCAGCATATCCAGAAAAACCGCCTCAGTTAAGATCTGAAGGTCTGCGCCCTTCAAGATCAGGCCCTCGGCCTTTTTCTGTTTTGTGCTTTTGCCGCCCACGATGGTGGGACAATATTCATTGGTGCCCATCACAAGAAAATTGGTTTTCTTTGTAACGCCATCAGCGCAGATGCCGCCCAGATCGGCCACTAGCTGCGCGGCCTCTTTCCGTGTCAGTGTTTCCAGCTTTCCGGTGAATACACATACCTTGCCAAAAAGCGGGCTGTCCGGGCGCTCACATCCCTCATGGGCAACAATGTCGGACACTTTGGAGCTAGATGCTCCATAGTGTTTTTTCTGTACGGCCTGCAAGTCAATTCCGCGGGCGGTAATGTCTGCGGCCAAAGCGTCCAGCACGCCAATGGCGGTCAGACAATCAGCAAGTGACCGGTGAGCTACCGGCTGCGGCACGTTGTACGCTGCTGCCATGTCGCACAGGCGGTGGTGCTCCAGATCAGGACGCACCCGGCGGCTCAGGCGCAGCGTGTCCACAAAGTCGTTTTTGATCGGCGCATATCCGCAGGAAGTCAGCGCATCATAAATAAAGTTTACATCAAAATGTATATTGTGGCCCACTATGAGATCATCACCAATAAACTCCATAAAATCCGGCAGGCAGTCCGCGGCCACCGGCGCGGCGCTCAACTCCTCATTGGTGATGCCGGTGAGGTCTGCAATAAAATCGTCAATCGGCTGCTCTGGGTTTACCAGCGTTTCAAACCGGGCCACCTCTTTGCCGTCCCTGACCTTAACAGCGGCCATCTCAATAATTTTGTCATACTGCGGATCAAGGCCGGTGGTTTCGGTGTCGATCATGGTATAGCTTGCGGGGATCTGTAATAAGCTGCTGCCTTTTGCTTCACGCTCCATGCTGGTGCCTCCCTTATCTCTTTTTCTTGCTGCTGGTTTTCGTCCATTTCAGGCCGGTGCCCGGCAGGGATGCCGTGACGCGGTTCTGGCCTTTTGCCGTCCGGGTGAAGCGCAGGCCGGGAATGCCCCAGCTGAACCCTATACCGGACTTACTGGCCGTGACCCGCCCACGCTTGCCCAAGCGCAGGCTTTTACGGAAACTAAAGCCCATGATCTTGACCTCCTGTCTATAAAATATCCCGGCAAAGCCCCACGGCCTTGCCCTCGATCGTTACGGTGTTCATGTCCTCTTTGGCAAGGATAATGCTTTCAAAGTTCGGGTTTTCGGCCCGCAGCTCAATAAAATTGCTGTGCAAATATACCCGTTTCAGGGTGGCCTCTCCCTCGATCCGCACAGCGGCAACCTCGCCGTTTTCCACCGTGGGCTGACTGCGGATGGCTACCAGATCGCCGTCATGGATCTTCGGCTCCATGCTGGTGCCCTCGCAGGTCAGCGTAAAGGTGGCGTGCCATTTTGAGGGCACACAGACCATGCGCTCCACGTTCTCCTCTGCCGTGATCGGCGTGCCGCAGGCGATCCGGCCCACCAGCGGCACCTCTGTCATGGCAGGCAGCGGCTGAAAGCCCGGCGGGATCTCGCCCTCCGGCGGTGTGATCGGATTTTTGCGCTCAACCTGAGATCTTCCCATGAGATAGTCCATATCAACATTAAAAGTGTCTGCTATGGCCTCCATGGCTTCAAAATCGGGCTCACGGGCACCGGTTTCGTACATTCCCACCGTACTGCGCGAAACCCCCAGCTTTGCGGCAAGTTCGCTTTGCGTTATATCACGGGAAATGCGCAAATTTCTTAAAATAGAGCCAAAATTCGCCATAATTCACCTCCATGACGTTCCTATGGCAAGAATATCACAAAGCGTGATAAAGTCAAGCCGAAATTGTCACGAAACGTGTTGACATTTTGGCGGGTGGTGCTATACTGTAGGCAGACGGGTCACGTTCTGTGACAGACAAAAGGTGGTGAAAATAATGGATGCTGGCAAAATTGCAAAGAATCTCGTTGCTCTGCGTGGCAAAAAAAGTCGTGAAAGCGTTGCAAACGCGCTGGGGCTGAGCCTGTCCACGCTCACCATGTACGAGATTGGCGCACGCATCCCGCGTGACGAGAACAAGGAAAAGATTGCCAAGTATTACGGCAAGACCGTTGACGAAATCTTTTTTACCTGATTTTGTCACTTATCGTGACATTTTCAAAATGGAGGGAATTTTGATGGACAGATATATGATCTCTATCCCGGCAGTGGGCACCTGCAAACTGGTGGCCTGTGACGATGGAGACAGCATCAAGCTGGAAACCATGCAGCAGCTGGTGGGCGGCCCTATCGAGGTAACGCCCAGCTGTCTGGGCGCATCGTGGGCACGGGAGCTGGTGGACGGCATCAGCCTGATCGTCAACGAGGAGGGCAGACTGCGCGGCCTGCCGTACAATGGCCGGGCATCCGATCTGTGGGAGGGCGGCGGTATTTGCCTCCTCAATGGTGACGCGCTGCTGGCAGCCGCCAAAGGTGAGGATCTGATTGGCTTTACAAAGCCGGTGTGCAAGACGCTGGCCGAGTTTTGGAGCCTTGACATGGAGGACGGCACATGGAACGACTGACAGCCCAGCGGTGCAGCGGCATCAAGAGCGGCTATTGGAGCACCGCCAAAAAGGACGATCTGGTGCAGCGCCTCGGCCAGTACGAGGACACCGGCCTCACGCCGGAGGAGATCAAAGCACTGGAAGATTTCAAAAACGGCAAGGATGACCGGTTCCAGACCTTCAACCCGGACTAAGGAGGACAACATGAAAGCATTTGTAAGACCGCAGGCCGCGGTGGACTACTTGCGGGATGTGGGCTTTTCCATTGGCAAGGACACGCTGCAGGCCGGGCTGCAGCAGCGGGTTTTCCCGTTTGGCGATTATATCAAGGCACCCGCCCCCGGCGGGCAGGATGTGTATTTGATCTATCCGGCATTGCTGGCCAAGTGGGCGGCAGAGCGCAGCCCCGTGGCAAAGCCGGAGGACGCGGAACGAATTGGAGCATGAAAGGAGCAAACACCATGAATAAAAAAACAAGTCTGTTTATCAGCTGCCCGGCGGGCACTAATCAGGCACAGATCAAGGCCACCGGCCCGGTGGAGGATATCATCCAGCTGCTTGTTGAGGCAAATGCCAGCATTCTGGCCGCCTATTTCCCGAAAAAGCGTGAAAGACAACTTGCGTGGACTGCCGCAATGAATGCCAAGATGGTGGGGCTCATTGCCGATTATGAGGACGCGGGCGATCCTGACGATAACGAGGAGGACGAGGACGATGAAGAATCTTAAAATCTGGGGTGCAGCCTTTTTGATGGGCGTGGGTGCCGCACGGGTGCTGGTCTGGCTTAACACCGGCATTGCCCACCTGCTTATCATGCGGGGCGGCTGGGAAGTGGCTGAGGCTGTCAAGGCCGCGCCGTGGGTGCTGTTCGCGCTGGGCTTTGGCCTGTTCCTGAGCGTGAGCGGGATGCTTGCCGATAGCAAGCACTACAAGCGCAGCGCGGAGGAGCAGCGCAACGGTCTGACCGTGACCGAGAGCCGGAGCGATGCCCGGCGGGGTGCATGACATGGGTATGACAGCGATTGAATACGCGGAGAGCCTGAACCGGCAGTATAGGCGGCTTGCCCAGCGCAACACGAACAGCGCAAACCTGCTGGACGCATCCGCTGCCCCGGTAAAGGCCAGCTGCAAGGCACGGGCCGAAACTTATGACCTTGTGGCCGAGGAACTTGACGGCCTCATAGCACTGATGAAGGAAGAGCGCGGCAATGGCTGATTTTTACAACTATTGCAACTGGTACGCCGTTTGGGATGCCAAGACCGGCGATCTGATTGCATCCGGCACGTCCGCAATGGTGGCCCGGCGGCTGGGCTACAAGAGCACCGCCGCATTTACCACATACTACGCCCACACCCAGACCCGGAAACCCAAGAAACCGTATAAATACATCATGCGGCGGGATCTGATAGAGCGCCGTGAGGCTGAACTGCCCCCGCCGCGCACCAGAGGAAAAGGAAGGAAACGCCATGAAGATTGTCATTGAAAAAATTGGAGATAACATTGGAGTTAGCTTTATCGGGAAGGGCCCGCGGATTGACCGGCTTATGCTCCTCACGGTGGCCCTGATCGAAACGTTTGTTGAAAGCCTTATCCCCGATCTGACGGACGAACAGCTGCAGCAAGCAGCTGATGGGTTTGCAAACAGCGTAAAATCTGCCGTCATTGCCCGCTATAAAATGAAACCCTCTGAACGCAAAGAAGAATTTACCGGCAAGGAGGCAGCTTTTCTCTCTAAGCTGTTCAATTTATGATCGGGCAAAAAGAAAGGGCCTGCCCGTGCGCCAACACGGACAAGCCCAAAGAGAACACGGACGGTTTTCTCCCCTCAGAGTATACCATAGACTGCGACTGCCTGCAATATGCAGGCGTGCTCTATTACGCGGTGGATGACCGCGGGCGCAAGTTTCAGGCATCCACGGTGCTGCGGCTGTCTGATCCGCAGCTGGGGGAACTGATCCACTGGCTGCACTACCACCTGAAAGGCAGCAACCCGCCGCCTGCCCTGTATCATCTTGAAATGCTGTTGCAAAGCCTCGAATACCTGCGGGGCGGGCGGCACTACCTGTATAACTCGATCTATGAGATCACACGTCTGGAGGCGTACCCATGAAAACCTTTATCCTCGTGATCCTCGGTCTGGATCTGCTTTACATTGCCGTGATGTACCACCACGGCAAGCGCTGAGAGGTAGCCGAGATGAAAGATATCCGCATTACTTACACATACCACAAGAAAGACTTTGACCTTGACGAGGAGCCCACAACGGGCACCATCGTCCTCCCGGTAGAGGAGAACGTTGCCGTTGAGCTGCTTCTGTCTGACCTCTCGCAATCGATAGCAGGCCGCCACATCGGCACGTCTTTCCACTGTGTCTGCGAGATGCTTTTGTGGTATTGCTCAATGCACCGTTGGTACATTCAGGGCGATGATAAAATTTTGAGCATCAATCTGGCATAAACAGCGCCCTCCAATGGTGGCAGGAGGTAAAACAAGAGCCACTGCCAGCGCATAGCGCAAAGAAAGGAGCTGATCCCATGGGAAGGATGGTCACTGTTGAGGAGTGGGCTGAGATCCACGGAAAAACGCCCGCCACCGTCAGGCGTAAGATCCACGCCAACGCATGGCCCGATGCAAAGCAGGCCGCGCTGGACGGGAAACTGGTGTGGATGCTTGACGAGGATTGGCTGTGGCCCTGCGCCATGACCCCGACCAAGCAGGCAAAGCTGCTGTGCGAGATTCGCCGCCTGATGCCTCCCGTGGTCTACACTACCGCAGAGGATGGCACAGTGATCTGCATGGTGCCCTGCACCCATCACACCCACGTTGCCAGCGGTGTGACCGCTGACGAGATGAATGATCTGTGGAGAGCTGCCCCCCCTCAGAGGGCCGCCGCACAGGCTGCCCTGCAATACGGCTGGCTGCACCCTCTCGCAGATCCGAGATCCTACAACGAGAAAGGAGAGCGTTTACATAATGCCTACAACCACAAAAAGTAACGCCGCCCGCCGCAAGGCCCCGCAGAACGCGCAGGAGCGCCCGGCGGCGCAGGTGGTACAGTTTCCCCTGCCGTACACAAAACCCCGGCAGACGGCCCCGCAGGAGGTGCAGGTGGTGGTTTGCGAGTGCGGCCCTGATGCCGTGCGCGTCCGGTGCCTGCCTGACCCTGCCGCCATCGTCCGCATGATGGATGAAACGTTTGGCCCTCTGGGCTGGACACGCCGCTATTACTTCGCGGATGGCCGCCTCTGGTGCGGCGTGGGCGTGTATAACCCGCTTATCAACAACTATGCCGTCAAGGACGCAGCGGCCCCGGCGGGCAAGTTGCAGATCTCAAACCCGGACAAGTGGAAGGAAAACGGCAGCTTTTTGGCTGCTGCATCCCTCTGGGGTGCCGGATCTGACGTGATGGCCCTGCCATCCATGACCATGGGCGGCGCGGTCATTGAGCCGGTATACCAGCGGACAGCCAAGGGCCAGAGCAATCAGCCTACCGGCTACCGCCTGCACGGCGCTCTGACCGTGGACAAGCTGCTGCGGGCCGATGATGGACACATTATTGGCGTGCAGTTCCTGCAGGGAGAGCGCAAAGTGGTATGGCAAGCCGAGTGATCGGCAGGCTGCCGGTGGTGTACAATCCGCAATCTCACCGCATCGAGGTGGAAAACACCGCGGAATTTGTGGAAACCCAGATTTTCCAACGTTTGGATGATCTGGCCCACGGGCAGCCGCTGCGCCTGACCCTGACGGTGGAGCCGGAACACAGGGGCCGCACAACGGCCCAGAATAGCTTCATGTGGACGTTACTCACCATCATGGCCGACCACTACAACGCCGGGCGCACCGGCGGCGTGACCCCAGAGGACTGTTATCTGGAGATGCTGGAGAAGTACGGCGCAAAGGTGGATTATCTGGAAATCCCGGCGGGCGCTCTGGATATCCTGCGCGGCTGCTATCGGCTTGTCCATGTGGTGGAGATACTGGACGGCAACCGCTGCACGGTTAAATGCACACAGGGCAGCTCCACCTTTACCACCGGCGAAATGAAAAATCTGATTGGCGGGATCTTTGACCGCCTCGCTGAGATGGGCGTGAATGATCCCATCGTGACTGCCTACTGGCAGGAATGGAAGGAACCATAATGGCCAAGAGCATCATACAGACAGAAAAAGAGTGCTATATCTGCCGCCGCTGGTATGCCGTCAAGACCACCAGCGGGCTGGAGGAGCACCACGTCCTCAATGGGCCGCTGCGCAGCTTCTCCGAGCGGCACGGCCTCAAGGTCTGGCTGTGTCACCAGCACCACAATGAGCCGGGCCTGAGCGCCCACCACAATACCACCTGTGCGCAGACCTTAAAGGCTGTTGCGCAAGCGAAATATGAAGAACAGAACGGCCCCGGCGCACACGCTGCATGGATGGCCGCTGTTGGAAAGGACTATCTCAATGCTTAACATTGTAGCAATTATGGGCCGCCTTGTGGCTGACCCTGAACTCCGCACCACCCCGGCGGGCGTGAACGTCTGCCAGTTCCGCATTGCCTGTGATCGCAACTTTGCCCGGCAGGGTGAGCAGCGGCAGGCTGATTTTGTGGATATCGTGGCATGGCGTGCACAGGCTGACTTTGTATGCAAGTATTTTTCCAAGGGCAGTCTGATTGCCATAAATGGCCGCATCCAGACCCGCAACTATCAGGACAAGAACGGCAACAACCGCACCGCCTTTGCCGTGGTGGCCGAAAACATCAACTTTGGCGGCTCCAAGGGCACCAGCAGCGCAAAGGTGGATGACGGCGGCGAGGCTGCACCACGTTCTGAGGCATGGCCCAAGGCTGACCCGCCTGCCAACTATGGCGGCGTGGACGATTTTGCCGTGATCGATGACAATGACGATCTCCCCTTTTAATTCAGGAGGACAAGCAGGATGAGAAAAGACGGATATGTTGTGGTGCAGCCGTGGATGGTCACAGACTACAACCTCAACGGCAACAAACTCCTGATCTATGCCCTGATCTGGGGTTTTTCACAAGACGAACAGTCTTGCTTTTATGGCTCTGTCAGCTACATTGTGGAGTATTTCAAGCTGAGCAAGCGGGCTGTGCTGAACCTGCTGGCCGAACTGGAAAAGGACGGCCTGATCCGCAAATGGGCTGAACCGGTAAACGGCAGGCCCACAAACAGGTATGCAGCGCTTCGTCCGGCGGCGTGCGCTTCTGCGTCTGATGGGTGCAAAAAATGCACCGGTGAAGAAAATGCACCGGTGAACAATGTGCACTCTGATGGGTGCAAAAAGTGCACCTCTACCGGTGCAGAATGTGCACCCAAGAAAGAAAATAATAATAAAAGCGAGAATAAAGGGCCGTCCGCAACTCGTTTTTCACCACCTACGGTGGAGCAGGTCAGAGCGTATTTCCGGGAGCGTGGTGTCCCGCCCGCTGATGCCCAGACTGAGGCTGACAAGTTCGTTGACCGGTACGAGGCTAACGGGTGGATCGTGGGCAAAACCAAGATGAAGGACTGGAAAGCGGCAGCGCGTAACTGGCTGAGGAACCGGAAAGAGTGGGGCCAGCCCGCTGCACAGCCTGCAACCCCGTATGGCGGGCGTACATGGGAGGATCTGTGATGGACGTGCAAAGCGTATTGATCGGCGCGCTGCTGATGGACGATCAGCTGGCACCGTATTCCTTGCCGGAGTTGAGCATTGAGCATTTCCGGCCTGAACTGCAGCCCACCTTTGCAGCCGTGCAAGGGTTCTGGATCACAAAGGGCCTGCTGGATATCATGCAGATCGCGGCAAAATACCCAGACCAAAAGCAAAACCTGCTGTCCTGCGTGGCCTCCTGTGAGAGTGAGTGCATCCGGCTGACCCGTGACCGCGTGGAAGAGTGGACGCGGATCATCATGGAGGATGCCGCAAAGGCCCGTTTCCAGAGCCTTGCCTTTAGGGCTGTGGATGCTGCAACCGCCTTTGATGATCTGCCGGATCTTTACCAGCAGATGGGGCAGGCGCTGGATATCCACACTGAAAAGAACGATTTTCAGAGCGTGGGCGATCTGCTGGATGATTATATCCGGCATTTGGACGAGAAACCCAAGTACATCCGCACCGGCCTGTCCAAGCTGGACGAAAACCTGCACCTCGTGCCCGGCAACTATTTCGTGATCGGCGGCAGACCAAGCGCAGGCAAAACTGCTCTGAGCCTCCAGCTTGCTGCTGGCATGGCCAAGCAGGGCAAGCGTGTGTGTTATTTCTCGCTGGAAACAGACCCGGCCACATTGCAGGCCCGTCTGATTGCCAACCAGCTGTATGCTCCTCTCTCGGCGGTCAAAAATAAAACGCTGTCCATGAACGAACTTGACCGGCTGGCCGATATGAAGCGCTGGCCGCTGTTCATCCGTTCCGCAGCTGGCAAGGGTGTGGCGTGGATCAAGGCACAGGCCCTCCGAATGAAAGCAGATATCATTTTCGTGGACTATTTGCAGCTGATCCATGAGCGCGGCAGCAGTGACCGGTACAATGCAATCACAGAAATTTCCATTGCGCTGCATGAACTGGCCCAGACAACCGGCATCCTCGTTGTGGCTCTGGCCCAGCTGAACCGTAACGCTGCACGGGCAGAGCCGTCTAACGCGGATCTGCGTGAATCCGGCCAGATCGAGCAGGACGCGGATGCCATTTTGCTGCTGTCAGCTGACGGTGACACCTATTTCAGCCGCCTGACCAAAAACAAAGAGGGCCGCGTAGGCAATGCCGGGCTGGAGTTTGACAAGATGACGCAGCACTTTACTTGTGTGACTGCGAATTGATAAGAGACCGCCCGGCGGGGCGGTATAGGAGATAAACAAAAATGGATAAGGTAAGATTGATTGACGCAAAGGCCGCGGAGGGTAAGCTGATTAGAGAGGCTGGCAGCATCAAAGCCAAAAACCGCTTTGACAAAGGGGAAAGCTGGGGCTTTGAACTTGCTGCAAAGATGATTTCTCGCTTTCCTCCTATTGACCCGGAAACCTTGCGGCCTGTGGCCCGGAACAATAATCAAGAATCTGCAGCGTGTGACGAATTTGTTTGCAGCGCGTGCGGCATCCACCTTGAAAGCTGGGTAAAGGTGGACATTGAGAACACCGATGAATGTGAGATTTCCGAGTACGAGTTTAAGTATTGCCCGAACTGTGGCGCACGTTTGGAGGACTGAATCATGAGAACTATTGACGCTGACACCTTCAAAGCTGAACTGCTCAATGCTGCGGATTTGCTTGAACACACGACCGTCCAGCCTTTTGATGTTGGGTATATTCTTAGAAATATTGCAAGGGTGCTCGATCAATGGCCAACCGTAAAGCAGGAAGGCCTTGAGCCGGATTGGATCAAGACGGCAGAGAGAAAGCCCACCGAGGACGATGCAAACGAGGACGGCTGCGTCCTGAGCATCAACATGAACCGTGGAGATCTGAATACAACAAATTGGCCGTGGAACATGGTGGCAGCTTTCCCGGAAAATCTCCCTGTTTGGATGCCATTGCCTAAAAAGCCAAATCTGGAGGGCATGAAAGATGGACTGTAATTCTTGCGGGGTACGCTTTCGGTGCCCTCTGGCAGCTGAACCCGGCTCTTTGGCGTGTACATTCACGTTGTTCATGTACGGCGGGAAGGAAAGGCCATACCAGACACCCGGCACGCCCAAGTTTTGCCCGATCTGCGGGAAACCGTTGAAGGTCATTGGCACCGAGCGCTTTTGCAACAACGTCCAGTGCGAAAACAGATATATTCCTATGAGGAGAACAGATCATGAATGAGAAAGAACGTCAGAATGCAGCTGACATGAAAGAGGCCCGCGCAAAGCTGCTTGAATGTTTTCCCGGTAGCTTTATCAACAGCCGGGACGAGTTTATTGCCCACCCGCGCACGAACCAGTATTTTATCCTGCGGGACTGTAAGACCGTTGAAGCGGTCGAGGCAAAGATGCTGGAATACCTTTCGCGGCCCGCGTTCAAAACGCAGCCGTATTCTCAGGAATGGAGAAACAGGCGGTTTCATGAGTTTATGCTGGCCGGCGTCAATGCTTTTCTGGACACCGATTTTTCAGAGGATGACATGGAGTTGATTTATACCTACATGGGATGTGGCATCAAGCACAGCCTGATGCTGGACTTTATCGGTCACGATATGAGCATGAAGTGGCTGAGAGGCCGCGTTGCTGAAAGCGGGAAGGAGAGCAAACAGTGAATGCAGCATACATGGCGCTTGTTGTGATGGCGTGGGCCGCTGCCATTGGCGTGGCCGGGAGCGTTGCATTTGCCATCATTATTGTGGCGCTGGAGATCTGAGAGGGGTATTTTAAGCACTGGTAATGGAGAGCAGCATGGAATTTCCAAACAAAAAGTATTCCGTCATATACGCAGACCCACCATGGAGCTACCGGCAGAAAGGGGCCAAGGGCAAGAAACAGGGATATGCAGCGCAGCATTACAACACCATGACCACCGAGGACATTTGCACGCTGCCTGTTCACCAGCTTGCGGGGGGGGGGCTGCCTATTATTCATGTGGGCGACGTTCCCGACACTCCCGGACGCGCTTAGAGTTATGGAGGCGTGGGGATTTACTTACAAGACTGCCGCCTTTGTCTGGGTTAAGAAATACAAGTGCGGTAAAAATTTCGTTGGGATGGGCGCATACACGAGGGCAAACGCGGAAATCTGCCTGCTGGGTGTGACACCGGACTTCCGGGCAGGCACCCAGATAAAGAGCCGCTGCGTGCAGCAGATCATTGAGGCACCTATACAGGCGCACAGTGTAAAGCCGGACGAAACCCGGCGGCGCATTGTGGAACTGCTGGGGGATGTGCCCCGCATTGAACTTTTTGCCCGGCAGCGTGCGCCCGGCTGGGACGCATGGGGAGATCAGACCCCGGAGGATGGCGACCCGAATATTTAACAACAGGATCACGAAAGGGGAAAACGTCCGATGACCTATGAAGAAAAAAAGGAATGGCTGCGGCGGTATCGCAAGGCTGCACGGCTAGAGAGAATGAAGTTGGACGAGGTGGAGCAGTACCGCGCTGCTGCCAAGCGCGTCACACAGGTATTGTCCGGGATGCCCGGCGGGGCCGGTGACGGTCAGGCACTGCCCAGAGCGGTGGAGCGTATCATGGATGCCATGCAGGAGGCAAACGCTCAGGTCGTGGAGTGCCAGCAGATCCGTAAGGAGGTTATGGACGCCATGGCCCAGACTGTTGATATACAAGATTATGGCATCCTGTATATGCGGTACATTGATGGTCTGAAGTGGGAGCACATTGCCGTCAAGATCGGGATGGACGTGAGCCGAGTATACCGGCGGCATAAGGCCGCGGTGAAAGCACTAGACATTCCAGAAAGCCAGTGAGCGCACTGTTTCGCACTGTTTTTGATGCAAGACGCACTATTTCGCACTGTTTTGGGAACAACGCGCACTGTTTCGCACTGTTTCCGCTATGGTATCATTACGCTGCAAGAGCCGCAAGGAACCGGAGAACATCCGGCACCCTGCGGCTTTTGTATTGCCCGGCTGCGACAGGGGAACACACGTCACTATCCAAAGCCTGAATGTACCAGCTGGGCAATTCTTATTTTGTTATCCGTGGCGCTGTTGGGGCCTGCACCCCGGCGGGGCTGCTGGATATATGCGGGCTGCATCATCTCCCCAAGTGCGTGGCAGCATTGCCAAGCGGGTTCCTTACCATCCTGCCCAGTAAGCTGCTGTTGTGGGCAGCTGCGCACCGAAAACTGAAAGGTCAAGACAATGAGCGAACAGACACTAGAACAGAAGAATTGTAAGTATTGCCATATACCAGCAGCGTTCAAAACCGGGTGGCTGCACACACATCCTCAATATGATGAGGATGACAGCATGGTCACGCTTGCTTATGGTGGCGTATGCGATTCTTTGACAATCGGAACGGATGAGCAGGGCAAAGTATTCATGCAGGCATCCGGCGAGGGATCAGTGAACTGGTATCCCAATTTCTGCCCGGTCTGTGGACGCGACCTTAGGCCCAACGGGAAAGGCTGACCGTGAAGGATTTTGCACAAGGATTTTACAAAAGCAAGGCGTGGCAGCGCTGCCGTCAGGCTTATGCTGCCAGCGTGGGCGGGCTGTGTGAGGAGTGCCTGCGGGAGAACAAGATCACCGCGGGCGAAATCGTACACCACAAAATCCACCTGACACCGGACAACATCAATAATCCTGCTGTGTCCCTGAACTGGGACAATCTGGAACTGGTGTGCCGGAGCTGCCACCTGAAACTGCACGGGAACACAAAGCGGTATTCCGTTGACCCGCTGGGCCGCATAATTCCGCGCTGACCCTCCCCCCTATCAGACCGAAAAAATTGAGGCCAGAAGACCGAGGGGCAAGGTTCATTTTTCCTCTCTCGTGTGCGCAGGAATTTTTTTGGAAAGGAGTTTGCACGAAAATGGCAAGAAAAGCCACGACTTACGCCAAGTTGCTCAAAATGGCCAAGAGTTACGGCGTGGAAAAAAATGAGTTGTTCGTGCAGGCTGCCGAACAGTATGACACGCAAATGCGCGTGATCCAGAGCATCAAGGACGCACTGGATGCAGCGGAAAACCTGACCACCTCGAAAGAGTACGTCAAGGGCCGTGAGAACGTATATGCAAACCCGCTGGTCAAAGAACTGCCCAAGCACGCGGATTCTGCCAACCGCACCCTGCAGGTCATGCTCACGATCATCAAGGATCTGGGCAAGCCTCCCGCACCCAAGGACAGGCTGACGGAGATGCAGGAAGATGGATAATTACCTGCTGGCCTACTATCAGGCTATCGAAAACGGCAGCATTGTGGTGGGCAAGTGGATCAGGCTGTTTTACCGCTATCTGATTGAGGGACTGCAAAAGCAGTCCTTTTTCTTTGACCAGAAGCGGGCAAACAAGGCGATCCGGTACATTGAAACGTTTTGCCATCACAGTGAGGGACGCTCTGACACCATCAAGCTGGAACTGTGGCAAAAGGCTTTTGTTTCTGTGGTGTTTGGCATCATGGACGGCATGGGAAACCGGCAGTTTCGTGAGGTTATCCTGATTGTGGCCCGCAAAAACGGCAAAACGCTTTTTGCCTCGGCCATCATCAGCTATTGCACCTTCCTTGATGGTGAGTATGGCGCAAAGACATACTGCGTGGCCCCTAAGCTGGATCAGGCAGATCTGGTGTATGAGGCTTTTTATCAATCCACCATGGCAGAGCCGGAACTGGCCCGCCGCCTTAAAAGGCGCAAGTCTGACCTGTATGTAGAGAGCACCAACAGCAGCGTCAAAAAAATTGCATTCAACGCCAAAAAGTCCGATGGTTTCAACCCGTCCCTGACCGTGTGTGATGAAATTGCATCATGGCCGGGAGATCAGGGCCTGAAACAGTACGAGGTTATGAAAAGCGCCCTCGGCGCACGCCGTCAGCCGCTGATCCTGAGCATCAGCACGGCAGGCTACATCAACGAGGGCATATATGATGAACTGATAAAACGTGCCACCCGCTTTCTGCTGGGCGATTCCAGAGAGGCCCGGCTGGCACCTTTTTTGTACATGATCGATGATATCGAAAAATGGAACGATATCAACGAATTGCGAAAGAGCAACCCCAATCTGGGTGTGTCCGTGTCCGTGGACTACCTGCTGGAAGAGATTGCAATAGCTGAGGGCAGCCTGAGTAAACGGGCTGAGTTTATCGTCAAGTATTGCAATCTCAAACAAAGCAGTAGTCAGGCGTGGCTGCCCACTGAGGCTGTGGTCAAGTGCTGCACCACTGATCCGCTGCGGCTGGAGGACTTCCGGTCAACCTATTGCGTGGGCGGCATCGACCTGAGCCGTACCACCGACCTGACCGCCTGCGTGGCCATCATCGAGCGGCGCGGCAAACTCTATGTTTTCGCACACTTTTTTATGCCAGCGGAAAAGCTGGAGGAGGCCACCGCCCGCGATGGCCTGCCATACGCCATCTATGTGCAGCGCGGATGGCTGACCCTGAGCGGAGAAAACTTTGTGGACTACCACGACTGTTTCAACTGGTTCAGGATGCTCATAGAGCAGTATGAGATCTACCCGCTAAAAGTTGGGTATGACCGGTACACAGCACAGTATCTGGTGCAGGATATGGCCGCCTATGGCTTCCAGATGGATGACGTTTTCCAAGGTTTCAATCTTACGCCGGTGATCCGGGAAACCGAGGGCCTACTGAAAGACGGTGCGTTTTGCATCGGGGACAACGACCTACTCAAAGCCCACCTGCTCAACATGGGCGTAAAAACTGAGGTGGAGAGCGGGCGCATGAAGCCGATAAAAATTAGTGTCACAGATCACATTGACGGCGGCGCTGCGCTGCTGGATGCCATGACTGTGCGTCAAAAGTGGGCCGCTGAGATCGGCCAGCAGCTGAAAAACGAGGAGTAACCACATGGGACTTTTTAGCGCGATTTTTGGCAAGGCCAAAATCAATGTGCCGGATCAGGGGTTTTGGACGCTGCTGGACGGCTACACCCCTACATTTTCCAGCTGGGGCGGTGAACTGTATGAGAGCGAGATTGTGCGGGCGGCTGTCCACGCGACCGCGAACCATTGCAGCAAGCTGAGCGTCAAGGTGCTGGGCACCGGCAATCCGAAACTGCAAACGCGGCTGCGCCAGGCCCCAAACGACTGGCAGACGTGGGGACAGTTTTTATACAGGCTTTCCACTATTCTGGATATGCAGAACAACGCTTTTATTGTGCCGGTGCGCAACGAGTTTGGCGAGGTGACGGGTGTTTTCCCGGTGCTGCCGAGTTCTTGCGAAATCGTACAGTATAGCGGGCAGCCGTGGCTGCGGTACACGTTCCGCAATGGCGGGAAAGCAGCCATTGCCATGGCCGAGTGCGGGATCATGACGAAATTCCAGTACAAAAATGATCTCTTTGGCGAAAACAACCAAGCCATGAACCCGACCATGGAACTTATCAACATCCAAAACAAGGGCATTCAGGAGGCTGTCAAAAACTCTGCGTCCTTCCGTTTTGCTGCAAAGCTGACTAACTTTTCCAAGCCGGAGGATCTGGTCAAGGAGCGGCAGCGCTTCAACAAGGAGAACCTGAGCGGAGAGGGCGGCGGCCTGCTGCTGTTCCCGAACACTTACAGCGAGATCCAGCAGGTCAAGAGCACGCCCTTTGTGGTGAGTGCGGAGGAGATGGCGCGGATCAGAACGAGCGTGTTTGACTATTTTGGTGTAAACGAGGAAGTTCTGCAGAACAAAGCGTATGGTGACGCATGGAACGCTTTCTATGAGGGCCGGATCAAACCCTTTTCCATCCAGCTGAGCGATGTTATCAGCCGGATGCTTTTTTCTGACCGTGAACGGGCCAACGGCACCCAGCTGATGGCCACGGCCAACCGACTGCAATACATGAGCAACACCGAAAAACTCAACGTTTCGGCTCAGATGGCTGATCGCGGCATTATGAACCGTGACGAGATCCGCGAGATCTGGAACCTTGACCCTCTGCCGGATGGACAGGGCAAGGTTTACACCATCCGCGGAGAGTATTACCTGCTGAACCAAGATGGCAGCACAACCAAGAAGGGAGATGACCTCACAAGTGGAGCAAAGTGAGAAGATGGCTGCAAAGCTGAACGGCGGGCGTGAATATCGCAATATGCGGCTGTCCGTCCGCTCTGCGGAGCAGGACGCTGGTGCCGATCAGGCCCAGCAGATGATTGTGGAGGGGTACGCTACCACGTTCAACGAGCAGTATACCCTCTACGATGGCCGCTATTACAAAATCGTTGAGCAGATTGACCCTCATGCCTTTGACGAGTGCGACATGAGCGATGTTATTATGCAGTACGATCATGAGGGCCGGGTTTATGCCCGCACCAAAAACAACACCCTGACACTCGCCACGGACAGCACCGGCCTGAAAGTGACCGCAGATCTCGGCGGCACCGAGTTGGGCCGTCAGCTCTATGACGAGATCCGAAATGGTTATACCGACAAAATGAGTTTCGGCTTTATTGTCGGTGAAGATAAGCGCGAGGAAACGCACGACCATGTGAACGATGTGACCACCGTGCTGCGCACCATTACCAAAATCACGAAACTGTACGATGTGAGCGCCGTGAGCCTCCCGGCAAACGATGCCACATCGATCAGTGCCCGAAAATACTCTGACGGAGTGATCGAGGGTATTAAAGCGGAGCGACTGGAAAGGGCAAACCATATCAGACGCATCAACCTGAAACTGTTTGGAGTGTGAACAAAATGAAGAAAATTTCCGAGATGAACATGGAAGAACTGGAAACCCGCTCTGCTGAGATCCTGTCTCTTATACACATCTCCGAGCCCACGAGACCGGAGCCTATCTCGT